>Ga0272447_1000593_pt1 | contig 26419 bp, 22 predicted proteins | sample YNPCB0133_FD_194589 | JGI IMG/M metagenome (GOLD analysis project Ga0272447, IMG submission 194589) | Hot spring microbial mat communities from Yellowstone National Park, WY, United States - YNP-CB-013-3 | ecosystem: Environmental > Aquatic > Thermal springs > Hot (42-90C) > Sediment | place... | reverse complement strand
GGCGAGTGGCGATGCGTGGGCGTCGACGGCAAGCCAGTGCGGTTCCATATCGAGTCACTTTTTCTGCAACGGCTATGGCTGTACGTGCAGAACGTGCTGCCAGGCAAGGTATGGAGCGCGATGGTACTGTTTGTGCCTTCGCGTCAGGAACGCCCATCGCAGGATTACACCATCGCGCCCGAGTTCCGCCTGAACAGCCGCCTTTTTGACCTGCAGTTCGGTCACGAGCGGGCACCGATACGCATCATCCGCTGGCAGGGGCAGCGGATTGGCAGCTACACCGTGTTAGCACAGCAGAGTCTGGCGCAGATGCAATGGGTGCCCCCCAACCGCCATGAAGGGTTGCGACTGGTGGGGACGCCGTTCGGACAATACCTGCGCGGTTGGCTCGTGCATCGCGACGGTTCCGCCATTACCGAAGTAGACCAGCAGACAGGGGTGTATGCTGCCCAGCAGACGCGCCCACAGAGCTACCGAGTAGAGTGGGAGATGGAGGTGCGCGAAGACCTACCGTATCCCATGCTGTTGGTGCGGATGCGTCGCCTACAGAACCTGAGCGCAAGCCCGCTGCGCGTGGAGGCAGTATATCACTACGCCCAGAGCCAGCTGCATGGCGACGGCAGGGATGACCAACCTGCCGGAGTGCCCAACTACTACCTGAACGCTGGCGCATGGAGCCACCCGCAGGTGGGACTGTTCTACGGAGCGATGCCTTTCGAGGCGGAACAATGGAAGTGTACCTTCTGGAAAGACCCTGGCGGCGGACAACATCCTGACCTGTGGCAGGACGTCAAGCGGGAGGTCAAACCGGGCGAAACCATCGCGCTGGACGGTGGCTGGGTCGCGCTGCTAATGGGCAAGGGCGACTTCGGCAAGGGGGACTGGGCGAGCCTGACCGCGCAGGTGCAATCCTTCGCCGGCCTGATAGGTAACGTACAATGGCTGCGCCAACGATAGGCATACTGGGAGGTTATGGCAACATTGGCAGGCGCATCGTGACGCTGTTGCTAGAACAGACGAACGCGCATCTGGTTATTGCCGGACGTCATATCCTTCGTGCGCGTGAGGCTGCCCGCGATTGGAACGCCCGATACGGTGCGGAGCGGGTCTGCGCCACGTATGCGCACGCCGCCGACGCCGATAGCGTCCGACGCGCCTTCGAGGGGGTGCAGCTGCTGGTGGTGGCATCGCCTACTGGACGCTTCGCACGGGACACGGCTACCGCCGCCCTGCAGATATGCTGCGACTGGCTAGACATCCAATTCTACACGCCCAAACTACGAGCGCTGAGCGACTTATCGTCGGAGATAGCACGGGCAGGTAGATGCTTCATTACCGATGCGGGTCTGCATCCGGGGCTGCCCGCCCAGCTGGTGCGTTATGCGATCTCCTGCTTCGATACGTTGGAAGCAGCCAGCGTGTTTGCCGTGGTCAACCCAGCGGGAGGGTTCCCCCGAACCCCATCGCTATACGAGTTCTGTCGAGAGCTGATGCGCTTTCAGGCGGGGACATATCGAGACAGCATGTGGCGGTTTTCGTCGGGGTTAGGGCTTGGGGAGATGCGTCAGGCAACGTTCGGCTTCGGTTTCGGCGCGCGGTCGTGCATGCCCATGATGTTAGAGGAGATGCGCGCCCTGCCCGACCTGATTCCCAACCTGCAGGAGACCGGTTTCTATATCGCCGGTTTCAACTGGTTCACCGACTGGGTGGCGATGCCGTTGTTGCTGCTGGCGGGCAAAGTGGTTCCGCCCCTGTGGGTGAAGCCTGCTGCGTGGATGCTACACTGGGCGACGCGTCTCTTCGCCACCCCGCCCTTCGGTGCGATTATCCGATTGCAGGCGTGCGGGAACGTCGCTGGGCAACGGCAAAACCTGATGGTGGAGTGCTTCCATCCCGACCCCTTCTCCTTCACTGCTGCTGCTGCCGTCGCTGGGGTGTTGCAGTATCTGCAGGGCAGGCGAGAAAAGGGCGTTTGGCTGGCAGGGCACCTGCTCGACCCCGCGCAAACCCTGTCCGACCTGCAACGGATGGGCGTCCACATCGTCAGCGAGCAGTCCGCCCTTCAGGGAACCTGCCCGTTCTGTAAGCGGTAGGATTCCTGCAGCCACGTGTGCAGGTAAACGCCCCGGTGTGCCGAATCCCTGATTAGGAGTTACTCGCACTACACGGACTGCGCGACATGCGATGGGGCGACCTTATAGAGCAAATCATGCGAGAGAACAACGGAATAGCCTCTCTGCCGCACTTGTATGAACGGGCACCACTTCACAGAGAGCAACTGCCCGCTGGCGACTGGCGTAAAACACTGCGAGGTGTTTTATATCGGGAGGCAAAGGCAGGCAGGTTTGTCAAGGTGGGATTGGGGGTGTATGCGCTTCCAGAAGCCCAAAAAGCAGAGCCGTCTTCTGCCTACCAGTATGCCCTCGATAAGCGCCCTTACTGGGATTACATCAGCAGTAGAACCGACCTGCACACCACTATCGAAGGTATGTTGATAGAAATCGGCAACTTTCTGGACTACAACACCTATACTCCCGATGTCAACAGGTTGTTCGACGGCAAACGGCTTGGCGACCTCTGTGTGCTTCGTCAGGTGCCCGATTTCACCTATCCAGAGGTAAAAGAACGCATCGGGCGGTGCGATGTCATCTGGTTTTCACGAACCGCGCACCCTTATCCCAAGTATGTTTTTGAAGTAGAGACCACGACTGACTTTGAACGGTCGATGCTCAAGATGTTCGCGCTTAAGGAATTCGAAACTCGTTTGGTACTGGTAGCAGATGAGAATCGCCGCCATCTCTTCGAACAACGAATCAAGTACGAGCCATTTGCTACGATAGCGAGCAAGTTCCACTTTCGCCCAGTGGAGCTGGTAACCGAGTTCTACTTCAACTGTGTGGAGCATTACGAGCTCCGCAGCAGGTTCATCGTGTGACCTAAGCAGACCGAAGGTCGTCAGGACAGAGGACGAAATCCTCCCGTGAAGGGGCAACGAATGGGAGGCAGAGATGAAACAAGCGTTCATTCTGGTCGCGACGTTATGGGTGATAGCGGCAGTTGAAGCCCAACAAGACTCGAAGGAGAAGAGTTTCACGATGAAGACAACCGCCAACCTTCCCACTTCGCCAGCGAACCGCCATTACGCGGGAAACCGTGCGCCGCTGCTGCCCAGTCCACTCATCAAACTGCCCACCGGCTCCATCCGCCCCGAGGGCTGGTTGCGCCACCAACTGGAGCTGATGGCAGAGGGTTTCACTGGACATTTGACCGAAATCAGCCCGTGGTGCCAGTTTGAGGGCAGCGCATGGGCACATCCAAAGGGCGAAGGGGAACGCGGTTGGGAAGAGCTCCCCTACTGGTTGAAGGGGTTTACCTCGCTGGGCTATGTGCTGAGCGACCAGCGCATCATCACCGAAGCCACAAGGTGGATCGAGGCCATCCTCGCCAGCCAGCGCGAGGACGGTTACTTCGGTCCCGAAAGCAACCGCGCCGAGATGGACCTGTGGCCCAACATGATTGCGCTGTACGCCCTGCGCACGCACTACGAAGCCACTGGTGACCCGCGCGTCATCCCATTCATGCTCAAATACTTCCGCTGGCAGATGACCGTGCCGCTGGAGAAGTTCCTGCCGGGCAGCTGGCAGAAGGTGCGCGGCGGCGATAACCTCGACTCCATCCACTGGCTTTATAACCTAACGGGAGAGAAGTGGCTGCTGGACGCCGCGCGGGTCACCCATGAGCGTACCGCCGATTGGGTGGGTAGCATCCCGACGTGGCACGGCGTGAACATCTGCCAGGGCTTCCGCGAACCCGCTCAGTACTACCAGCAGACGCGCGACATCCGCTATCTGCGTGCTACCGAACGGGTGTACGAAACGGTCATGGGCATTTACGGACAGGTGCCGGGCGGGATGTTTGGCGCGGACGAGAACGCCCGCTCGGGCTTCACAGGTCCCCGGCAGGCGGCGGAGACCTGCTCGATGGTGGAGATGATGTACAGCCACCAGCTGCTCACGCGCATCACCGGCGACGGCAAGTGGGCAGACCGCTGCGAGGACGTCGCGTTCAACTCGCTGCCTGCTGCCATGACGCCCGACCTGAAAGGGCTGCACTACCTCACCGCGCCCAACATGGTACAGCTTGACCGCCAGAGCAAGGCACCGCTGCTGCAAAACGGCGGCGACATGCTGTCCTACAACCCCTTCGACTACCGCTGTTGCCAGCATAACGTGGCGTTCGGCTGGCCCTACTTCGCCGAGCATCTGTGGATGGCAACGCCTGGAAACGGGCTGGCAGCCGTCTTCTACGCGCCCTGCCGCGTGAAGGCAAAGGTCGCCGATGGCACGACGGTGGAAATCGTGGAGGAGACCGACTACCCCTTCGGAGAGGAGGTGCAGCTGACCCTTCGCACACCTAAACCAGTGCGGTTTCCGCTCACCCTGCGCGTGCCTGGCTGGTGCCAGTCGCCCCGCATCGAGGTGAACGGACAATCGCAACGAGTGCCATCGCCCGTGCAGGGATGGGTTATCCTGCAGCGCGAGTGGCGCGACGGCGACCGCATACGCCTCACCCTGCCCATGTCTCTGCGCGTCAAGGTATGGGAAAACAACCGTCGCACCGTCTCGGTATCTCGGGGACCGTTAACGTTCTCCCTGCTAATTGGCGAGCGATGGGTGCGTTACGGGGGCACCGACCGCTTCCCTGCCTACGAGGTGTTCCCCACCACCGCGTGGAACTACGGGCTGATTGTAGACCGAAACGACCCACATCGCTCCTTTGAGGTGGTCAAGAAGCCTGGAAAGATTGCTGCACAGCCCTTCACCCCCGAGAACGCGCCCATCCAGCTGAAGGTCAAAGGCAAGCGCATCCCGCAATGGCGTTTGGAGGCAAATGGGCTGATTGGCGAGGTGCAGGAATCACCCGTGCGCTCGGACGAGCCAGTCGAGGAAATCACATTGATTCCGATGGGCTGCGCTCGGTTGCGGGTGTCGGCTTTTCCGCAGATAGGTGAGGCTCCGGACGCAAACGTCTGGCGGGAGATGGAAACGGTTTATGCCGAAGCCTCACACTGCTGGCACGCCGACACAGTGCTTGCGCTCAACGATGGGTTAGAACCGTCATCCTCCGCCGATGGAAGCATTCCGCGCTTCACCTGGTGGGACCGTGTCGGCACGTCCGAGTGGGTCCAATACATGTTCCCCCGACCGCGCCGCGTCTCGTGGTGTGAGGTCTACTGGTTTGACGACGAGCCGTTGGGCGGACGGTGCCGCCTGCCAGATTCATGGCGGGTGCTATGGTTCGACGGTCAAGAGTGGCATGCGGTGAAGGTCACTCGCCAAGACGAACCGCGCAAGGACGCTTTTAACCGCATGGAGTTCGAGCCGGTGGTTGCCACCATGCTGCGAATCGAGGTGAAGCTGCGGGAAGGATTCTCCGCTGGCATACTCGAGTGGCGCGTGGGTGAGTAGTCGTCGCAGGCGGGCGGTATCCACCGCAAGGCGAGGACGCATCCCGTCACCTTGCAAAAAGGGCACCGAGTGCAATTGCTCGGTGCCCGCTTTTTGGGGTTCTGGACAGTTTAGTCAGGGCGAGTTTGGCTTGCGTAAAGGGGCCACTCGCGGTGTGGCTATCGGAGGGGAGGTTCGTTAGAAACCGCCCCAACCGCCTCCGCGACCACCGCCCCAACCGCCGCGGTTCCAGCCGCCGCCCCAGCCGCCGCCGAAGCCGCCGCGGTTCCAGCCACCGCCCCAGCCGCCACCGAAGCCGCCGAGGCCACCCCAGCCGCCACCAAAGCCGCCGTAGCCGCCCCAGCCACCGCCGAAGCCGCCGAGGCCGCCCCAACCGCCACCGAAGCCGCCGTAGCCGCCCCAGCCACCGCCGAAGCCGCCGAGGCCACCCCAGCCGCCACCGAAGCCGCCGTAACCGCCGAAGCCGTAGCCTCCCATGCCGCCACTATAGGTCCAGCCAGTCTGGTTGAGCGCAACGGCGTTACCACCCAGCAGCTGGGCGATTGCCAGCGAATCTAGGTGCTGTAGCGAGATCTTCTCCGTGCGGATCTGCGGCTGCGGCTGCTCCTCTACCAGTGGCTCCGTCGTGGTGGTTTCATACGTCTCCACCCTCGGCGTGATGATATACACGCCGCCGTCCACACGGTAGGTCAATGGCGGGTTGGCAGAGCGCAAAATCGTGCGCAGCGCCGTCTCGAAGGTGACATCCTTCAACGAGACGGTAACGTAGCCGCCCACTACTGACTCGTCTAGCGTGTAGTTGTAACCCACGGAGCGGAACAACAACTTCAGGGCATCGGCAACGCTGGCGGATTCAAGGTTAAGCGTGATGCGAGGTGGTTGTCCACTCTCCTGCTGACTGCACGCCGGGCTCAGTGTGGCCACAACAAGCACCAGCAACGCCAGAACCCACAGCCACCTGATGTGCATTTGCCTCACCTCCTCTGTCGCGCGCGATAGAGGTTTTCCGATGGATAAGACGCATCTGGATGGCAAAAGGTTACTTCGCCACCCGTAATATTTTACCCTCTTAAAGGTCTCCCCTGCTACGGCGAAATAAAGTCAGTTCCCTCCAGTTAGGAATGCCTGCCTGTTCGCCAGCCTGCTTGGCTTTCATTGCGGCAGCAGCTGAGGCGATTCGGATGCGATGTGGCAGCGAAAACCCCTCCTCGGGCGCAACAGTGTATGCTGCACGTGACGCACCTGTCCTCGCTTGCTAATGAAAGAAGATGGTGTGGTTATGAGCCTTCGTGTCTACGACAACGAAAGAATGCACGGGCTGCGCATCGTGGGGGCAGACCATACGAGTGAGGTCAACGCCTTCGCGACTGGAGGTATCCGCCACAAACGGCGACAGCTCGTCGTGTCCCAGCATGCCCGCATAGGCACACCTCGCGCCCAACCGTGCCCCCGCCACGAGCGCGGCATCGCTCAACCCGCCCACCGCTCATAGAGCAGCACGGGTGTTTTGATGTCGGTCGACGGATAGTGTTCCATAAGCAACAGCTCATCCACCACCAGCACCCTCAATCCCATCACGTCCCATAGCGGTTCCTGCGCTATCACAGTGTTACCATTCTACACGGGCACAGGGGATACTGCCTGGTTCACTGAGGCTTGCGGCAGTGTTTTACCCAACCCCAGCCCCCTTCCCTGCGAGGGAAGGGGGAGTGCTACAAAAGCCCCTCTCCGCGCAGGCTGATTGCACGGCGCGTCCTCTAGCGCGTGAGATTCCTATTGCCCCCTCCTAACCTCCCCCGTGGACGGGGGCGGAACCGCAACTCCCTCCCCACCTACGGGGAGGGAAGGGGTGGGGGCAAAATCACGCAAACACTGTCGCGTAGTAAGCCTGTTCGGAGAGGGGATGGGGATGAGGTTCAACTACCCAGCAAGATTTTATGAAAACTCTCCCCAGCCCCGCAACAATGCCTTGACCAGTACACTATGAGCTTGATAGAATAGATGTAGTAGAGCATCTTTTTTGCCCTATCGCAGTTGGAAGTCCCGAAGTGTGGAACGCGGACGGCACGCTGGCGGAAGGATTACCTGAACGTGGTGTGGACGCGGTATCCGTGCGGGGTGGCGTGCGGCGCTGGCGAGTTGGTGGAGCAGCAGAAGCCGCTGGAGGGTGGCAGCTGGGCGACGAGTGCTTTGTATCTGTAGAGCACCTTGCTGGCTCGTCGAAACAATGAGTGGCATCACTTTGACCCTTTGGGCACGGCACAGGTGATCACCAACAACACGGCGCAGGTGGTGAGCAACAATCTGCATGACGTATTCGGGGTGTTGCGCCATCCGCAGGGTAGTGTACATTCACTTCAACCCAAGTTCAAAGCGACGCCAACAGATATTGGCAGGAACTTGCCCCTCAATGCAGAAACAGTACAAAAGTACAGCAACGTTGTCGAGAGGGTATCAGGGATGGCTCTACACACGGGATGTTGGCGACCACTGTGGCGTGTGGCTGTTGTTCTGCTCTCTATTGTCCTCAACACCCCCGCATTCGCACAAACCGCGACCATCGACGTCGATGCCTCCGCTACGGGCACGCCCATAAGCCCGGTGCTTTATGGCATCTTCTTTGAAGAGATTAACCACGCCGGGGATGGCGGCATTTACGCCGAACTGGTGCGCAACCGTTCCTTCGAGGATGCACCAACCCCTCAGGCGTGGACACTGATAGGCAACGGCAGCGCGTCGCGCATTGCGGTGGATAGCGCGGTTCCCCTGAACGCACGAAACCCGCGCAGCCTGCGATGGGAGATAGACGGCAACGCCTCTCTTGCTAACGACGGCTACTGGGGCATGGCTGTGCAGCGGGGCAAGCGGTATCGGTTCTCGATGTATGCCCGCTGCGATGAGCGCTTTCGCGGCGAGATGACGGTCAGTTTGCAAAGCACGAACGGGCAGGTGTACGCGCAACACACGCTACGCGGCATCGGCAGAGAATGGAAGCGGTTCTCCGCTGTCCTGACCTCGCGCAGCTCCGACCCGAAGGCGCGTCTGGTGCTTACCGCCAAAGGCAGCGGCACAGTGTGGCTGGACATGGTGTCGCTGATGCCTGAAGACACTTTCAAAAAACGTCCGAACGGCTTGCGGGCAGACCTAGCGCAGATGCTGGCGGAGCTGAAGCCGTCGTTTGTTCGCTTTCCAGGCGGGTGCTTCGTGGAGGGTGACCGCATGAGAAACGCCCTGCGCTGGCGCGACACGCTGGGCGATGTGGCGGAACGCCCCGCTCGCTGGTGTGTGTGGGGCTATACCACCACGCAGGGGCTGGGCTTACATGAGTACTTACAGATGTGTGAGGACTTCGGGGCGGAGCCGATGCTGGTGGTGAACTGTGGCATGGCGTGCCAATTCCGCAACGGCGACAGCGTACCGCTGAACGAGCTAGACGAGTGGATCGAAGATGCACTGGCAGCTATAGAGTATGCTATCGGTCCCCCCGACAGCCATTGGGGCGCGCTGCGGGCGAAAAACGGACACCCTGCCCCCTTCCCTTTGCGGTTCGTGGGGATTGGTAACGAGAACTGGGGCCCACTCTATGAAGAGCGATATGCCCGTTTCTACGACGCCATTAAGGCGCGCTACCCACAACTGCAACTCATCGCTTCAGCCCGAGTGCGGAGCCGCCCAGTAGACATCCTAGACGAACATTACTACTCCAGCCCAGAGTGGTTTATCGCCAACGCGACGCGCTACGACCGCTATGACCGCAACGGCCCCAAGATTCTGGTGGGCGAGTACGCGGTGAATCAGAACTGCGGAACGGGCAACTTACGCGCAGCGATTGCCGAAGCGGCTTTTATGACGGGCATCGAGCGCAACGCCGACATTGTGGTGATGGCGGCGTACGCCCCGTTGTTCGTGAACGTGAACGACCGCACCTGGAACCCCGACCTGATTGGCTTCGACAGCGCGCGCTGTTACGGCACACCGTCATATTACGTGCAGAAGCTGTTCAGCAACTATCGGGGCACCCATGTTTTGCCTACCCGCGTGCAATCGCCGAAGGTTCAACCGAGTGCGCCGCGCGGCGCTATCGGGCTGGGAACGTGGTCTACGCAGGCGGAGTTTCGAGACGTTCGGGTTACTTCCCCGCAAGGGCAGTCGCTGCTGATAGCCGACTTCAAGCAAGGGGCGATGGGCTGGAGCGTAATTCGGGGCAACTGGCAGGTGGTGGACGGTAGCTACCGCCAGACCGAGCTGGTCAACGACTGTCGCGCGGTTGCTGGCGACCCAAACTGGACGGATTACACCATCACTTTGCAAGCACGCAAAATCAGCGGACTGGAAGGTTTCCTGATTATGTTCCGCGTGCGCGATGTCGATAACTGGTATTGGTGGAATCTGGGCGGTTGGGGCAACACGAGGCACGCGGTCGAGCGGTGCGTGGGCGGCGGCAAAAGCATCATCAGCGAGGAGGTGCCTGGACGCATCGAGACGGGACGCTGGTACAACATTCGTATCGAGGTAAAGGGCACACGCATCCGGTGCTTCCTGGACGACCGGCTCATCCATGACTTCGAGGAGGCGACTACCCCTACCCTACACGTGGTCGCCAGTCGCAACGAAAAGAGGCGCGAAATCATCCTGAAGGTGGTCAACGTGTCCGAGAACGCAGTGGACACAGAAGTGCGCCTGCAAGGAGTTCGTAGTCTGGCTTCCAGTGCAAAGGTGGTGACTCTGACGGGCAACAGCCCCGACGACGAGAACTCGCTGGAATACCCCAAGCGCGTGGCGCCAGTAGAGAGCAAGCTCGACGGGGTTACTCGCTCCTTCCGTTACACCTTTCCCAAACATTCGTTAACGGTCATCGTGCTACAAGAGCGGTAACCCGAGAACGGAAGGAGAAAGGGGCTGCTGTTTCGAACAGATGCCCACAGCCTAAGGCGTCATCGGGGCGAAGTCGGTCATGAATAATCGACTACACCGCGTGCTGGAACGGCTCAATGACTACCGCGGCGTCGTGGCGTTGGTGGTTGTCTTTGCACTAGGGGTGCTGTTCAGTCCACGTGCGTTAGACACTGGAGTGCCCATTTTCCTTTCCTGGCAAACGCAGCGCGCCATCCTATACGAGTATTCTGAATACGGCTTGCTGGCGACGGGCATGACGCTCGTGATACTCACGGGAGGCATTGACCTGTCCGTCGGTTCGGTATTGGGCTTAAGCGCAGTGCTGTTTTCCCTATTGACCATCGGCTACGGCTGGTCGGTCGCGCCAGCGATTGGCACGGTATTGCTCGTGGGCTTGGCGTGCGGGGTCGTTAACGGCACGCTCATCGCTCGGTTTCGGTTGCAACCCTTCGTGGCGACCCTGGCGATGATGACCGCTGCACGCGGCGCAGCCAAGATGGTAGCTGGAGGTATCAAAGTGCAACCCGGAGGGCAGCCGTGGTATGTGATGCAAAGCGGTACACCGCCCTTTTTTGAGTGGATGACAACCGCCTTGCCTGGCATCGGTATCCAGCCTTCGACGCTTATCTTTCTGGTCACCATTCTGGTAATGGCGGCGCTAGTGCGCTATACGGCATACGGGCGGTGGCTGTATTCCATCGGGGGCAATGAAGAAGCGGCGCGGCTCAGCGGCATTCGCGTGGGCGCAGTGAAGGTGCTTACCTACGCGCTGTGTAGCATGTTCGCGGCAATGGCGGGGGTGCTAAACGCCTGTCGGCAAGATCTAGGCGATACAGAGGCAGGAATGACCTATGAACTGGATGCCATCGCCGCGGTGGTAATCGGTGGAACCAGCCTAATGGGTGGGCGCGGGGGCATGATGTTCACCCTGCTCGGCGTGCTTATCATGGCATACATTAACAAGATTCTCAGCCTAAACGCGGTAGCATTAGCGCCGCGCATGGTCATTCAGGGCATCATCATCACCGTTGCAGTGCTTATTCAGCAAAAGCGAGGGAGGTCATGATGAAACGGATAGCGATCGCTATGGCATTCGCCGGGCTGCTGCTCGTGACGGGCTGCGGCAGGAAGCAGACGGGTGAAGCAACGCAACCGCAAGGCAAGAGAAAATGGGTCATTGGGATGTCGCAGTGCAATCTGGGCGAGCCGTGGCGCGTCCAGATGAACAAGGACATCGAAGAAGCCGCCAAACAACACGCGGATGAGATTGAGGTTATCTTCAAGGACGCCCAGAACAAGACGGAGGTGCAGCAGGCACAGGTGCGCGAGTTCATCCAGATGGGCGTCGACCTGATTATCATCAGCCCGAAGGAGGCACGTCCGCTGACGAATCCTGTAGCAGAGGCGTATCAGAAGGGAATCCCTGTCATTGTGCTAGATCGCAAGGTCGAGGGCGACCAGTATACCTGCTTCATCGGTGCAGACAACGTGAAAATCGGGCGCGAGGCAGGCAAGTACCTCGTGAAGCTGCTGGGTGGCAAGGGCAAAGTGGTGGAGCTAAAAGGGCTGATGACCTCCACCCCTGGTCAGGAACGTCATCAGGGCTTCATGGAGGGCATCGCTGGCTCGCAGATTGAGATTATCTTCGACGCGGACTGCCAGTGGCTCGAACCGATTGCGCAGCGGGAGATGCAGTCGGCGCTGGCACGCTTCCCACAGATCGACGCCGTGTATGCGCACAACGACCCCAGCGCGCACGGAGCATACCTCGCTGCGCGGCAAGAGGGCAAAGGGCGCGAGAAGACTATTAAGTTCATCGGCATCGACGCGCTGCCGCATGAAGGTGTGCGCTACGTGCGCGAGGGCATTCTCACCGCCACCTTCGAGTACCCCACTGGCGGCAAAGAGGCAATCGAGGTCGCCCTAAAGATACTCAAGGGCGAGCAGGTACCGAAGAACATCACGCTCGGCACGCGCATCTTCACTAAGGAAAACGTGGACAAAGGGGGCGAGCCCCTGTAACTACAGGCTTCGGATAAACCGCTCCGACTCTTTCTCGTAGGTGCGGAAGGGGTTGCGCAGCTCCAGCTGCCGCCCCTTGTCCACATACACCATGTCCCAGTCCACGATGTAGGCACGATTGCGCGACGCCAGCAAGTGCTGGATGGCGCGGCTGCGCCCATAGGCGCGGGTGTTATCAGGGGCGTTGGTAGTGGCGTTCTGGATGTCCTCATCGGTGACGATGCGTTGCATCAATCCTGCCTCTTCCAGCCCGTAATACAACCCGCGCGAGGGGTCGGTGTTGTGGTACTCCATGTCCAAACTGAACATCATGTCGTCGTGCCAGCGCAAGCCCTCCTGCTGTCGGAAGGCTTCCAACAGCTTGCGCTTCGCTACCCAGTCGATGCGGTCGTCGAGGCTCATGGGGTCTAGCTCTAGCGCGTCCAGCACGTACTCCCACTCGCGCAGCACCCAATCGGTGTCTTCGTCACGCCCAGTCAGGTAGTGTTGCGCCGTTTCCAGATAGATGCGCTGCAGGTCTACCGCAGGGATTGTGGAGCCGTCGTGTCGACGCACAATCCACCGCCAGGTGGGGTCGCGGCTGACACTACGCAGGGCTTCTAGCGGTTCGGCAAGACGCACGTCGGGCTTAATCAAGTTGCGCTCCAGCAGGTCTAGCACTAAGCTCGTCGTGCCGATTTTGAGCGCAGTGGCATACTCGCTCATGTTGCCCTCGCCAAACAGGATATGCAGGCGGTGCATACTGTTGTAGGAGTAGTAGCTGTCCCACTTGGGGTTGATGATAGCACGATTAAAGCGCACCCGCGAGGAGATGGTCTTAACGATGTGGTCAGCGCGTTGAGAGAGCTGGAACTCCACCGTGGGGTCGATCTCCACCGCGTAGAAGCGGCTCACCCACACGTAGTCCATCTCGTGTTCGCTCAGGTCCATGATGTTGTTGGAGAAATCGTTGTAGTTCAGGCGGTGTCCGCCCACGCGCCCTGTGCCCGCGAAAATCTGCCGGGTGACTAAGAAAGGCAACAGGTTGTATAGCGAGTCAAGGAAATAACGGTCTTCGATGCTCACTAAGTAGTTTTCATGGCAGCCGAAGGTATGTCCCCCGAAGTGGTCCACGGCGTTGTTGTAGAACGAGACTTTGTCCCGCCATCCAAGCGCCTGCAACGCCTCCATTAGGATACGCTGTCCCGCCTTCTCATGCGCCACGATGTCCGCAAGGCGCGAGCATTCGGGAGTAGCATACTCCTCGTGGTCGCCCACTGCATCGATATAGAGCCGTCCGCCATTAATCAGGAAACCACCACCACGCGCCGGCTCGAAGGCAAAGTCGCGGCTGTGCAGGTCGATCAGCCCACGGCGCAGGCGGTAGAACACACAGTCTTTGACTTTCTCCACCACCCGTTCGGGTCTGCCGAGGCTTTCGTCGCGGACAAAGCATCCAAACTCCGTTTCGATACCGAATATCCGATTTTCCATTTACCTGCACCTCCGCATGTTGCTTTGCACAAGGGTTATTCTGGCAGCACAGGGCGGATTTCATCCTCCGTTAGCAGGCGAAACTTGCGCGCGCGCTTGGTGAAGCGGTCGAGAATGGCTGCCTCCACGTGTAGGTCTCGCAGCTGCTCGCGCAAGAACGCCTCGAGGCGGTCTTCGGTTACTTTTTCTGCCCCTTCCTCTTGCCGCTGCACCTCGGTTACCCACATTCTGCCCGCTGCCCAGGCGCGAAGGGCGCGGTGTAACGCCGTCTGCAAATCGGGCGCGCCTTGCGCATCTTCAGGCACCAGTTGGCATATCATCTGTTCCTCTGCCTCTGGCGTGCCCGCCACCGCCGCTGCCCAGTTGAGCGAAACGAACTCGCCATCATAGTTTAGCGTATAGAACAGGTCTTCTTCGGGCTTCCTGCCCATCTCGGCAAAGAGGGCGCGTATCACAAAGGGCGCGTTCAACACATCCCCAAATGCCCGCTTGATGCCTGGACTGATCGCAAAGCCGACCACGCGCTGGATAGTCACATCGTCGGGGCTGCGGGCGTAGCCCTCCTGATGCGCAAAGTCGATCGCGCCCACTCGGATAATCTCCAAGTCGCTCTGGTTACCCAATCCAGCAAACATCAGGCGGTCGTAGACCTCGAAGATCTTGCGCTGCGTGCGTCGCAGGGTGAGCAGTAGCACACCGCCATCATAGCTGATGCCTGCCACGGGGCTACCGTCGCGCAACCGCTCCTCGATGTACTCTGTGCGATGTCGTACGCTTTCGTTAAAGTCGTAGGGTGTGTAAACCATTGCTCTTTCTTTACCCGTCGTTGGTTTTGCACAGGCTGAAGCCTTCGGCTACTTGGTTACCGCTTCAGGCTTGCCCGAATTTCCGATAGCTGCTCCTCGGGAATGTCCAGAATGCCCTCGCTGGTGACTGCCCGCGCCATCGGCAGCACCTTCTCGATACCTGCGGTGGCGGAGTCGAGGTCGGCAGCGATGTCCAGCAGCAGTAGCGACTCTCGCAGCGCGTCTTCCAGTGTCATCTCGTGGAACGGTCCCTTTGTTTTCAGGATGTAGTCGAACACGCCGCGAATGCGTTCGGAGCCGGAGCCTGCCGCGCCGAACTCCACGCTTTCGAAGCGCGCTCCCAAGCCGTCATAGAAGAAGATGCGTCCCTCGCCGCGCTCTAGGTCGTACGCGGAGACGACGGGGATGAACAAGCCGATACCCTGCAGCGCCATGCTTAGGTTGCCTGCCAGCGCACGGGATACTTCCGCCAGCTTGCCCTCTAGGCTCATCTCTTGCAACTGAGTGCGGGCATAGTACTTGAAGGCGTGTTGTAGGTAGCGCACAATCTCCATCGCCCGCGCATAGGAACCTGCAATGGCGATGAGCGTGTAGTCATCCAGCGGCAGAATCTTCTCGGCGCGGTCGTACATGATCGCGTTGGCAGCGGTCGCACGGCGGTCGCCTACGTTCAGCACGCCGTCGCGATACTTTAATGCGATAACGGTTGTGCCATGCACCTCCTGCACCGCTGGCGCAACCCGCTCGGCAGGCATTAACTCTGGCTCCCGCCACAAGCCGTGCGCTTTCAGCAGCGCCATAAAGTCACCACTACGATTTGTCGCGAGACGCTGTCCCACCGCTTATTCCCCGCTACGCTGGCGATAGCGTCGTGCCTGGTCGGGGTCTACCCGCTTCATCCGCTTCAGCAGGTCGTTCACATCCGGACGGCTCACCTTCGGTGTGGTGGGGCCGCCTTCTTCTCCCCCCTTGCGCGTGATGGGGTCGGACGGAATGGTTCGGGTCAATCGGTCATCTGCTCGCCACTGCATCATTGGTTCCCTCCTTCTGCATCGTGCTTGCGCGAGGCGTGCCACTCGCGAAACGTGTTGACAAACTCAGTGAGGTTGTGCGCCTTTGCCAGTTTCTGCACTTTTTGCGGCACCCGCTGCGTCACCCAATCGCGCATGTCCAGGGTAACTACCTGCTCGCCAAGCGTCAATTGCACTCGGCTCCAGGTAATCGCGCTGATGGCTTGCGGATACCGTTCCACCAGCGTGCCGCGCACCCACGCCCGGGTGCTGCTGGGCGGATGGCACATGGCGCGCTCGATATCCTTATCCGTTACTACGCGCCTCACTGCCCCCATTTGTTCCAGTCCCGCAAACAAGCCATCCTGCGGGTCTATACTATGATACGCCAAATCGAGGCTTTGCACAATAGGCTCTTTCCAGTCCACACCCTCATTCTCGATAAATTGCTCCAGCAGCAGCCTCTTTGCTACCCAGTCGAGACTGTCCGCCAGTTGCTGGGGGTCGTGCTGCAGCATGTCCAGCGTGTTTTCCCATGCCATCAACAGCCATTGCGTCTCGCTATCGGCATGGGCGAAGCGGCTTTGTGCCTCCCGCAGGTATAGCCGTTGCACCTCTATCGCAGGCATGGTGCGACCGTCCTCTAGCTCCACCTCCCACTTCCAGTGGGGGTCGCGAGAAAGACGACGGATGGTCTCTACGGGATTGCGGATGGCGATACTCGGTTGCCAACCGGCTTCGATCATCTCCGTCACAAGGCGTGTCGTGCCCACCTTGAGGGCGGTAGCGTATTCGCTCATGTTGGCATCGCCGCAGATGACATGGAGTCTGCGGTAGCGCGAGGGTGTGGCGTGCGGCTCATCGCGTGTGTTGATGATGGGACGCTGGTACAGGGTGTCCACACTGGCTTCCACCGCGAAGAAGTCCGCCCGCTGCGACAGCTGATACGGCACATCACCAAAGATTCCGGGAGTCTCGACCCCCGCTTTTCCTGCGCCCGCGTACAGGATGCGCGTGACGAAGAACGGCATCATGCCGCGAATGACCTGCTCGAAGGGCACGCTGCGGCGCATCAAGTAGCCTTCGTGGCAACCGTAGCTTGCGCCGTGGAAGTCGGTATTGTTCTTGTAGATATGCACCTTCAGGCCGGTGCGACGCATATACTCCTGCGCACACGACCAGACGATGCGCTCACCCGCACGGTCGTGCGCCACCAGCTCCCGTAGGCTAACGCACTCCGGCGTGGAGTATTCGGGATGACCGTGGTCGTTATACAGACGTGCGCCGTTGGGCAGCACGCGGTCGCTGCGCGTTTCGGCAGACATGTGGGCAGAGGCAACAGCTTCGGTGTCGTACTGAGCGTCTACGGGGTCAACCTGTAGTTGCTGCACGTGGAAGCCGCGCGCATCTTTGCGGGGGTCTTCGCGTCGGTAGTCCCACGGGGAGGCGAAGGAGGAGGCGTTGTAGCTGCGCACCACCTCCGCCGCCTCAAACACCAGTTCCGACGGGTTTTTACCCTCGATGTATAGCCCATATTCGGTCTCCAGCCCGACCAGCCGCTGCATGGATGCACCGCCTAAATGATGTTACGCCGCGTCGCCGACTGTCGCTCACGGTCCTGCGGGCGAATGGGGCGTACGTCCGCCACGTTGTCCGGCTCGTAGTCTAGCAGCTTCAACCAGTCTTCCTGCGAGTCGGACTTGGGGAAGATTTCGCTCTCCTTGTATTCGGTGCGGATAGCTTGCTGCAGGTCGAGCAGGGAGATTCCGCTGTCCTCGCCGCACTCGATAGCCCGCTTGATGGCATAGTCCTTCGCACGGTCTACCACCGATTTCAGCAGCGCACCGCTAACTAGGTCGCGCCAGTACAGCGTCTCCACCGAACCGTTGCGCAGGTACACCTGCACGAACTCGGTTTCGGGGTGCTTGCGCCATAGGTATTCAATGGCTCCGTCCAGTAACGCCTCTCGTGCTGCCTCCTCCGAGCCGTACTCGCGCACCGTCGCCGGGTCTAGCGGGATGTTGGTGTGCAGGTAGATGGCAAGGATATCGCGCGATGCCCGCTTATCGGGACGCGCCACCTTCACCTTGCGGTCAATACGCCCAGGGCGCAAGATGGCGGGGTCGATATAGTCTGGACGGTTGGAGGTGAGCATCACCACCACGTTCTCTAACGACACCAGCCCATCCATCTCCGCACAGAACTGCGGCACCACTGTGTTGGAGATGTGGGTGAACCTGCCCGAGTTGCGCACGCGCAGGATCGATTCGGCTTCATCGATAAAGATGAAGACGAGATTGCCCTCACGCGCTTTCTCCCGCGCGGCGGCGAAGATTTCGCGCACCATGCGCTCGCTTTCGCCCAGCCACATGTTCAGTATCTTGGGACCGCTGATATACATGAAGTACTCTCGTACATCGCGCCCCAGTTGCCGGCGATATTCCTGGGTCAAGTTGTAGGCGGTAGCTTTGCCGATGAGTGTCTTGCCGCAGCCGGGTGGTCCATACAACAGGATGCCCTTGATCGGCTGTTTCTCGAACTTGCGGAACAGCTCTGGATGCAGTAGCGGTAGCTCAATGGTGTCGCGAATGACGCGAATGGCTTCTTCCTGACCGCCAATCGCGCTCCAGGGTATCTCGGGCACCTCTTCAAAGTAGTAGTCGCGCGCTTCGCGCTGCGCGAAGTGCTCCAGTGCCACCTTCAGGTTAGGCTCCATGCGCACTTCGTCGCCCGGCTTGATAGGGGTATCGGCAAGATCGTGCCCTCGCAGCACCAGCCGTCCCGACATGCCCTGCGGGTCAGACGCCACGCGCAGACGACCGTCCTCAAGAACCTCCTGCACCTTGACGATGGGACCCTGTGGGTGGTAGCCCAAATCGCCCACCACGGCGAACGCCTCATTGATGCGCACGCGCGTACCCACCTTCAGCGTGCTGGCGTCCATCTTGGGATCGATGTTCGCATAGTACTCGGTGTCGCCAACAGCGATCATCGCGACGCCTTCGGCGGGCGAACCGAGATACACCCCAATACGGTTAGCCGGAGAGGTGAGCTTTTCGTAAACCTGCTCGTATTCCTCCAGCGCCTTTTGTGCCTCCTGGAACTGCTTCTCATCCACCTCCAGCTGATGGCGCAGCAAAAGCAAGTAGTTGAGGAGCCGAGCGTCCTGAGGTGGACGAGCACGGAGTATTTCGTCAAGTAGCGTTAGCGCACGCAGGGAGGTCTCAGGCGGCTGGAACTCTTCGTATTTCTCTTGGTCATAACGGTCACGCTTCATCTTCTTTGCCCCCTGCGCCCCGACGCGGATTGCTTGCCGTCGGGCGTGTATCGATTATACCCGAACGGTACAGGTTTCGGAAGCCCTGTTGCCCGCTAAATGCACAGAAACTTTAAAATAAGCCGAGAGCGCAGCCTTCCTGCTGACAACGAAGCGTGAGAGGATGTGTGACGGCTCGCAGGGCTTGCCCTGCGAGCTGGTGGAGGTCACTCCGCGCTTTTTTCTCCAGGCGCCTGCACGATAACCGGTCCCATGCCTTGGTACTGCTTGTGGGTGCCATCGCAGAAGGGAAACTTGCTGGACTTGAAGCACCGACAAAGGGCTACTCGCTCCCCCGCCTCCAGCTCCACCACTGTGCGAGGGCGTCCGTCAATCTCTTCCGTCGAGTGTTTCGCCATGGTTTTGCTCCCCTTACAAAAGATTACCTTTTCCCTTTACAGCACACCATCGCGGTATTCCTGCCTTCGCCCGCTCGGCGGTAGCAGTGGCGGTTATCGCCCTTTTGGAACACCTTCCACGCATCGGTTGCGCAAAGAGACTTAAATGTGATATACTTAAGTGCAGTAGGGAGTACTCGGTACTGCGTTCGGGTAGGGCGGCAGTCGGGGGTGGCAATTATCTCGAAAGAGAGTGGGCAGGCTCGCCCACTCTTTTTCTTACCCTGAGGGAAGACTTTTTGGATAGAGGGCAGCCATGAACAGCGAGTTCATTGAAATACTGCGTGCGCTGGAACGGGAGCGGGACATCCCGCTGGCAGTGCTGTGGGAGGCGTTGGAGACCGCGTTGACCAACGCCTACAAAAAGCACTGCGGCGCGGTGGGCGATGTGCGGCTTCGCCTTGATTCCAGTAAGGCAGGGGTGCGTTTGTTCTGCGAGCGCACAGTGGTGGAACAGGTGGAAAATCCGCATACTCAGATCTCTTTGGAAGAGGCGCGCCGATACAAACCCGAGGCGGCGCTCGGAGATACCGTGCCGGTGCCGGTGGACTTGGAGGATTTCGGTCGGATTGCTGCCCAGACCGCAAAACAGGTCATTGTGCAGCGTATCCGCGAAGCGGAGCGGGAACAGATTTATCAGGAGTTCCAGGGGCGCGTGGGGGAGATACTCTCTGGCTTCGTGCAACGGCGAGAAGGCCCAAATGTAATCATCGACTTAGACCGAGTGGAGGCAATCCTACCGCCAGAAGAACAGGTACCCAACGAACCCTACCGCCCGCATGACCGTTTGCGCGTGTATCTGTTGCGGGTAGAAAAAACCACCCGGGCGCCACGCATTATCGTCTCGCGTAGCCACCCCAGCTTGATACGCCGCCTGTTCGAGCTGGAGGTGCCAGAAGTACGGGAAGGCAGCGTGGTGATTAAAGCGGTGGCAAGGGAGCCCGGAGCGCGCTCGAAGATTGCGGTTTGGGCGAAGGAACCGAACATCGACCCAGTGGGTAGCTGCGTTGGGTTGCGGGGCACACGAGTGCAAGCAGTAGTCAATGAGCTATACGACGAGAAGATCGACATCATCCGATGGTATCCCGACCCCGCGCAGTTCATTGCCGAAGCGCTGAGCCCTGCGAAGGTGGTGAAGGTACACCTGAACGAGGCGGAGAAAAGCGCGCTCGCTATCGTGCCCGACGACCAGCTGTCGCTGGCAATTGGCAAAGCGGGACAAAACGTTCGGTTGGCCGCGCGGTTGACCAGCTGGAAAATCGATATCCGTAGCGAATCGCAGATTGCTGAGGACGCGCTGGCATCGCGCTCGGAGGACAGCAACGGCGCGTCATAACCCAACTGTCGCGGAGCGGACGATGCCTGCACGCAAACATACGCCGATACGCACTTGCGTGGCATGCCGAAGCGCCGCGCCCAAGCGCGGTCTGATTCGCCTGGTGCGCACGCCACAGGGGCTCGTTGAGGTAGACCCGACTGGGAAGAAGGCGGGGCGTGGCGCGTATGTCTGTTGCAGCGTATCCTGTGTGCAGGTGGCGTTGAAGGGCAAAAAGCTGGAACGCTCGCTAAAGGTGTCCCTGCCTGCGGAAACGGCACAGGAGTTGCTACGGCTGGTAGCGCAAGCGCAAGAAGAGGAGGTGACTCGCTCGTGAACCAGATTCGTGTTGCAGAGTTGGCAAAAGACCTGCAGATGAGTGTGGCTGAGCTGCTCAGCACGCTCAACGAGCTGGGAGTAGAGGCTCAGAACGCCGACAGCCTTATCGATATCTCTACAGCTCAGGCGGTGCGCGAGGTGCTTGACAAGGGGCACCCCGTAGTGGAACTACCCCCCACCATGACGGTTCGAGAGCTGGCACAGACGCTTGGCGTGCAGGCGACGCAGGTGCAACAAAAATTGATGCGTGTGGGGGTATTGGCGGGCCTGAACCAGCAGCTAACCGCTGACCAAATCGAGCGAGTCGCCTATGATTTGGGCTACAGCGTACGATGGACGGAGGCGAAAGAGCTGGAGGTTCCCGAAAGCGCACGCCCACGCACCGTATCCGCTGGCGGACCGCAACCCCGACCACCAGTAGTGACCATTTTAGGACATGTAGACCACGGCAAGACCACGCTATTGGATGCCATACGGCGCACGAACGTAGCAGAAGGGGAGTATGGTGGCATCACACAGCACATCGGGGCATATCAGGTAGAAGTGGAACATGCGGGTGAAAGGGCAAAGATTACCTTTTTGGACACGCCCGGACACGAAGCCTTCACCGCCATGCGGGCGCGCGGCGCGCAGGTGACTGACATCGCGGTGCTGGTGGTGGCAGCCGATGACGGCGTCATGCCTCAAACCGTAGAGGCGTTGAACCACGCTAAAGCTGCCAATGTGCCCGTTATTGTCGCTGTCAACAAGATAGACAAGCCCGAAGCCAATCCCGACCGCGTGAAGCAGCAACTGGCGGAGCTAGGGCTGATGCCAGAGGAGTGGGGAGGCGACACCATCTTCGTGCCAGTCTCCGCCAAGCAGCGCATTGGACTGGGCGATTTGCTAGAAGCTATCCTGTTGGTAGCGGAGGTGCAAGAGCTGAAGGCTGACCCTAACGCTCCCCCACAAGGTGTGGTCATTGAGTCTAAACTAGACAAGGGCAGAGGTCCAGTCGCCACCATCATTGTGCAACAGGGCACTTTCAAGCAGGGCGATGCTGTGGTGGCGGGGGAGGCATTTGGACGCATCAAGGCGTTACTAGACGATAAAGGCAACCGTGTGGCAAAAGCAACCCCTGCCATGCCAGTAGAGGTGATCGGTCTGTCGTCGGTACCGGAAGCAGGCGAACGGATGGAAGTGGTGAAGGACGAGCGTACAGCCCGCCAAATCGCCATGGAGCGTGAACAGCGTCATCGCCAGGAGAAGCTGGCGAGCCAGCGGTCGCGGGTGACCATGAAAGACCTGAGCCGGCTCATCCGGGAAGGCGAGATTAAGGAATTGCTGGTGGTGCTGAAGGCGGATGTGCATGGTTCGGTGGAAGCGGTGCGTAGCTCGTTGGAGCGGTTAGAGCATCCCGAAGTGCGCCTGCGCGTGCTTCATGCCGCAGTGGGCAACATCACCGAGTCGGACATTATGTTGGCATCTGCATCGAACGCGCTGGTCATCGGCTTCAACGTGCGCGTAGAGGCAGAAGCCCAACGCACTGCCGAGCAGGAGCGCGTGGAGGTACGCACCTACCGCATCATCTACGAGCTGGTCGAAGACATCAAAGCCGCGATGCTAGGCTTGCTGCAACCGGTCATCGAGGAGTTTACATTGGGCAAGGCGGAGGTGCGCGCGGTGTTCAACCTGCCGCGGGGTACGGTGGCCGGGTGCTACGTTACCGAAGGTAAAATCGTCCGCAACGCCGAGGTGCGGATTTGGCGTAAGAAGGAGCTGCTGCACACGGGTAAAATCGCTTCGCTGCGTCACCTGAAAGAGGACGTGCGCGAGATAGCGCAAGGCTACGAGTGCGGCGTCATGGTAGACGGCTTCGTCGATTTTCAGGAAGGCGATGTCCTAGAGTGCTTTGAGCGTCGCGAGGTCTCGCGCGCGGGTAGCACCATCACGCAGCGCAGCGCAACAGCGGTCTCTTAGCAAACACACGCCTTTGCACACAGGTAGAAAGGATGGTTGTTGGCGTACTGACGGTAGAACTGCACCTTTACGAAGCCGCTTCATTGAAGGAGAAGCGACACGTGGTGCGCAGCACACTAGATACACTGCGCAACAAGTTCAACCTTTCGGCTGCTGAGATCGACCACCTAGACCAGTGGCAGTTTGCAACGCTTGGCTTCTCCTGCGTAGGTAACGACCGGCAACACGTGAACCGCGTGCTGAACAAAGCGTTGGACTTTTTACATGCAGACCCACGCATCGAAGTGATTGAAGTCAACATGGAGATATGGTGAGATGAGCAGCAACAGGATATCTAAAATAGAGAGTTTGCTGATTACTGAAGTCAGCGACATCGTGCGCAATGAGCTGAAGGACCCGCGGCTGGCAGGAGTTACCATTACTCAGGCGCGGGTTTCCCGCGATTTGAGCCATGCGAAGGTGTATGTCAGTGCGCTGGGGGGCACTGAAGCGCGCGACCGCGCGCTAGAGGTCTTGCGCCAGCTGGCAGGACGCATCCGCGGCGAGTTTGGGCGACGGGCACGGTTACGCACAGTGCCCGAAATCCACTTCGAGCCCGATGCGGGCTTGGAGGCCGGAATGCGGGTGCATGAGCTGCTCCGGCAGCTGGGACAAGCTGGTGAGACCGAAGGGCAAACATGAGCCGGCGTCGTCTCGAGAAGGTGGCTCAGGTGTTATGGGAGGCGCGGCGGGTGGTGCTGGCTGCGCATCTCAACCCCGACGGAGATACCTTAGGATGTGTGCTGGCGTTGCAGTGCGCGCTAGAGGAGATGGGCAAGCAAGTGGTGGCTCTGAGCAGCGACGGAGTGCCACAGATTTACCGCTTCCTGCCAGGCTCCGAGAAAATACAGACCAGCACGGAGCAACGGGGGTTCGACGTTGCAGTGGTCTGCGACACGGGCTCGCCCGATCGCCTTGGCAAGGCAAAGGACGCTGTGTTCTCGGCACGAGTGGTCGTGAATATCGACCACCACGTGACCGAGGGCACGTTTGGCGACCTACGAGTCCAGCAGCCCCAGGCAGCAGCAACCGCTGAAATCGTCTATCGGCTCTTGAAGGTGATGGAGGTGACGATAACCCCCGGCATTGCAACCTGCTTGCTCACTGGAATCATCACCGACACTGGGCTATACCGTTACCTAAACGTGTCCCCCACCACCTTTCGCGTCAGTGCTGCCTTGATGGAAGCGGGGGCGTCCCCAGCACAAATTGCCGAGCAGGTTTTCGAACGACGCTCCTTCGCCAGCCTTCGGCTACTGGGTCGGGCTTTGGAACATATTCATCAAGAGGAAGGGGGGCGGCTGGTTTGGTCTTATCTAAGCCACGCAGACTTTACCGAGCTGGGCGCTACCGACGAGGAAACAGAAGGCATTATTACTCAGCTGCGAGCGGTGCGCGATAGCGTGCTGCTTGCCCTGTTCCGCGAAGTCAAGCCGGGCCGAGTACGGGTCAGCGTGCGCAGTCGAGACGAACAGCTAGATATGGCGAAGTTCGCGGAGCGGTTTGGCGGAGGCGGACACCGGCTGGCAGCAGGGTTCTGGGTGGATGGTAGCATCGAGCAGGCGAAAGACGCGGTGATCGGGGCGTTGCGGGAATGGATGGGTTGCTTAACCTCTACAAGCCAGCAGGCATGACCTCACGGGAGGCAGTGGACGCCGTACGCCGTGCGCTGAATGTGCGTCGGGCAGGGCATACAGGTACGCTAGACCCGGGCGCCGAAGGGGTGTTGCTGGTTTGCCTTGGCAAAGCTACCCGCCTCAACGAGTTCCTGCAGTGGCTGCCGAAAACCTATCGGGCGACCCTCGTGCTAGGCGTGCAAACAGACACCCAAGACATGGAGGGCAAAGAGATCGCCTCCACCGATGCCAGTTCGGTGACACGCCAAGCGCTGGAGGTAGTACTGCCTCGCTTCACTGGCGAGATCGAGCAGGTTCCACCAATGCACTCCGCCGTGCATTACGAGGGGCGACGGCTATACGACCTCGCGCGGGAGGGAAAAGTCGTCCCCCGCCCAGCGCGCAGGGTGAAGATACATCGGCTACGGCTACTGGATTTTCGCCCAGATAAGCACCCCGAAGCCGAAATAGAAGTGGAGTGCTCTTCGGGCACATACATTCGGACGCTTTGTGCGGACATCGGCGACGCGCTGGGGACAGGAGCATACATGAAGTCGCTAATACGCACAGCCATCGGTGCCTTCCGCGTGGAAAACGCCACTTCGCTGCAACAACTGAGGCAAACAGACACCCCTGAAGATTATCTCATCTCCATGGCAGATGCAGTGGCGAACATTTTGCCAGTATGGACCGCCCCACCACAAGTGCTGCGCCTGTTTCGGTTGGGTCGATTTGTGAAGCCACGCCCGTTTCCGCCAGTACCGCTTCCCGAACACCAGCCCCCCTACATCGCTGTGCTGGACGCCAAAGGCGACCTGTTTGCCATCGCTACCATCCGCCGCGACGAGGTGTGGCCGTATAAAGTGTTCGGGGAGCGAGTCTTGTATCATCCGCATCGTCTCGAGGAGGACATGGGGTGAACGCCGCCGAGCCGCGCGAGCATCGATGGCATGCCAGCGTCGTGACCATCGGTTCTTTCGACGGAGTACATCGGGGACATCAGGCAATCATCCGTGTCGCCGTGCAGCGTGCCCAGCGATTCGGCATGCCGGCGGTCGCGGTTACCTTCGACCGTCACCCCCAAGAGGTGCTTCAACCGCAACATCCTCCCCTGTACTTGAGTTCGTTGACCAGTCGCCTGCATCTGCTGCTGCAGACCGGACTGCGCGATGTGATGGTACTACGTTTTGACCAGCAGTTCGCCACGTTGCACCCGGAAGCGTTTCTGCAGTTGGTGTTGCAGAGGCGTTTGAACGCACGCCACATCGTGGTGGGGAGCGACTTCCGCTTTGGGCATCAGCGTCTGGGAGATGTGGCGTATTTGAAAGAGGCAGAGGGACGTTTTGGTTTTAGCGTGGAAGCGGTACCCGATGTGCTGTATCTGGGCGAGCGCATCAGCAGCAGCCGAATTCGCCGGGCGTTATTGGAGGGCGACGTGCAGCACGCAGCAGCAATGCTAGGTAGGGCGTATGTGCTGGAAGGAATCGTGGTTCGCGGGCAGCAGCTGGGTAGGAAGCTGGGCTACCCGACAGTAAACCTGCAGCCAGTTGTCCGTCAGGTGGTGCCGCAAGACGGCATTTATGCTGGGAGGCTGTTGCGTGTAGGAACGGGCGAATGGTACACAGCAGCGATCAGCATCGGCGTGCGCCCAACAGTGAACGGTAGTACACGCACGATAGAAGCCTACCTACTGGATTTCAGAGGAGATTTGTACGGAGAACAGGTGCATCTGGCGTTTTTCTACCGCCTGCGGGACGAACAA
>Ga0272447_1000592_pt1 | contig 26423 bp, 20 predicted proteins | sample YNPCB0133_FD_194589 | JGI IMG/M metagenome (GOLD analysis project Ga0272447, IMG submission 194589) | Hot spring microbial mat communities from Yellowstone National Park, WY, United States - YNP-CB-013-3 | ecosystem: Environmental > Aquatic > Thermal springs > Hot (42-90C) > Sediment | place... | reverse complement strand
GCATCCTATGACCCATCGGTTGGGCGTCGTTGGCGGGGGAGCTTTGGGGGCTGCCCTGGTGGCAGGGGTGTTGGCAAAAAAAATCTACACACCGGCGGAGATTTTGGTCAGCCATCCCCGGGCGGAGCGGCGGCAATTTTGGGTGGAAACGTACGGGGTAGGAGTCAGCGGGGACAATCAAGCGGCAGCGGCGGCGACCGAGGTGCTGTTGGTGGCGGTCAAACCCCAGCAGTTTGCCCAGGTGGTGCCGGATATACAAGTGGTGTCCCCAGAAACCGTCTGTATTTCGGTCCTGGCCGGGATACCTTTGCGTACCTTGGAAGCGGCAGTGCCGGGGCGGGCGTGGGTGCGGGCGATGCCCAATACACCGGTGCAGGTAGGGGCAGGGATCACGGCGTTGGCTTGGGGGATGCAGGTCAACGAACACCAGCGGCAATGGGCGGTGCATTTGTTTGCGGCCGTAGGGCAGGTGGTGGAGGTCCCAGAGCGTTATCTCAACGGGGTAACGGCATTGGCCGGTTCGGGGCCGGGGTATGTGGCGGTGCTCATTGAGGCGCTGATTGATGGGGGCGTGTTGGTGGGCTTGCCGCGGGGGTTGGCGACCCAGTTGACGTTGCAAACCGTGTTGGGGACGGCACAGTTATTACAACAGCAGGAGTTGCTGCCAGCTATGCTCAAAGACCGGGTGATGAGTCCCGCCGGTACCACCAGTGCTGGATTGCTGTGTTTGGAACAGCAAGGCGTGCGGGGAGCCTTGATGACAGCAGTGCAGGCGGCCTACCAGCGCGCTGAGGATTTGGGGTCATAGGCAATACCCATCAGCCTTGCGTTAAGATTGTCCCGGTGCCAACCCCTGGGGATCAACCGCAACCCAACGACCAGCGACCTGCTATGTACGAATCCCTTACCCGGATGTATGAGTATCGCTTGCCGTTTTTGCGCCGAGAATTGGCCCATTTACCAGAACGTTTGACCCTCACAGATTTGCAATCGCTGGATCATTACCATTACTGCGGCACGGCGGCCATTGATGTCGCCATCGAACGACTGGGGATCACGGCTGCTTCCCATGTTTTAGATATTGGGGCGGGGGTGGGGGGGACAGCCCGTTACCTGGCACAGCAGGTGGGTTGTCGGGTCACGGGGTTAGAATTGCAACCCCAATTCCAGCAAATGGCAGTGGAACTGACGCAACGCACCGGACTATCCGAGTGGGTGACTTTTGTGCAGGGGGACATTCTGGCGGGAATTGCCGGAACGTTTGATGCCTGGTTGTCCCTACTGGTTTTTCTGCATATTCCTGACCGTAAAACCCTCTTTGCCCAGTGCGCGGCTGTGCTGAAACCGGGGGGGCGATTTTACATCGAAGATTATGTCCAATTGCATCCTTTGACGCCCCAAGAACAAAAAACTTTAGCAGAGCAAATTGCCTGTCCTTACTTACCCACCTTAGCGACCTATCAACGGGATTTAGAACAGGCGGGTTTGGGCCATCTGCAGTGGGAAAATGTCACCCCCTTGTGGCGGGATTGGGTACACAAAAGGTGGCATCAATTTCACGAAAAACAAGCCCATTACCGCCAAAAGCATGGGGATGATTTGGTGACCAGTTATCTCTGTTTCTACCAAGCAGTAGCCAATTTATTTGCCGGGGGAAATGTAGGTGGTGTGCGCATTTGGGGACAACGGGTGGCTTAAATTGGTTCGTTGGTGGTGGTAGCTGTTGTCGGTAGCAGAAGTGTTGCGCGATAGATAACATGCTAATCCTGGTAGTGCTATCCAAGTAATGATTATGATTACAATATTTATACAAAGCAATGCTATATCCGGTTGTGCAGGGTATGGATGGTAGGCAATCGGTTGGGGATTCAATCCCCCCATCTATCCAAGAGGCAGGATGGCCCTTATACCAGGACTGGGAGGAAACTTTTGCGCCAGAAGTTGGGTCTCCGGGTTGAGCGGGGAGCGTGCCATTGGGCAGTGTCCGGAAAATCCGTTAAGGTAACTCTAGCGGCATCCGGTCAGGGAACGTGCCAGTCATTTCCAGGTGGAGTGCATGGTACTCGGGTTCACGCAGTTGGCAAAGGCGATGTCACGGTTGGATTGCATCCGTCTGCCCCGGCTAGAGTGGTGGTGGACAGGGGCAGTGATCCTGAGTACCGGGGCGGGGGCGTGGCTTGGCGGTAGCCTTTTTGTGCGGGAACAGTTAACGCCCCTGATTGCCCAGGAGTTGAGCCACACGCTGAATCGCCCAGTGATGTTGGGGGCGGTAGAACGGGCTAGCTGGACGGGGGTGCGTTTTGGACCTGCGACCATCCCAGCAACGGCAACGGACCCGGATTATGTGCGGCTGCGGGGGATTGAGGTGCAGTTCCAGCCCTGGCAGTTGCTCCGGGAACGGCGGTTGGATATAAAGGTGGGGCTGTTGCAACCGGAGGCAGTACTCCACCAGTCCTCGGATCGCCGTTGGTTGCGGTTGACGCCCGTTGAGACTGACCTGTCCCGTTCGCTGCCCTTTGCGGTACAGGTGACGCAAGTGTGGGTGCGGGATGGGCAAGTGACGCTGGTACCCTGGGCGACCCGTCGTGCGCAGACCTACCGGCAGATGCAGGCCCAGGTGCAAGTGGGGGTGACGCAAATTACTTTTGCAACCACAGCCCAAACACCCGGTGGCGGTACGGTACGGTTGGCGGGTACATGGGATGGCAAAACACAGACGTTGCAGGCACGCATCCAACCCCAGGCTATGGCGCTGGTGCCGGTGGGGGAATGGATGACCAGTGCGGTATCACTGCCGGTTCAGGTCCACCAGGGACACATCAGCGGGGATGTGCAGGTGACGTGGCGACCGGGGGCATGGCCGCAGGTGATGGGTCCCATGCGGGTACAGGGGTTGGTGGTGGGTTCCCCTCTGTTGGGGACGGTGCCCCTCGCAGTGCAAGCAGATGCCCATTTCACCCCCCAGGAAGTACGGATTAGGCAAGGGGAACTCCAACTGGCGGGGAAAAGGGCCTCAGTCACAGGTCGGGTGCATTTCCACAAGGGGTATGACCTGACGGCACGGGTGCCAGCGGCGGAGATTGCCCAGCTACTGCACCTGTGGGGACGGTCATTCCCAGTGCAGGGTCAAGTGCAATCGGAATGGGTGGTGCGGGGTGCCCTGACGCAACCCCAGATTCGCGGGCATTTGGCGACTGTTGGGCCAATGCGGGTACGCCAAACCACGATCCAGCAGGCTGCCGCAGAGGTGATGGTTGCTCAGGGGGGGCTGGATGTTCCCCGCTTCCAGGTGCAGTTGGCAGGGGTGCAGGTGCAGGGTACAGGGCGGCTGGATGCCCACCAACGTCTTGCCATGCGGTTCCAAGGACAGGCGCAGGCGGAGCGGTTGCTACCTCCAGGGCAAACCCTGCCGGTGCGGGTGGGGACGGTGGCCTTTCAGGGTTCTTTGACAGGCACGCTGGCCCAACCCCGGGTGCAATTGGCTTTTCAGGCTCCGCACGCTGGGATTCCCCTACGGGGACAGGCGCAATGGCAAGCGGAGCGGTTGTATGTTCAGGCACGTGGCTCTCAGGTAGAAGCCGTAGGCAGCATCCATACCCGCACGTTAGCGGCGGATGTGCAGGTGCAGGTGCGCCGGTATGACCTCCGCCATCTGCCGGTGTCGTTGCCCTTGGATTTGGCCTTGCGGGGCGAAGTGGATGTTCAGGGGCGGTTACGGGGGACGTTGCACCAACCGGAAATCGTCGGGAATTTGGGGGTAACGGCCCTGCGGGTGAACCATTGGCAGTTTGAACCTTACCTGCGCGGTACGGTCCGTTTGACACCGACATCGGGGTTACGCGCGGACGTGCGGGGGGTGCAGGATCAGGTGGCTCTCTGGTTACAACCGGGTAAGATGCCCCAATCCCTGACGGTGCGCCGAGGACAGGCGGTGATCCAAGCCCAGGGACGGGACGGGCGGTTGGCCATGCAGTTCCAGCACATGCCCCTAGCCTTGTTGAGTGGCGGCTTGATCCAGGGGGACTTGCAGGGGGCAGCCCTCTGGGACGCTGCGCAGCAACAGGCAACGGGGGAATTGCAGGTGACGCAGGCGCGCTGGGGCAATCTGGTGGCCACCCAACTGGGGGGTCAATTCCAATGGCGCAACCGGGAATTCATCCTGCGGCGGGGCGTATTGCACCAAAGCCGGAGTCGTTATGAGTTCACAGCGCAGGCGCAGTTCCATCCTCAATGGCGATGGCAGGCGCAGATTCAGGCAGTGGATGCGGCGATTGAGGACTTGGTGCCTGCACTGATGGCCGGATCGCAACCTGGTGCGGAGGCGCTGGCGGTGACCCCGGTGGGCAAACCTGACCGGCCGTTGGGGGAACAACTGGCCTACTTTCAGCGGGTGCAAACCCAGGTGCAGCAGTACCTGGCCAGTCAACAAAAAGCCCTGGGTTTACCGGATGTGCAGGAATTGCGTGGGCGATGGCAGGGGCAGGCTACCCTCCAGGGCAACCATGGCGGGGAATGGACCGCCGCTTTTGACCTGCGGGGACGGGATTGGGTTTGGGGGCCGTACCAAGCCGAACGGCTGACTTTGCAGGGGCGTTATAAAGGCACCCTCCAGGGTGGGCGGTGGACCTTGCAACCGTTGCAGTTGGTGCGGGGACCAAGCCAAATTCTGTTTACGGGGATGATCGGCGGCGCGCAACAGACTGGGCAACTCCTGATCACCCGGATTCCTGCCGAATATATCACCCAGTGGCTGGCCTTGCCGGGGGTCTTGACCGGTGTCGTTAGCGGTACGGCCACCCTGGGGGGAAGTCAGGCCAATCCCCAGGCCAAGGGGGAATTGCGGATTGAAGACGGCAGTTGGGAACAGACACCGATTCAGGTAGCTCAGACCAGTTTCCACTACGCCCAAGGACGACTGGATTTTGGGGCGGAACTGCTGGTGAGCGACCAAACAAGCGGGGTAGAACCGGTGCGGGTAGTAGGCAGTCTGCCGTTTTCCCTGCCGTTGAGGGCGGTGAAAGCAGCGGACGACCGCATACGTCTGGGTTTGCACCTTAAAGACAGCGGCCTGAGCTTGGTCAACAGCTTCAATCCCTTCGTGCGGTGGCAGGGGGGCAGTGGGTCAGTGCAGGTGGACGTAGCCGGAACCTGGCGGGAACCGCGGTTGAGTGGTGTGGCGCGGTTTGAAGGAGCTAAGGTGGCGCTGGCGGGGTTAGGGAATGCTCTGGAGCAGCTCACGGGGGAAATTCGGTTTTTGGATGACCGATTGGTTGCCCACGCATTGCAGGCCCAACTCAACGGCGGCACGCTGACCCTGGCGGGGGTTTTGCCCATGAGTCGTCCCTTGCCCCCGGGTGACCCGGCTGCCAAACAACCCCTGACCCTGACTTTGCTCCCGGCTCGCATCGTGCAGAAGGATGTTTATCGCGGCCAAGCCAGTGCCCAGATAAGGATTACCGGTACGGCCCGAGCGCCGGTGGTGGGGGGAGACATTCACCTCAGTCAGGGGCAGGTCACGCTTTCCGAGAGACTGTTGCGGGGAGTTGCCCAAGAGGTCGCGCCCAACGGTGACATGCGTGCGCCCAAGAGCAACGGGGGGCTAGCCCGATTCCAGAACCTAAACATTCGCCTGGGGCAGGGTGTGCAGGTGGTATTTCCTCCTCATGTGAACGTCATGGCTCAGGGCACTTTGGCATTGCATGGCTCGATGCACCAGCCCCAACCCAGCGGGATGTTTACCCTCGATCGGGGGGAAGTGAACCTATTTCTCACCCGCTTTCGCCTGGATCGCACGTACACCAATCGGGTGGTTTTTGACCCACGCCATGGCTTTGACCCGGAATTGGATTTACGGCTCACCACCACCGTTACCCAAGGGGCGCATCAACGGGAAGGAACCCTTCTCCAACGGCAGGGGAATTTTCCCAACGAAGTACCCATCACCGTGGCCGAACGGGTGCAGGGTTTAGAAACGGTACGGATTCAAGCCAGCATTGCCGGGCGTGCCAGTCGTTTGCCGAACGGTTTGGAATTGAGCAGTAATCCCAAGCGCACCCAGGAACAAATCATTGCCCTGCTGGGGGGATTTGCCAACCGTTCCAGTGTGGAATCACCCCAATTATTCCTCGGCAATCTGGCTGGTCAAACCCTGCTGAATCAGATTTCCCGTGCCCACGAAACCGATTTTGGTGGTATTTCCTGGCGATTTTTCCCCACCGTAATACCAGCCCTACCGGACAGTCCCAATCTACAGCAGTCGGCCTTGGCATTAGGGGGTGAAGTGCGGCTCGATATTCACCGGTTTTCGGCCTCGTTTCTGCAAATGTTTACCAGTTTTGGTGATGCGGTGAGCCATCCCAATCTATCCCAGTTGCAGCTTACCTATCGGATAAACCATGAACTGCGCCTGCGGGCTGCGAGTTCTTCTGATAGGGATAACCGCTTGATTATTGAATACAGCAAACAGTTCTAAATGTGCGCGTTAAGGGGGCATAAAAACGCTGAGGATCGAGCAGTTCCACATCACTAGAACGGGTCAAACCACAAGTCAATACGGTGCAAGTTCTGCCTCAAATATCCATGAGGTAAGGCGTTTTGGCAATTTCATTCTTTCACTGGAGATAGCAATGGTTATTTAGGATGTGACTATTTTTTGCGTCCTGCTTTTTGCATCAATAAAATGGGTAGTCACTAAGGAAGCCTGTTCTAACCAGGTTGGCAATGATTGCATGACCAAGATGGGGTTGACTCCCAGAGGATGACAGCTTATAGCAATAGCACTGGGCGCAAAGCCATGTAAACCCCATGCGTGTGGGTATGATGGTGCGATACAATCCTAGTGTTTGCACCGCACAGCCATGCATCCCCAAATCCTCAGCCAGCGGTACGCCCAAGGGGAAAAGAATTTCAGCCGTCTGGATATGCCTGGGGCTGACTTAAGCGGTATTATTTTGGCTGGTGCCGATCTGCGGGGCAGTAATTTGCAGGGTGCGAATTTGCAGGGTGCCAATTTGAGCCGCTGTCGTCTCCATGGTGCGAACCTGCGGGGTGCCTCCCTACGTATGGCGAATTTGCGGCGTGCCAACTTGCACCGCAGTAACCTCAGCCTCTGCTCTCTGGTCTGGTGTGATTTGACCGGTGCCACGCTCCGGGAAGCCGATTTGCGCCATGCCATTTTGGATCAGCCCCGCCCTCACCCACCCCGCTGGACGATGATATGGCTCAGTCTGATCTTTTTAGGGGCCATGCTCGGTCTTTGGGTGCAAGGTCGCTGGGGAGCCGGTTGGGGGTGCTTGGGTTTAGCTGTGTTGGTCAATGGTGTGGTCATGGCCTGGCGCAGTCCCACAGCGGCTAAGTTGCGGGGGGCAGACCTGCGGGGAGCTGATTTGACCGGTGCCCAACTACAGGGAATGTATCTTCTGCACACCCATTGCCAGGGGGCGACCCTCCCCAACGGCTGGCGCTACCAGTTCTGGCTCAATTGGTTTCCCTGGGACTGAATCATGACCGATGCAGCACGGATTACCCAAGCAGTACGGGATTTATACAATACCTATCCATTTCCCCCGAACCCCTTAACGACGGGTGCACCTCCAGGCTACAACTGGCGGTGGAGTGTCCCGGCAGCCCACCACTTTGCCCTGGGTTGGGTGCCACGGGACTGGCCGGAACTGCATATTTTGGATGCGGGCTGTGGCACGGGGGTCGGCACGGACTATCTGGCCCATCTGAACCCTACTGCCCAGGTGATTGGCATTGACCTGAGTGAGACGGCTTTGGCCATTGCCCAGGAACGGGTAGCCCGCTCAGGGGTAGCGCAACGGGTCAAATTCCAACAATTGAGCCTCATGGATGTCCAGCAATTATCCCAACAATTTCAATACATTAATTGCGTGGGCGTTTTGCACCATCTACCGGACCCCAAGGCGGGTTTGCAAGCGTTGGCAGCGGTGTTGGCGCCCGGCGGTTTGATGCACGTTTTTGTGTATGCCCTGTGGGGACGGTGGGAAATCCGTTTGATGCAAAAGGCGATTCGGTTGCTCCAGCCCCCGGGGGACTACCGGGCAGGGGTGGCCATTGGACGGCAGTTGTTTGCTCATTTGCCCGCAGACAATCGGCTGGTGCGGCGAGAACGGGAGCGCTGGGCTTGGGACAATCGGCAGGATGCGGTTTTTGCCGATATGTATGTCCATCCCCAGGAGACGGATTACACGGTGGAAACGCTCTTTGACCTGATTGCCGCTGGGGGTTTGGAGTTTTTGGGGTTTTCGAACCCCCGCTATTGGCAGTTGGAGCGACTGTTGGCACCCATGCCGGAACTGTTGCAGGTGGCGCAGTCCTTGCCCCGCCAAAAGCAGTACGAATTGGTGGAAGCCCTGGACCCGGAGTTGACCCATTTTGAATTTTTTTTGGGACGACCACCCCTGCGGCGTTGGGACGGAACAGATGAGACTCTTTTACTGGGAGCGATGGCCGTGCGTTCTCCCTGCATGATGGGCTGGCCGGGGCGTTCGCTACTGGATTACGACTACCAACCGGTGGACATCACGCCCGTACAACAGGAACTTTTGGTGCGGGCAACGGGTGAAACCCCAGTAGCCCAGTTGATAGCCCAGGTACCGGGAGCAACTGTGGCGGACATCCGGGACTTGTATCAACGGCAATTGCTGTGGTTGCAACCCTGGTAGGTGGTTTTAGGTAAATCGCCGACTGAGATTCATGGGGTCGTGGACGGTGATTTTTTTCTTAGCAATGGAAATCATACCACTTTGGCGCAAATCTCCCAGCAAGCGGGTTACCGTGACCCGAGTAGAACCGATGGCTTCGGCAATTGCCTGATGGGACAGTTTCAGGTCAATGGTGACACCCATATTGCCAGGCACCCCAAAATCCCGACACAAAATCAACAAAAAACTGGCCAACCGTGCCCCCATATCCCGATGCGCCAGGGTTTCAATCATCATTTCCGTTTGCAAAATCCGGGAAGCCAATCCCCGCAACAACATCAGGGACAATTCCGGGTCATTTTTCAAGTGCATTTCCACCTGCTCAATCGGCACAGAATACAATTGCGTCGTTGTAAATGCCACCGAATGATAAAACCGATCCGAGTGATGCCCCGTAATAAACGACAGCACCCCAAAGACGCTATTTTCCCGCAGCAAAGCGACGGTAATTTCTTCACCCGATTCATAAACCCGGGACAACTTCACGGCCCCTTTAATCAAAAAATAAATTCGCTCTGCCGGATCACCAGGGAAAAAGATGGTTTTTCCCCGCTCAAAGGTCTCTATCCCTTGTGGGAACGTGCCGTTGGATAGACGATACAAAAGCGTATAAAGCGGTTTATCTTGCAGTACAGCCATTGCCGGGGAGCGCCCCATTGTATGAATAAATCCCTATCCTTTCAAACTATCGGGAGTGGGTTAGGATAAATTGTATCTCTTGTAACCAGCGAGTGGCTCTTGTCCTAGGTGTCATTTCAGGGTAGGGTGAAACAACGACCATGTCATGATGGTGCCATTCTATGTTGGATTTGCAGGGGAAAAAGGCGTTGGTGTTAGGGATTGCCAACGAGTATTCGATTGCCTGGGGTATCGCCCAACAGTTACACAAGGCCGGAGCCACCTTGGGGGTCACCTACTTGCCCGATGAAAAGGACCGGTTTAAGCAAAAAGTTGGACAGTTGACGGCACCCCTGGCGCCGGAGTTGTTTCTCCCCTGTGATGTGCAAAGGGACGAGCAGATTGCCGCCCTGTTTCAGGCAGTTGCAGAAAAATGGGGTTGTTTAGACATATTAATTCACTGTCTGGCTTTTGTTCCCAAAGAGGGCCTAGAGGGGGATTTTAGCCGGATTTCCCGTGCTGGGTTTATGCAGGCTTTGGACGTGAGTACCTATTCGTTGGTGGCTCTGTGTCGGGCGGCAAAACCCTTATTTACCCCGACGGCTGCGGTTGTAACGCTGACCTACTTGGGCGGGGTGCGGGTGGTACCGAATTACAATACGGCGGGGATTACCAAGGCAGCGTTAGAAATGTGTGTGCGTTATTTGGCCTACGAGTTGGGGCCCCAGGGAGTGCGGGTGAATGCAATTTCGGCTGGCCCGATCAAAACCCTGGCATCTTCAGCGGTGGGGGGGATTCGGGATATGATTCAGCAGGTGCGGCAGGTGGCTCCCTTGCGGCGGTCCGTGACTCAGATAGAGGTGGGAAATGCGGCGGCGTTTTTGTGCAGCGATTTGGCCAGTGGGATTACGGGGCAGATTCTCTACGTGGATGCGGGGTATGAAATTATGGGCATGACGGCAATGCCGGCCTAGCAATACCGAAGCAAAAGGACCCCAAACCTGTGCCAAATGTCGCTCGGCCCCAAAGTCCCAAAAACTCTGCATGCGGGCTGACTGGAATTGACACTCCCACCGACTAAAGTCGGGGGATTCTTACGCAGTCCACAAACAGACTCGTAAAGGCGTGAGCAAACCGCCCCTACATAGTTCCTGGAGGCAAGGCCCCAAGGTTCTGCTTACTTGTAACAACTGTCGCCGATTGGGTTTTTCACCAAGGATGGCAACCAAGTATAGTTTAGCACAGAGCGACTAAAGTCGCTTGCGGGCTTTTCCTCCCCGTACTAAAGTACGGGGCTACCAAGCTATCCCTCTGTGTTCTGAACAGTACAGTACCTTCAATCGTACTACCGGATGATAAATGGAATACATAGGAACGCCTACCAGGAAGCGCCGTAGAGTCCTGCCCTCTAAGGTAGGGATGCAAGGCGCAATGTTTTTATCCAAGGCTTCTTGTGATAAACCATTATGCGTGTTCTGGAAGCCAAACTCCTCAACGGGACGAAAGAGCAGTACCAAGCTCTGGATGAAGCCATCCGTACCGCTCAGTTTGTGAGAAACAAATGTCTGCGTTATGGGATGGATCATCAAGGAGTTGGCAAAACTGCTCTTTATGCCCACTGCAAGACGCTCGCTAAAGAGTTTAACTTTGCCCAAAAGTTAAATTCAGCGGCCAGGCAAGCAAGTGCCGAACGAGGTTGGGCTGCTACAGTCTTTTCTTTCATTATGGGGTACAGTAGTAGCAACATTTGGCAAACCAATTTGTAAAACAGGAAGGATTAATAACAAAGATACTTTGATGATTGACTGTATATTTTTTACTGGTGAATCATGAAACTGGCGCATAAAATTCTGGAGGACTGACCACATCATTTCAATTGGATTAAATGCTGGGGAATAAATAGGGAGATACAATAAACGAGCACCAGTCTGACTCATCATCGGTTGTACCTCTATGGCTTGATGACTATTCAAGTTAGCCATAATTACCACCTTCTTTCCATCTAATTTTGGGCATAATTCTGTTTTCACAAATTCTAAAAAATCCTGTTTCTTCATCGAGCCTTTAATGATTTTATGACAAACAATACCCTCCACAGATATAGCACCGTGTATTTCTGACCCTTGTTTTTCTGGCGATAACGATAAACTTTCTTCCCTTGTAAACTCCGTGCAACTTGCCTCTCTATGCCCTCCCAGGTTCCTGTTTTATCCACAGAAACTATATCCTTGGCTGGAACGCTGCCAATCTCACGCCAGTATTCTAAGCTTTGTTCCTGCACAACTTCACTCTTGACTTTTTCACTGCGGAATGTCTTTTTTTAGAGTGATTTTATGCTTTTTCAAGAAAGAATGCCATGTGCTAATACTCACATGGATTCCTAGCCTTTCTCCAATTATCTCAAGATATGACCACAAACACTTATCTGAATACTCTTAACAATGCCTCAAATCTCCACTTGATTTTGTTCTCAAATTCCTAATCGCTATGCCTCCGGCACGGCACAGCCTCATGTCCCTAGCTTCTTGGGTGTTAAGTCTGGAGTCTGTTGATACCGTTGTACGAGGCGATGTACTGTCCTTTGAGTTACCAATGGCTTCGCTATAAACCGCTTAGCTACTTCCCGGATTGTTCTCCCACTTGGTATGCAGCTACAATTCTTTGCCGCAAATCTAAGGAATGGGTAGGCCTCTCTTTGTCCTCTCATTTCAATGGTCTGTATCCTGTAATAACCCAAAAGACTGTACTAACTAAAGGTGTTCCGATGATTAGAGCAGTGACGAAATTTATAAGCATCAGTCCACGCATGACCCTTGTGCCAGGGGTGTAACTTTATTATTTCATTACAGCGAAATTCTTGACCCCCAAGCATCAATTGAAATAGCGATACTAACAGCGCAAACCCGTTTCCAAGGGCAAGGTCACTGTCTGCTGTGGGGGTAATTCCATCGCCTGGGTGGGTAAACCTGCCTGCGCCAATTGCTGTTGAAACGTACTGATGTCCCCTTTGACCTGCACCAGTTGCAACAGGAAACCGCTGGCTTCGTAATCTCCCATCGCCGTCGAGAGCATCACCTGGGGACGCAATTTCTGTGCCAATTCCAAAGCCACCTGATTCCCCCGGATGATCGGCCCCACCAACGGCAACGTCAAATCCATCACCGGCGCAATCACCACATCCACCTGGTTCACCAGCCCCAAAATTCCTTGGTGATAACCATGCGGTTCATAGTACAACGTCTGTCCAGTATGGTGTTCCCGTAAAAGATAGCCATTTTCCACCTGGGTCGGCCCCACCGGCGCTCCCGGCACTGCTTGGATGGTTAATTTTTCTGCCAACGTCGTGGTTTGTCCATGCGCCAACGCCGTCACCTGCTGATAGCCCAACCCCCGCACCACCTTGGCGGCACTTGGACTGGCAATCACGGGAATCCCGCGGTCCAAACGGCTCAAGGTTGAAGGATGGCAATGGTCTTCCAATCCCTGTGTAATCACAATCGCATCCAAATGGCCGGGCAGTTCCGCAATGGGTCGCCGCCGTTCCGCCTTGAATAACCAATCCAACTTGCCAAACACCAGCGGCCCCACCAACCACGGGTCAAATAGCAACCGCAGCCCTGCCCACTCCACCAACCAGGTGTTGGCCTCAAACCAAGTAACCTGCATGACCCCTGCCCCCAAGACTCCTTAACATAATTTAACATTTTGGTTGGGAATTGACCTGGATGCGGGGCAACCATTGGGGGAGAATCTCCGGCGAACCGTACCATAGACCGGGCGAACGGGGGGAATGCCAGACCCCAGGAAGGGTAATGTTTTCTGCTCCTGCCAGATGGGCAGCCATCACCGGCGTAATCCCATCGCCCCACACGTCCCCTCGGCCACAGGTCAAACGGTAGCTTTCGTAGGTCAACGTTCCTTTGCGCCCTTGCACTGCCTGCCCTGCAATGCAAATGTATTCAACATCCGGGTGGTAGGCGCCAGGGTATTCCGTATTGACAAAATCCAGATTGCTGCGGGTCCAGCGTTCCTGACTGGTATGGGGTGTCCCCAGGGTAACCAACCGCTCCACCCACTGTGCCCCGTTCCAAACCCGTCCGTCGTAAGGCGTTGCCCCCAAATAAATCCGACTGATCCACCCCCCTGCCGAATGCCCAATCAGAGTGATTTTAGCACCGGGGTACTGCTGTTGTACTTGCTGAATGGTTTGGTCTAACCGCTCCAAAATTGGGGTGACCGACCGCCCACCCAGAGTGGGCAACCAATCCCACCAACGTAAGGGCACGACTTGAATCCGCACTCCTAGTGCCTGCGCCGCCTGCACGAACCCCTCGTAGGGAGCCGCCCCAGCCAGATAACCGGGCAACAGTACTGCTGGGGGCATTACAACTCCTCCGCCAACGGCGCAAACCCCTGGCGTTGCATGTTTTCCGTGACCACTTTGGGTTCCACAAATTGCAGGAGATAGTCGGGGCCGCCTGCTTTGGAACCTACGCCGCTGAGCTTGAACCCCCCAAACGGTTGCCGCCCCACCAATGCCCCTGTGATCCTCCGGTTAATGTACACATTACCGCAAGCCAATTCCTGTGCCGCCCGTTGGATATGGCTAGGGGTGCGGGAATACAGCCCCCCCGTCAGGGCATAGTCCGTGCCGTTGGCTACCTGTATCGCCTGGTCCAAATCCGCCACCCGCAACACCGCCAACACCGGCCCAAACCATTCCTCCTGCGCCAGGGGGTCATCGGGGGGCACATCGGTAAAAATCGTCGGCCCAATGAAATAGCCGGTAGTGGGTGCGGGACGTTCACAAACCAGGGTGAGCCGCTGTTTTGCCTGGGCAATCGCCGTTTGCAAACGCTCCTGAGCCGCCGCATCAATCACTGGCCCCACCGTCGTTGCCGGATCCGTTGCCGCACCGATGACCAAAGACTCCGTCGCCGCCCGCAGACGTGCCACAAAGGGCTGATAAATGGACTCCAGCACGATCACCCGCGAGCAAGCAGAACACTTTTGCCCTGCATACCCGAACGCCGACTGCACCACCCCCTGCACCGCCTGATCCAAGTCCGCACTGGCATCCACGATAATGGCATTTTTCCCCCCCAATTCCGCCACCACCCGTTTCAGGTGTTTTTGTCCCGGTGCCAGTTGCGCCGCCTGAGCATAAATCTGACACCCCACTTGCCGCGAACCCGTAAACGCAATGAAATGCACCGCCGGATGGGTCACCAACAAGGGGCCGATTTCCTCTCCCCAACCGGGCAACCCCTGAAACACCCCCTCTGGTAGCCCCAAATCGGCAATTAAATCCGTAATCAATTGACTGATTTTGCAGCCAATCACCGCCGATTGTTCTGCCGGTTTGTAGAGCACACAATTGCCCGTGACCAACGCCGCCGTGACCATCCCCACCGAAATTGCCAGGGGATAATTCCAAGGGGCAATCACCACCCCAATCCCCTTGGGTTGATAGCGGTAACGGTTGGTTTCCCCCCACACATCGAAGGTATGCCCCCGTTCCAATTGCTCTGCCATCTGGGCGTAATAGCGACAAAAATCAATCGCCTCGGATACTTCCGCATCGGCTTCCTGAATGGGTTTGCCCACTTCCAGAGCCATCCAAGCCACCCATTCCGGGCGTTGCGCCGCCAAGGTATCGGCAATTTTGAGCAGTAAATCCCGGCGTTGGTGCATTGGCGTTTGCCGCCAGACAGGTTGCGCCTTTTGGGCTAAATCAATGGCTTTTTCTACGGAAGTAGAATCGGCTAAACCCACCCGCCCAATCACCTCTGTTGGGTTACTGGGATTGAGCGAATCCAATAGCCGTTCTGGGGAACAATGGGGAAGGATGTAATCTTGGCCCAATTGGGATTGCACCCGCTGGATGGCTTCTAGAAATTCATCGGGTTTTCCCGGTTCGGCGAAATTGGTATCGGGGGTACCGACAAATGATTCAATTTGCGGCAAAGGTGTAGCTGGTTCTGCCCATTGGGGGGGTGCGAGTAATTCGGATGCATCCGTTTTTTCCAGCCGTTGGCGTAAAAAAGAGGTATTGGCCGTATTTTCCAACAACCGCCGAATCAAATAACTCATGCCCGGCAGTAATTCCCCGTAGGGACAGTACATGCGCACCTGTTGTCCCCGTTCCACCAATGCCTTAGCCAAGGGAGCCGCCATGCCATACAAAACCTGGGATTCCCAAGCATGGGGGGGAACCGCTAAAGCTTCGGCAACCGCCAAGGCATGGGCCTGGGATCGCACGTTATGACTGCCAATGGCTGGGTAAATATACGCATGATTTTCCAACAGTAACCGGGTGAGTTTTTCGTAATTGGCATCCGTAGAACTTTTGCGGCGATAAACCGGCAGAGGCCAGTGTTTTTGTTGCGCCAAAATGACCTCTTGGTCCCAATACGCCCCTTTGACCAGCCGCACTGTCACCGGATAACCCCGCGCTTTTACCCAAGCTAAAAGTTCCTGCACATCTGCTTCACTGTCTCGTAAATACGCCTGTACCGTCAGCCCCACATTCGTCCGGGTACGAAATTCATCCCGAAGTAAAACTTCCTTGAGAATGGCCAATGTCATGTTTTTGTATTTGTATTGCTCCATGTCGAAATGAACTGCTACCCCCAACTCCCCGGCCTTGCGCAACAGGTGGGTGATGGCTTGCGTTACCTGGGTACGGGTGGTTTGTTCCGCCAGGGGGTCGAACTGGGAGTAAAAGGCAGAAAGTTTCACCGACACCTGGGGCACGCATCCCCAATCCACCGCAGCCAACTGGGTCATCAGGTCAATGTACTTTTGGAGATAACCCTGGGCTTCCGTTTCGCTCAGTACCGCTTCCCCCAAAATATCCAGAGTGAAGGTCATGCCCTGCTGTCGGATGCGCTCCAGGGTATGGCGGACCTGGGCAAAGTTTTCACCGACGATGTATTTACGTGCCAGGGCTGTAACGGCAGTAGTCAAGGTTTGGGCGGCAGTTTTGGCAGCCAGAGATTCCTGTCCGGTGACATGCAGTAGGTGTTTGAGCATCCCTGGCAGTTCCACTTCTGGCCGGTCGAGGTATTCCCGGATGTGGCGGCTGATTTCCCCGGCGCTCGTCAAAGCAGGCAGGACATCAATCAAACGAAACAGTTGGGTACGCAACCCTGGATGTTCCATTGCCCAGGCCAACAGCTTTTCGTCCCACTGCCACTGTTTGCGCATCTGCGCCCACAAGGAATGACCGGGACGGGTAGCGGCCAGCAGAGCTTGACCGAGGGCTTGGGTGCGTGCTTCCAGGGACATGGGCGACCAGTCATCGGCATTTCTAGTGTAGAGCCTAAAGTTAGGCCACAATGAAGTGTGGTCAACTTTTGGATGCCTGCGCATGTCCCGATGTACCCTGGCGGCGGCGGCGAAAATTAACCTCTATCTGCGGATTCTCGGCCTGCGGGGGGATGGCTACCACGAGGTGGCAATGGTGTTACAGAGTGTGAATTTGCGGGATACGATTCACCTGACCACCCAGCCCCGTAAGGATATGAGCATTACCTGCGACCATCCCCACGTACCTATGGATGCGACCAATCTTGCCCTCAAAGCCGCCCATCTTTTGGCAGAAGCATTTCCCAAGCAGGCGACGGGCGTACACATCCATATTGAGAAACGGATTCCGGTAGCGGCTGGGCTGGCGGGGGGTTCGAGCAATGGTGCTGCCGTGTTGGTGGGGTTAAATCACCTGTGGGATTTGGGGTTGACGTTGCCGGAATTGCAGGCGTTGGCCGCTCGGTTGGGGTCCGATATGCCGTTTTGTGTGCAGGGGGGTACGGCTTTGGGCACGGGACGGGGGGACATTTTAGAACCCTTACCCCCATTGACGGGTGGGGCAGTGGTGTTGGCTAAATGTAGGCATCTCAGTATTTCTACCCCTTGGGCCTACCGCACCTACAGCGAAACTTTTGGTCATACATTTGACCTGGCTGCGGCGCCGGAATCGGATCATTTTGTGCAAATATTATCCGGTCATTCGCTCCCAGAAATTGCTGCCCATTTGCACAACGATTTTGAAAAAGTCGTACTCCCTGCCTACCCAGAAATTGCGCAACTGAAACAGGATCTCGTGAATAGGGGCGCTTTGGGTAGTTTGCTGTCGGGTTCCGGGCCAACCGTGTTTGCGCTCTATCCCGATACCACCCTGGCTCAGCAAGCAGTCGATCAGTTGCAAATGGAGCATCCTGAGGTGGATTTTTGGGTGACGGAGTTTTGCTCTTGGGGAATTGCAATGGTTCGTTAAAACGAGTGCCTACGATTCACCCATCGCCGTTTGCCAATTGATAGGCATATTTCCACGAGCGGTTAGAAAGTTTCCAAAGCACACTGTAATAACCGCTGCGCTAGGGAATAACCAATGCCTTCCCGCATGGGGTAATAGCCATCAAAATCAGGGTGCCCCCACAGATTAACTGTACTGCGGCTTTGCGACCAGATTTTTTGCTGAATGATATACCCGTATTTCCCATTGGAATAGACGCTCCATAGTTTGTTAATGATTTTCAAATCAATGCAGGGCAAACAGTCAATATGAGTGGCGTCTAAAAAACCTTGTTCTTCTGCTTTTTTACCCGCAATTTTCAATAACAGACGTTGGGTTTCCCGGTCGGCATTATCCCAATCTTGCTTCGCCAATAATTCCTTTAACACTGCGTAATTCACCCCCGATGCCTGAAGCAACCACTGTTCTCCCATCGCCAAACAATTCTGACAGGGATGGGTTGCCCCTTCCAAATGCCGCAACCGTTCCAGCAAAATATCCCGCCCCAACCGCAAATGCTGATTTTCCTGGCGCAACAACTCATTTTCCCGCCGCAAAAGACTCAGTTGGGCGCGCAAATTCTCTAGCTCCATACACATCCATTGGTGCTTGACCCGCTTTTTATGGTAATGCCTCAGCAAGGTTCCGTCAGGACTCACCTAACCCTTCACTGACCAACGACAGCCCCACCACCAGACCGGTCATTGCCAAGCCGGGAAACAGAGTCGGCCACCAAATCCCCATTGGCAGACCATCCAACGCCTGCGCCAATTCGTGTCCCCACTCCGGCACTTCAGGCGGCAAGCCCAAACCCAAAAACCCCAGTCCTGCCAATGTCACTACGGCATCGGCACTGTTCACACTGAGTAAAACCGGCAAATTGCGACTCAAATGACCGCTCAAATGCCAGGTCAGAATATGGACCGTCCCTGCCCCCAACGCCCGTGCCGCTTCCACAAATACTTCCTGTTTCAAACTCAGCGTATGATTGCGCATCACCCGGTAGTACTGGGGAATATAGGCAATACTCAAAGCAATCGCCGCATTGAGCACCCCCCGCCCCACCACAAATGCAACCGTCAGCGACAACAAAAGTCCTGGCAATGTATAAATAGTGTCCATAACAAATAATAACAATTGATCCATTTTCCCGCCCCAATAGCCACTCAAGGCTCCCAGTGGCACGCCCACAGCCACGCTCAAACCCGTTGCCAAGAGAACCACCTGCCAAGCAGCCCGCGCCCCAAAAATGACCCGACTGAGGACATCATAGCCCTGGCGATCCGTACCGCACCAATGCTGTGGACCCGGGGGTTGGTGAGGCGTATAGGCCAAAAATTCTTGGGGATCGGGCAAACCTATTGTGACCAGCCAATCTGCCAGCAGTGCCGCCAGCCCATACACCAGCACCAAAGCGACTCCCAACAACAAAAACACTCGTTGCGTCGGGGATTTTCTGCGCCAGAACGGTACAATGGCAGAGAACCAGTGGGAGGCGGACATTGTGTTGACTCTGGGCGTAAACATAGACCATGTTGCCACAGTCCGGCAGGCACGTCGCACCACCGAACCGGACCCAGTTGCTGCTGCCGTCTTAGCGGAATTGGGGGGAGCCGATGGGATCACAGTGCATTTGCGGGAGGACCGCCGTCACATTCAAGAACGGGATGTACGTTGTCTGCGGCAAACCGTCCGCACCCATTTGAATTTGGAAATGGCAGCTACACCGGAAATGGTGGCTATTGCCCTGGACATTCGCCCGGATTACGTCACCTTGGTTCCAGAGCGACGGGAAGAAATCACAACGGAAGGTGGTTTAGATGTGGTGCAATCGGAAGCACTTTTGACCAAAACCGTAGAGGAATTGCAACGTCACCATATTCCCGTGAGTTTATTTATTGACCCGGAACCGGAGCAAATTCGGGCTGCCCAACAAACCGGCGCGGTCTGCATTGAACTGCACACGGGTGCTTATGCGTCTGCGAAAAACCCTACGGCCCGCCAGCAGGAACTGGAGCGGTTAACCCGGGGGGCACAACTGGCTCAGGAATTGGGTTTACGGGTCAACGCAGGGCATGGATTGACTTACCAGAACGTTTATCCGGTGGCTTGCATTCCTGGCATGGAAGAGCTAAATATCGGCCATAGCATCATCAGTCGGGCTGTATTGGTGGGATTGACCCAGGCGGTGCGAGACATGAAACGAGCCATGAAGGGAGAAGTTTAAGACGCACTTTTGCCAATCATTGTACGCAATGATGATGGTAATGCCACCTTTGGCCAAAGATGGCTTTTTTTTCCTATAGCAATTCCGGGAATTACTCAAGCAGCACGACTATTTAGAACCCGTTAGAACCCAAGCAAATAACGACACCACGTGACATACTCCCATCGCTGACCCTACGGGTACAGCGTAGGCTTCTCGCTTCATCGGGGAGCTTTCGCAAGAACCCTCCACGAGCAGACACGGAATGCCCTACCGCGTCGTTGCACCAGATTCCGGCAAAAGCCGTTTTGTGCAACTACTCCCATCATACACCATGTGGGGGTATCTGTATCCCGACACTGACGCTACGGGTACAGTGCGGGGCTTAGCTACCCCCACACCCCGACAAGCTAACCCGCCAAAGCATAACATTCTGCGGCAAAACCTGCGTGCGTGAGGGCCGTTGCTGCTGCTGCTCCATCCTGCACCCGAAATTGAGCGCCAAAGCGCACTTGCACAGGTCGTAATGGGTGAGTCACTGTGGCCACAACCGGTATTTTGGCTGTTTCTTTGCACCAGGACTTGAGCACATCTCTGAGTTTAGCCTGCATCTGTATATCCCCCGCCTGATCGGCTGGCAACCGTAGATGCAGAATTTCCATTCGTTGGGCCAGTTGCACATCTTCCAAAACCAGTTGCATTTTTTCGTCCCGTTGTTCCAACCTTCCCCACAGCACCAAAGGCTGTTCCGGGATCAGTACATCCCCCACTTGAGCAAAGGTATTCGGGAATGCCACCGCTTCACAACTGCCACTCAAATCTTCTAAAGTAACAACTGCCATGCGGTCACCTTTTTTGGTCGTGATGAGTTTGATTTGCGTCATCAACGCTAAGGCAATAACCGGGCGATTTTCTGCGACCTGTTCCAGTTGTCCTAACGCAATCGGAGCCAACACCTGTGCCCGTTGCATGAGTGACTTGAGGGGGTGATCGGAGATATAAAAGCCGAGCAGTTCTTTCTCAAATTTCAACTTTTCAGGGGGGGAATAATCCGGTACCGGTGGCGCTTTGGGAGCCGTCGTGACAGGTAGTGGCTGCCCACCTTCAGACAACCAGCTAAAAATATCGGTTTGACCCATTTCCCGGTCCTTGGCACGGCTATTGGCCCAATCTAAAATGAATTCCAAATCTCTCATCATTTGGTGGCGATTGGGATGCAGTTTGTCCAACGCTCCTGACTGGATTAAAGCTTCCAAGGCCCGCCGGTTGACGACTGTGGTATTAACCCGGTCACAGAGGTCGGCTAAGGATTGAAATTTCCCCTGCTGCCGCACCTGCAAAATATGTTCCACTGCCCCTTGACCCACATGCCGTACCGCCGTGAGACCAAAGAGAATTTTGCGGCTGTCTTTGAGCGGTGTGAAATCCATATCGGAACGGTTAATATCGGGGGGTTCTACTTCGATATTCATGCTTTGGCAGGTAGCGATATAGCGCTGAATTTTATCTTGGTTCCCCGTATGACAAGACAATAAAGCTGCCATGTATTCCACCGGGTAATTGGCTTTCAAATAGGCAGTTTGGTAGGTCACGTAGGCATAGGCTGTGGAGTGAGATTTGTTGAAACAATATTCGGCAAATAAAACCATTTGGTCAAATAGGTCAATGGCAATATCTTTGGGGATGCCATTTTTAGCCGCCCCTTCCAAAAATACCTGCCGTTGTTTTTCCATTTCTTCTGGTTTCTTTTTCCCCATCGCCCGGCGTAATAAATCCGCTTGTCCTAGGGAGTAGCCCGCCATATCCTGGGCAATTCTCATAATCTGCTCTTGATAAATGATAAGGCCGTAGGTCTCTTTGAGAATTTCTGCCAGCATCGGATGGGAATATTCCACTTTTTCCCGCCCGTGTTTTCGGTCAATGAATTTGGGAATTAAACCGGCATCCAGAGGGCCAGGGCGATAAAGGGCCAGAATAGAGGAAATATCTTCAATGTTCGAGGGCCGCAAATCCTGAACAATCTGCCGCATTCCCGCCGACTCGAGCTGGAAAATGCCTTCTAATTCGCCCCGAGATAACAGCTCATAGGTTTTGGGGTCATCCAAAGGCAAACGATCCAGGTCAATGTGAACCCCGTGATTTTTGGCAATGAGTTTAACGGCTCGCTGAATAAGGGTGAGATTTTTGAGACCCAAAAAATCCATTTTCAGTAGCCCGAGGGATTCAATATCTTCCATCGGGTATTGGGTAATAATGGCACCGTCATTATTGCGTTGTAATGGCACCAATTCATCCAGAGGTTGTGGAGCAATCACCACACCGGCAGCATGTACCCCAAAAGTTTTATTAACGCCCTCAATGCGCATCGCCAAATCCAGCCAGTGACGTACCTTTTCATCCTGTTCGTACTTAGCTTTGAATTCAGGAGCAGGCGTATCATCACTCACCATTTCTTGCAGACCAGCCGGTTTACCCCGAAAGACCGGGATATATTTGGCCATTTGCTCTGCTTCCCGATGACTGATCCCCTCTAAAACTCGGGCCACATCCTTCACAACTGCTTTTGAGGTCATGCGGTTAAAGGTAATGATTTGCGCCACACGGTCAGCACCGTAATGTTGGGTGACGTATTCAATCAAACGGTCCCGGTTATCCATGCAAAAGTCCGTATCAATATCCGGCATGGATTTCCGTTCGGGATTCAAAAATCGCTCGAATAACAGTCCGTGATGTACTGGGTCAATGTTGGTAATTCTCAGGGCGTAAGCAACCAAAGAACCAGCAGCAGAACCCCGCCCTGGCCCCACAGGAATTTGATGATCCCGTGCATATTTGACGTAGTCCCACACCACCAAAAAATAACCGGAAAATCCCCGTTGTTGAATGATTTTCAGTTCGTAAGCCAAACGGTCTTTGTACTGAGTGGGAATCTGATCCCGCTTCACACCCAGGCGCTCTGCTAGACCCTGCCAAGCCATCTGTTCTAAATAGGTATCTACCGTATGCCCAACAGGTACGTCGTATTCCGGTAATCGGGCTTCGCCAAAGATGTTATAGGGTTCCACTTTTTGGGCAATTTCTAAGGTGTTTTGCAGCGCCGTTTGGATCACATCATCTTCTAAGTGATCCCGGAATAGTTCGGCCATTTCTTGCCCGGATTTAAGGTATTCAGTACCGCTGTAACGCAGGCGTTTGGGTTCCGTGATCAATTTACCCGTTTGAATACACAAAAGTACATCGTGGGCTTCTACGTCATAACAAGAAATGTAATGGGCATCGTTGGTGGCAATGTATTTGATCCCCAACTCCTGAGCAATGTTAATCAGCTCCACATTAACGATGCGGTCCTCTGGTGCTCCGTGGTCTTGAATTTCTAAATAAAAGTCATCGCCAAATGTTTGTTGATACCACCGGGCGACTTCTCGAGCTTCTTGATATTTACCCTGGAGAATTTTTTGGGGTATTTCCCCCCCCAAACAGGCACTCGTAACAATTAACCCCTGGCGATATTCAGCCAACAATTCTTTATTAATACAGGGGCGGGCAAAAATACCTTTACCCTGTACGCCACGCAGATGAGAAATGGTCGTCAGTTTCACCAAATTGCGATAGCCTTCCGTATTTTTGGCCAGAACAACCTGATGGTAACGGGGGCGGCGTTCCTGCTTGGTAATGTCCCCGTTGATCACATACATTTCGTTGCCAACAATGGGCTTAATTCCCCGTTCTCGGCACTGTTTAATTAACTCAATTGCCCCGTACATCACCCCGTGATCGGTAATCGCAATGGCAGGCATATTGAGCGCCACTGCCCGTTCGACCAACTGGGGAATCTGACTGGCACCATCCAGCAGACTGTATTCCGTATGGACGTGCAAATTCACAAAGGACATAACAGGAACCCGGCAGCGGGGAGGGTGCTTTGGCTAAAAAGGATACAAAATGGCATTTTAGGACAGAACCCATAGGTCCGGCGGCGGCTGCTGATCCTGAAAACTTCCTGCATTTTTGGGCCGGATTCCCGCACTGCTGTGCCACACTAAGTCATCCAGATTTTTTGCGGGAGCAGGAGAAGTGATGCGGGTAGCGGTACTGAAAGAGCGTGAAGTGGGGGAATCCCGAGTGGCTTTGGTGCCGGAAACCGTGGCACGGCTGGTACAAAAGGGGTTGACGGTTCTGGTGGAGGCGGGAGCGGGTTTGGGTGCCCATTTTCCCGATATGGCCTATGTGGAGGCGGGGGCCCACCTGGTGGATGACCCAGTGGCGCTGCTGGCTGAGGCCGATGTGGTGCTCAAGGTGGCTCCCCCCCAGGATCAGGAGGTGCATTGGCTGCGGGCAGGAACGGTACTGATTAGCTTTACCGACCCCCTTGGTCGCCCACTCCTGGTGAAACGTCTGGCCAAACAGGGGGTGACGACCTTCAGTATGGAGATGATTCCCCGCACGTCACGGGCGCAGAGTATGGATGCCCTGTCTTCGCAAGCGTCCCTGGCGGGGTACAAGGCCGTGTTGCTGGCAGCCGCCAATTTGCCCAAATTTTTTCCGATGTTGACCACGGCAGCAGGTACGATTCCCCCGGCCAAGGTGTTTGTCATCGGAGCAGGGGTGGCGGGATTGCAGGCTATTGCCACAGCGCGGCGTTTGGGGGCGGTGGTCGAAGCCTTTGATATTCGTCCCCAGGTGAAAGAAGAGGTCCAGAGTCTGGGTGCCAAATTTGTGGAAGTGACGCTGGCGGAAGCTACGGAGGGGCCAGGAGGCTACGCACGGGAGGTGTCCGAAGCGAGTAAGGAACTATCCCGTCAATTGATCAGTGACCATGTGGCCCGGGCGGATGTGGTGATCACAACGGCGCAGGTACCGGGGAAAAGAGCACCCCTTTTGGTTACGGAAGCCATGATGGCCCGCATGAAACCCGGCAGTGTGATTATTGACCTGGCAGCTCCCCAAGGGGGCAATTGTGAGGGCGTGGAAGTAGGAAAGCAGGTGGTCAAAGGGGGCGTTACTCTGATTGGACCCGTGAATTTACCGGCCTCAATGCCGATTCACGCCAGTCAAATGTATAGCAAAAATCTCTACAGCCTCTTGAATTTGTTGATTCCCAAAACCGAACTGCATCTGAACTTTGGCGATGATATTATCCAGTCTGCCTGTGTGACGCATGCCGGAGAAATCCGCTCCCAACGGGTTCAAGAGATACTTGCCCAGGAATTGGTGGCCTAGGGACAAGCACATCCGCGTCGGGCGTGCCAGAGAATGCTTTGGCTCCACAAGGGCACTCTTGGGGTGGGTACGCCTGCCCGATCCAGCGCCTGCGCCGTCCAATGGTTGCACGTAAAAAATAGGGAATACCCCGGTTGCCCTTGGAAAAACTGCCCTGTCGGTTGCTGCCCTCGCCCCAGGGGGATCACCTCGCCTTTGGCATTGCGCTGGAAGGAGGCCTGGATATGCGCCACCAATTCCCTGTACTGTGCCGCTGTTAGCCCAATACAATGGCTTGTCTCAGGGATGTCCCGGATGGGATTGACAAACACAATACTGGGATTGACCCAAAACAACGCCCGCAACCCCTCTGGCCAACGTACCAGCAGGGAACCCGGCTCTCCCATATAAAAGTCTCGCTCACCAAAACCAAAACTAAGATAGGGAGCATTCGCATCGCCAAGCTGCCCCAAGGGTAACAGCGCATCCCAATTCGCGTACCGATTGCGCCGTGGCAAGATAATATCGGTGTGAATGGCTTCCCCCCACAGATAAATCGAGATAGGGCACTCGTCGGTTGCCGCTAACAGCCACCGTCGCGGCCATAGGGAACCCAACCCCACCGCCAGTATCAGGCATAAGCATCCTCCACCCACAATGGTTAGCCAACCCAGGCCCTGTGGCTTTCCCCGACCAACCCCTGCCATTTCAACCCCAAATATGGCTTATCACCAAGCCCCAGACAGCCGCTCCCCAATCGGGCAGTGCCATCCAGGAAATACCTTACGGTAGCGGTAAATGAAGCGCTAGTGGCTGTGGGTAAGGATGCGACTGGTTCTTCATGCCTCTGTTCTGAATAGATAGCCAACAAGAGACTTTTTTACCAAAAAACCTGGGTCCCGCCCTTATGCCTCCGGCACGGCTCACGCCTAGAGGGCGGCTTTGTGTTAAAATAGACCCGGAGGTAAGGGTCGTCAACCTCTCTCAAAACCCGACAGTCTAGCGACTGAATTCAATCTAAGCAAGTTTTTTTGTCGCTGGCACCGGTACTCAGGGCATGAGGGAACCGCCCCATAAGGGGAAACGCTTGGGGAGAGATGCACCGCTGCCGTAGAGGGGAAACCTGATAGGGTAAGCGCGCTCTTAGAACTAAAAACAAGAATCTCCTGCCTTTAGGCAGGGGAGTATGTCAACGGTTTTAACTCCCTAGTTTCCATCGAGGAGTCGGCAGATGAAAACCAAAGAAATTCCCATGCAGTTTTCACCGACCCAGGCGCTGGCTTGAGATGTTATTGCATGACTCCATAACCGACGTTTTCCCACTACGACGCTTCAGAACTACTTGACATCCAACCATGACATCGCCTTGGTAGCACCA
>Ga0272447_1000591_pt1 | contig 26458 bp, 15 predicted proteins | sample YNPCB0133_FD_194589 | JGI IMG/M metagenome (GOLD analysis project Ga0272447, IMG submission 194589) | Hot spring microbial mat communities from Yellowstone National Park, WY, United States - YNP-CB-013-3 | ecosystem: Environmental > Aquatic > Thermal springs > Hot (42-90C) > Sediment | place... | reverse complement strand
GGCCTCACCTGGGAAAGCAGCGTTGGAGACCCTACGGACCGTGCCGGCTGCCTGCTCAGGAAATAGGTCTCTCCGGCGCATCCCAACAGCCCCACTATGGGAAGGCAGAGCCACCCCCTGCGCCTCATCAGGCGACCGGCGTGCATTCCTGTGCCCCTTTCCCTTTGTTCGGAACACCTCATCCTTACCATCGACACAAACCGAGAGTTTCTCTCAGTTTTTCCAGGAACCCTTGCCCGATTGCTACACACTTCGGAGACTATCAACACATCCGGTTTTTCCTGTCGCGGATGGTGAAAAACATCCTGTTTTCCTCGGGAGGATCCGATGCCACGCCGGAGTTTCGCACGAGTGATACGTACTGTGGGTGTGATGGTGGTGCTTCTGGCCGGCGGAACCCCACCGGTGGTTGCCCAGGAGAAAACCCTGGCCAGCGGCCTGGTCAATCCGGAATCGGTGTGCGTGGGACCGCAGAACCGGATTTTCGTATCCGTCATCGGCGAATTTGATAAGGACGGTGATGGGGCGGTGCTGGTGTTGGAAGAGGGCAAGGCTCGTACCTTGGTCGGTGGTCTGAACGACCCCAAGGGCATCGCTGTTTTCCAGAACTGGCTCTACGTCACGGACAAGACACGCCTGCTGCGGATCGATCTCAATGCCCGCACCCCCCAGGCGGAAGTTTTTGTTACCGCGGACAAGTTTCCCGAAAAGCCCCAGTTTCTCAACGATGTCACCGTGGATGCCGAGACAGGCGTGATCTACGTCAGCGACTCCGGGGATCTGATGGGGGGTGGCGGTGCGGTCTATCGGGTGCATCCGAAAACCCGGGCGGTCTCTACGGTCATTTCCACGAAGAAATTTGCAGCCCTGAAGACTCCTAATGGCCTGCTCAACGATGGCACTTCGTTTCTGCTGGTAGCCGACTTTCACACCGGGGACATCTTCCGGGTCAAGCTGGCCGACGGCAGTGCCGAGAAGATCGCCAGCGGTATCCCTGGGGCCGACGGGCTAGCCTGGGACATGCACGGTCGGCTATACATCTCGAGCTGGGAGAAGGGGCAAGTGTATGTCATCCCCCGTCCGGGAGCCAAGCCGGTGCTGCTCAGTGACAAATTCAAGGCAGCGGCCGACATTTGCTACGACCCCCAGCGTAAGGCGATTCTGGTTCCTGATATGACAGCTGGTACGGTCGTAGCCATTCCTGCTCAGGTTCCCAACGAGCCGGTGGATGAAACGCCCTTCGCCTTGCGGGTGGAAGTGGCCTTTCCGAACTTGCAATTGACCGGCTGGTCTGCCGAAACGGCCGATGGTAAGCCCAATCCGCTCCGCCCGATCGTTCTCACGCACGCCGGCGATGGTTCCAACCGGCTCTACCTGGCCACACAGCACGGTGTGATTCACGCGTTTCCCAATGATCCCAAGGCAACCAGGACCGAAATTGTGCTCGACATCCAGGACCGGGTCCAATACGACGACCGGACCAACGAGGAAGGACTGCTCGGTCTGGCATTCCACCCCCGCTTTGCTGAAAACGGCGAACTCTACGTGTTCTACACCCCTAAGCGTCACAAGCCTGACGAGGAGATGCGGAATCGTGTCGTGCGTTTCCGCCGTGATGCCAAAGACCCTTCCCGCTTCGATCCCAACACGGAAGAGTTGATTCTGGAATACCGCCAACGGCCCTTCTGGAATCACGACGGCGGCACGATCCTCTTCGGCCCCGATGGCTACCTTTACATCGTCCATGGGGACGGCGGGTCTGCCAACGACCCGTTCGATCACGGCCAGAACCTTAAGACCCTGTTCGGTAAAATTCTGCGGATCGACGTCAACCGCCGGGAGCAGGGTCGGCCTTATGCCATTCCGCCGGACAACCCGTTCGTGGGTCGGTCCGATGCCTTGCCGGAAATCTATGCCTACGGCTTACGCAATCCCTGGCGGATCGCCTTCGACAGGCAGACCGGTCAACTGTGGTGCGGCGATGTGGGCCAGAATCTCTATGAGGAGATCAATCTGATCGTCAAAGGGGGCAATTACGGCTGGAATCGCCGCGAAGGGTTGCACCCGTTTGGGCCTAAAGGAAGCGGTCCTCGACCGGAGTATATCGACCCGATTTGGGAATATCACCACGATCTGGGCAAGTCGATCACCGGTGGGGCAGTCTATCGGGGCAGTCGGTTGCCGGAATTGCAAGGTTATTACCTCTACGCCGATTATGTCAGCTCGCGGGTGTGGGCTTTGAAATACGATGACAAACTCGGCCGTGTTGTAGCCAACCGCCCCTTACCGGACCCGAAAAAGCCGGTGCTCTCCTTTGGGGAAGATGCCCACGGCGAACTGTATATGCTGGTATTGGCACCGGACGGCCGGGGTATCTACCGTTTCGCCAAATGAATGGCCGAGCTCTCGAAAGAAACTGCTGGCACAGGAAGTACCTCTCCTTATGATCGCTCAGCTAGAAGACCCTCGATAGATACAGGATCAGTCATGCGTTACTGGGCGGCGGCTGTCCAGACGGATCTGCCCAACCCGACCGACCGTCAGGCTTTGCCGGAACGGGTCAGCTTGCTCCTGGAACGGATCGATCAGGTGGTTCTGGGGTACACCCCTTTTGGGGACGTCCGCCTGATTGTGTTCCCCGAATTCGCTCATATGGCCCCGATCTATCCGACGGTGGAACAACTGTTGGAGCGGTTGGCGGTCCCTGTGCCCAACGAACAGACGGATCGGTATGTCCGCAAGGCTCGGCAACATGGGGTGTACATTCAGACGGGCACGTTCCTGGAGATGGACCCCCGCTATCCGGGTTGTGTGTTCAACACCACCTGCCTGATCGGTCCCGAAGGGTTGTTGGCCAAATACCGCAAGGTCCATCCCTGGTTGCCGTGGGAAGTGCATGCCAGCCCGCATGATATTCCGGGTTACGCCGAGCCGTTGTTTCCGGTGGTGGCCACCGAGATCGGCATGCTCGGCTGCGCGATCTGCTACGACTGGCTCTTTCCTGAAGCGATCCGGGAACTGGCCGTGCAAGGGGCGGAGGTGCTCATCCGCGTCTCGGCCTACATGGACCCCTGGGGGGCGACGCCACCGATGGATTGGTGGACACTGGTCAACCGTTGCCGGGCCTTGGAGAACATGGCCTACGTGGTGGCGGCCAATCAGGGGGCGAGTCTGTCGCACTATCCACCGTTTTCCTGGCCGGGAGGGAGCATGATCGTCGATTACGATGGCCGCATTCTGGCCCAGGCCGACCCGGGACCAGGCGACAAGATCGTCGTGGCGCCAATCGACCTGGTAGCTCTGCGGGCTGAGCGAGAACGCCGTCAGGGTCATCATCTGCTGGCTCATCGGCGGGTGGAAGCCTACACCGCTCAGCGACAGCCGGCTTTCCCGGCCGCTCGGTTGGCCGATGGTTCCCTCACCATCGAGCGCAATAATGCCGCCACCCAATCCGCCAAAAACCGTCTCGCCTGTCGGCCATCCGCACCGCCGCACGCAGGAGATCACCGATGACCACCGCCTCCCTTTCAGCCCGGACACCAACACGAGGGACCGAGTCTCATCACCTCACCCGCCTGCCACCGGTCCCTTTGTCACCTGGCAAGGGTCGCCCGCTTGGCTGGAGCCGCCGGCTCATCCTGACACTGATCCTTGTCGCCGGACTACTCGGTGGCATACTGGAGGGAAAAACGTTCATGGCAGCTCAGGAGGAAGCGGAACGCCGCCTGACGGAATTATTCCGGCAATACGTGGAAGAGCAATGCCGTCGGCATCCCTATTGGGCGACCCAATTGGGGAACCACGATCACGACGACCGGTTGGATGATTTGTCTGCTGCAGCGTTAGCGGAAGATGTCCGGCAGTGGCGTAACTGGCGGCAAAAACTGGAACAGCAGATCGACCCGTCTCGCCTTTCCCGTTCCGCACAGATCGATTACGAAATCTGGAAGCATGCGTTGGACTATCTACTCTGGCAGGCGGAACAGGACAATCGCTTCCGTTACGATCCGCGAATCTACGGCGAGTACTTGACCGATAGCGTATTCCTGGTATTGACCCAATCAACTCTGCCGCGGGAGCGGAACGTACAAAATGCGGCGGGGCGGATCCGGTACATTCCCCAGATCATCGCAGCAGCCCGAGCCAATTTGCACAATCCTCCCCGTGTGCTGACCGAAGTGGCCATCCAACGGACCAAAGGGGCGATCGCCTTTTACGAGAAAGAGATATACACGGTAGCCGGGGAGCGTGCCGGCAGTGCCCCCCTGGCAGAACCCTGCCGGGCAGCAGTGACAGCATTGCAGGACTACCTGCGTTGGCTGGAGCAGGAATTGCTCCCCCGCTCCCAGGGGCAGTGGCGACTCGGTCCGGAGAAATTCGCCCGCAAGCTGGAGCTGGAACTGGATGCCGGCCTATCCGCGGCCGAGGTCTTGCGTCAGGCCGAAAGAGAAGCCACGCGGGTGGAACAGGAAATGTGGTATGTGGCCCGGCAGTTGTGGTCCCGACTGTTCCCGGGTAAAGCTGTGCCGCCGGACGATGAGGCAGGACGACGAGCGACCATTCGAGCCGTCCTGGACGAGTTGGCCCGAGACCACCCGAGCGTCGAGGAATTGGTCCCGGAGGTCCGCCGTACCGTTGAGGCCATCCGCCGCTTCATCCGCGATCGCCGGATCTTGACCCTGCCGGAACCCGACACTTGCCAGATCGTGGAAATGCCTCCTTTCCAACGGGGTTATTCCGTAGCGTATCTCAATCCTGCTCCGCCGCTAGACCCCAAGGCCCCCAGCATTTACGCTGTCGCTCCACCTCCCGACGACTGGCCTGCATCTCGCATCGAAGCCTTCCTGCGTGAGTACAACCGCCACATGCTCCAGATTCTCACCATCCACGAAGCCTACCCGGGCCATTATGTCCAACTGGCTTATGCCAACCGCCATCCTTCGCTCATCCGCAAGGTTTTCGCCTCGGGAGTCTTTGCCGAAGGTTGGGCCGTCTATACCGAACAGATGATGCTCGATCAGGGCTACGGCAACGGTGATCTGGCGTTGCGTCTGCATCAGTTGAAGTTTTACCTGCGGGCCATCCTGAATGCCCTGCTGGATCATCACATGCACTGCAGCGACTGGGATGACACTACGGCTTTGCGGCTGCTGATGGAGCGCGGCTTCCAGACCGAAGGGGAAGCGGTCGGCAAAATCCTTCGGGCCAAGCAGAACAGCGTTCAGCTTTCGACCTATTTCGTCGGCCGCATGGCCTTCTACCGCTTGCGTCAGCAGGTCCAGCGCCGCCGCGGAGACGCCTTTGATCTGGGACGCTTCCACGAAGAGGTCCTCAGCCACGGCACTCTCCCGGTCAAATACCTCCCCGAACTGGTCCGCTGAAAACAGCCTGCACCGATCTGCTGAATAACCTGACGATTCCCCACCTCCCCCCCTATGCTCTTGATACTGGCTCGCTGAACAACATGTTTTTCCCTCCCTTCCGTCATCCTCAAGCCCGCGAATGGGAGGGGAGAACACGCAAACGGTCAGCCCGATAGATCGTTCTCCCGTTACCACGATTACCCGACCCCTGGCCCATGCCCATCCGCCGGTTCTGGCACGATCGCTTGCTCCTCGACACATGCCCATTACCTCACGCAGCAACATGAATCCGGCATCGCGAACTCTGAATCTGCTACCGACAGCGTGGTTTTCCCCAAGCGGCTGATCGGATCGATCCCGGAAAGCCTCGGTCCTCTGGTGTCTGCCCCCAAGCGCTAAGGCAATGGTCTTTGCCGCTCATTTCGCCAGGATCACAAATGGGGGAGGGCAGGCTATCTGAAGACAGGTTCTGGTTGTAGGGTGGAAACATAAGATAACACGACGGTTGGATCAGGGCAGGTCCTGTCGTGGACCTGGCATGAGGATGAGGGATGGTGGATCTGACGGTACGACTGGGGCGGTTGCAGTTGCGTAATCCGATCATCGCGGCATCGGGTACGGTCGGCTATGGACGGGAGGTGGCGGAGTATATCGACTTTGCCCAGTTGGGTGGGTTGATTCCCAAGACGGTCACGCGGCAGCCTCGTCCTGGCAATTCGCCACCGCGGACCGTGGAAACTCCCTGCGGCTTGCTCAATGCTATTGGCTTGGACAACGACGGTTGGGACTATTTCTGGGAGCATCATTGGCCGTATTTGCGAACTCTGCCCACGGCGATCATCCTCAACATCGCCGGCAAAAGCGAAGAAGAGTTTGTCGCCCTAGCGGCGGATGTGGCGTTGCGCAAGGCAGAAATCGCAGCTTTGGAGTTGAATCTATCTTGCCCCAATGTCAGCGGTGGGTTGGATTTTGCCACCGATGCCGAGCGGACGCGACGGATTGTGCAGCGGTGCCGGGAGGTATGTCCCGACATCCCGATCATTGCCAAGTTGACGCCGAATGTCACGGACATCGTTGCCATCGCCCGTGCGGCGGCGGAAGGAGGAGCCGATGCGGTCAGCGCCGTCAATACCTATTTGGGAATGGCGGTGGATTGGCGGAAGCGACGCCCCCGTCTGGGAAATGTTACCGGAGGACTGAGCGGACCTGCCATCAAGCCGCTGGCCCTCCGTGCGGTTTGGGCCATTGCCCGTGCCAGGATCATACCAGTCATCGGTGTGGGCGGGATTGCTACCCTCGACGACGTGATGGAGTTCCTGGTCGCCGGTGCGTCCGCTGTGCAAATCGGAACCGCCAACTTTTACGACCCCAGCGTTACCCTGCGTCTGGTCCAGCAGTTGCCGGAAGCCGTAGCCCAACTGGGCGCCCGTCAACTCTGCGACATCATCGGGTCTCTGCAAGTCTAGGGATTGGGGAAAATCCACGCCTACGGGGAAAATTTCTTCTTCTCCCTGCGGACTGCTCAGACAGGCGGCGGTATCGCGTTCCTCATTTGTATTGATCGATGAGTTGAGACAAGTGGTTCTCGGAAAGCAGCCCCACTTCCTGATGCAACGGCTGATCGCTCCCCTTGAAGAACATGATGCGCGGGATGGTCATTACGTCGTATTTGGCGGCCAGATTGGGGTTTTCATCCACGTTGATTTTGGCGACCTTGACCTGGCCTGCATAACGATCGGCCAAGCGATCAATGATAGGGGATAAGGCTCGGCATGGGCCGCACCAAGGTGCCCAGAAATCGACCACAACCAATGTGTCGCCGCCGACATGGTCCTTCCAGTTCTTCTCGTTCAATTCCACGACATTGGGACTGGCCATGAATACATCCTCGCGTTTAGGGTCCTGGGGAACACCACTAGGGAACAGCATCATCTATATATTACCTGCGAGTTGGACCCATATCAACACCGCTGCAGTGGATTGCCCTCACCCATGCCGATTGTTCCGTCAGCTATCGGTTACAAAATTTCTGCAACTCTGCCACCGCAGGTCGCTGGAAACAACGACTTGGTAGACGAGCAACGAGTTGATGGGTGAGACCGGTCATTGCAGACGAACGTGGATTGAGGTCAGGAGGTGTCGGGGTAAGACGTTCCCGGGTGGATCACTCGATTTTGCGTTTGGAGGGGGTGATCACCCGGATGGTATGGAGCGGGAATAGTTTCCAGCCGGCATCGGTCTCGCCAAGCAGACCCAAAAGCTGGGCAGTTTGTCCTTCCTGCGGCAGGTTCAGGGGGATGATGACGAGGCGTTCCCCCTGCCCGGCAAGTGTAACCTCAGCAGCGGCGTAATGGGTGTTGGGGTCGTGCGCCAGCATTTCCCAGCGGAGCAGTTGGGGACCAAACGGAAGCGGCTCGGCCTTACGCAGGGGCAAAGATTCCAGCAGACGTTCCTGGCCGCCCGGCAGAGCGAACAGTGGCTTGAGATTGCGTACCGGCACCAGCGGGTCATTAGCCGTGGGCTGGAGGATTTGCACATTCCAGGCCAGACCCTGAGGTGGTCGTTGCAGGGGTTGGGCGTGAGGGAAGGTGACGGTCCGGATGGCCGGGATTTTGCTGCCCCGAACCCCACCCAGAAATGTTCGCTTTTCACCGGTGGTGGTCGTTCCGGTCAGGGTAAAAGTATTGATTCCACGGTACTGCAAGGTGCCGGTCAGGTTTTGTTGCAAACCTTGAATGCGATAGGTGACGAACTGCCGCTCATAGTCGAACTCGACCGCCGCCAGAGAGGAGAGCGGGACCAGGGTGAGAATCCCCTGAGTTAGGGTGGTGGAATTGGGTTCCCGGATGACCAGGGCTAACGGTCCCCGTCGTCCTTCCTCGTTTGAAGCATTGGGATTGGCTAGCCAGCTCAGGCGGCGTACATTTCCGCTCCATTCCACCTGGTGTAGAGCAGTTTCTTTTCCCTCCGTATCCAGAACCACGGCATGAGGCGGGGGAGGTTGCCGAGCCGACACGAGTGACGCCATCAGCAACGGTACTCCGAGAAGATATCCCATCCTGAGGGTAGCGATTCTTAGCGTCACACCAAGGTTCCTCCGCGGGTGAAAGCAGGGATAGCGACTCCGGAGACCGGGAAGATCCGGCAGGAGGGTGAACCGTCCTCACTCTGACGGCATACCGAAGTCACGCCGCTTTTCCAGAGTCTAGGCTTAGGGAACGGACCACCGGTGGCTGACCATTTCGGTCGGTTTGAACCTCCTCTTCGGTCGTTGCTTCGTTCCTGCTGAAATTCCGATAAGCGATGAGCCAGGAAAAATCGTCAAAAAGCGACGCAAAAACGCTTGAAGAGTTGGCGGGAGAGTGCCATAATCACGGCTAGCCGGACCAGTAATCCTTCGGTTACAGGCGGGGTGGGAATCAAATTTCCCACCGTAGCCCCCAGATAGCTGAATGGAACGAGCCGTGGACGACGATATTTTCCTCGCCGGCGGACGAGTCCGCCCCGACATCCTCACGGAAGCCGCTGCCCGGGCCATACGGGAATCTTTGACGCAAGCGCGGGCTACCAACTGGGATAGCGTCCGTACACCGCACCTGTTCATGGGCTTACTCGCCGCTCCCGATAGCGGGGTGCATAAATGGGCGAACCGGCTCGGTGCGGACATCCCCGTTCTGCTCGAACAATTCCGCGAACTCTTCCTTCAAGCCGACAGCGAACCTCCTCCCCCCCTTCTGCTCAACCGCGAATTCCTATCCGATAATGTCATCCGCATCCTACGAGATGCCCTGCAACGAGCCAAAGACTGTGGCCGCTCACGGATCACCCCTCTGGACCTTCTCATCACCCTCTTTACGACTCCCAACAGTATCGTGGCGGAATGCTTTGAACGTGTAGGCGTTACCGCAGCCAAACTGACTGAGATCGCCGTCCGCGCAGAACACGAGGTAACCGTTCAGTGAAACCCGACGCAAGCACACGAACGCCCGCTTGAACCGAAGAACCCACCCAGCTCCCTATTCTTCTACACCGCCTCCTTCTGCAACACCAGCGCCCTATTCTAAGGTTCCCCCACAGCTACACTGTGCGATCTTCACACCTTACGGTGCTCGATTCACACCTTCCGATACTCTGTCACAATCTCAAATGTGCTGTCGGGAAGTGGAATCCGCCGGTAGTCACCGAACAGATGGGGCGATTCCCGTTGAAGGACCTCGAGCAAGATGTTGGCTAGCTTCCGGATTTCCGGTTCAGCGTGCCGACTGCCCCGTAACTCCAGGAAGTGACGGAGCGCCCGGGCATTGGCTGTCACAAAGATTTTGGTCTCCGTGGCGTTGGGCAGGACGCTACGGGCCGCCTGCCGGGCCGCCTTGCGCCGGTCCGTGGCCGTGGACCCTTCGGGCAACCATTTCGCGGCAAATTCCGGGTTTTGCAATTTGTCGTTCAGCATGTGTGCCAGTCGGACATAGGCACTGTGGACCTGTTGTATGGCTTCCAACCACACAGCATGCAGCTGGGGGTCAGACGCGATGATGTCCGGCTCCACATACTCCGCCACCGACTCGTCCACGTAACGCTGAGAAAGCTGGCTGTAAGACTGGTGTCGGTGCCGCACCAGTTCGTGAGTCAGACTACGACTGACACCAGTAATGAGCAGATTCCACACAGCGTGCTCCAGCACCGAGCCGTGCCCCGACTCCTTAATGTGCTCAAGATAAGCCCGGTTGCCACCGGGACGCGGCCGGGCGAACGACATGTAGCAGATTCTCCCGGCTGTCTCGCACAGTATCTCAGCTGGCACCTCGCTGTCACTGGACCAGTTGACGCCCTGGGCCCGCAGAAACCGTTCCAGTTCGTCGACATTCAGGACCTGACGGCCCAAAACGTAAACATGAGGCTCACGGAGGATGCGGATGCCCTCATCGTGACACGATGGCTGAGTCATGTTGGCCCCTCAGAGCCTATGGGTGGCGGACGCCGAACCCGCCCGGTCAACAAAAAGTCTGGCTATAGCGGACGTTGGTAGAAATGCAAGATCTTTTGGGACCACTCTCACCCATAAGGCGTTGCTTTTTGTAGCGTTTGTAAGCGAGGAGGCCAGGCTTTCGGAACGGGCGAGCTAGTGTGGTCGAGGCAGGAGAGGTGGAGGAAACTTTAGGAACACCGGGATTGTCCGCACGAGCGGAAACTTCAGGAACAGTGAGTTGCTCGCTGTAATATGGCCTGAGCCGCCAGATAGCCGCTGCGCACGGCGCTTTCCATAGTGGCGGGCCAATTGGTGGCAGTCCAGTCGCCGGCCAGGGCCAGGTTATGCAATGGGGAAGTCTGCGGAGGACGCCAACGATCGACTCCAGGCAAGGGACGGAAAGTGGCACGGTGTTCGGTGATGACCCGAGCGTGAAGCAGGTGAGCGGAGCGGGCCGCCGGTAACAGGTGTCGCAGTTCCTCCACCACGCGACGTTGCAATTCGGCGTGGCCCCATCTCAGCCAATCTGCTGAGGCGCTGATGACCACTTGGAGGTAGGAGCTGTCTGAGGCAGCGGGGCGACTTTCTTCCGGTACTGGAGCCGGTGTGAGGCGGTCATGGCGATGGCTTTGGGGCCGGTTTTCCCCGTCCAGGACGACCACCTCCGCGGCCATCGGTTCCACCCGGCGGAAGAGCCATTGGGAGATCCCTCCAACGACTACGGCATGGGGCCAGGGCAACACCGGCCGATCGAACCAGAGATGAAGACTGGTGATCGGTGCAGCTTCCAATTGGCGGATCCGAGCAAAGTAAGGGAAAAGCTCGAAGAGGGAAGGAGGCAGCAGGTCCGGCAAACGGTAGAAAGGCACGGCCAGAATGTAGTGGTCGGCATGCAGGTGGGAGCCGTCCCACAATTCAACAGCAGCGATACGAGGTGTGGTGGGATCGAGGAGTAAACGGCGTACAGCAGTCTGCAGGCGGACCGTCACTCCTGAGCGGGCGAAGAAGGTTTGCAGCTCCAAGCCGTAGAGGCGATCCAGAGGGACAGTCGGCAGATGGACCACCCAGCCGTCACGCTGTTGCAGGAAACCTTCCACAAAGACCTTGCGGGCATATTTGCGTCCTACGGTGGCACAGGATTCATTCAGGGCACTGACCAGTACCGTGTTCCAGAAGCGGTTGAGGGTCCGATCCGTCTGTCCATGTGCGCGTAACCACGGTTCCAGCGGAGGATCATCGTTCGGATCACAACGGAGCAGGGCAGTCAGTCCGCGCAGAATGCGTAATTTTTCGCCCGGAGTCAGGTAATGAGCACCCAGCAGGGCCCGACCGAGATGAAACGGTGCCGGCCAAGGATCCGCCCGAAAGTAGCTATGCCGGCCATCCGGAGTCAGAAAAACCAGCCGGGACTGGGATGTCAGATAACGATCCAGACCGAGGCTGCGGAAGAAGTGCCGAAGTTGAGTGCAGCACCCCATCGCCACATGCTGGCAGACATCTACCCACTGACCGGTGGTGGCGTCGCGGAACGAACCGGCCCGGCCTCCTAGGCGCGGCCGGGCTTCCAGCAAGGTCACGGTGATACCCTTTCGGACCAGTGCCGCAATGGCAGCCAGTCCCGCCAAACCCCCGCCTATCACGAGCACATGCATGCCGTTCCCCCAATCCCGGCCTCTCCCTTGTCCTTGTCCCGAACCGAACCACACCGTCCACCCGGGAGCCGCCTCAGCCTCGAGCCTACCCCCTCTTCCGGGGGCAACCGGGCCTGGCCGGTTCTTTGGAAAGATTCTTCCCCAGGGATGCCGGAATTATCATAGGTCCGGCGGAGGCGGTCTTGGGCAGGAGGTGGGCGGAGTGAGGGAAAGATCGACACTTCGGTGTGAGAGACTTGGGTACTTCTGTGGACAGCAACGAGCCGCTGAGTCGTTACCACAAGGCGGCAGAGGTACGGGCCAGTTCCGCCACAGCCCAGGCCGGCGCTGTGGTGGAGAGTCGAGAGCCGAGTTGTTCGGTCAGGGACACAATGGGAGGGACTGGGTAATGCGGGTGCATCGGAAGGAAACGGTGGATGATCCGTCGGGCCAGAAACTCGCCGCTACCGGAAAGGAGGATGACCTCAGGCCAGCGTGCTCCTTCATTCTGTTGACAGACTTGCGTCAGTGCGTCCGTGAGTTCCTGTTCGAGACGTTGGAGGAGTTGAGCGGCCAGGCGGAGCAAGGCGTCAGGGTGGGCCAACTCACCATCTGTACCGATCAGGCGGGCCAGGCGGGCGTAGGCGGCGGGGACGGTGGCGGGTCGGCCGTCGGCGGTGTCTGTATCGGCGGCATCCGCCGGCAAGTCCCCCAGAATCAAAAACAAGTCCAAGGTCGTTGCGAACCATTCGGCGCAGGTTCTTTCCGGCATGAGGACGCACAAAGGTGTACGACGGACGCCACGGTAAACCAGTTCCCCGCTCTGGAGCCGTTCTTCGTCGGTCCAACCACGGGGACACGGCCGACCCTGAAAGATAGGAATGAAGTCGGTGGTGGTCGAGCCGATATCGCAGAGCAAGGCGGACCCATGAGGAGCGAAGCGACGGGCTGCTGCTGTGGCCAGGGCATGCCAGTTGGCGGAGGCCACCCGCAACGCTTCTCGTCGTGCCAGATCTGGTGTCACAAACCGACTGCTCGTGGTCCAGACCCACACGGGAATAGCACCGGCGAGCCGCTCCACTGCATCCAGAATGGCCGCGACACCTTCCCGCCGGCTGGAAAAACAATCACACAATTCACCCGTCATGGTAACCGCCCAGAGGCGGGCCGGCGGGAATTGTGCGACGAGTTCGGCGAGAGTTTCCGTGAGCCTGTCCGATTGTTTCCAGAGGGGAAAGGGCCGGCAGAGAGCCTGAATGGTCTGACCCTCCGCAGTCAGCATGACGGCCTTGAGGTTCGCTCCGCCAATGTCCCAGCCTAAAACAGCAGGAGCGTTGGCAGCAGCTTCCTCCAGACCCCTGCAGGCATTCCCTGGACCATCCATAGGATCGAACCTTACGGGAGAATAATGGGAGAATAATGGGAAGTCACACCTGCCGATTGTAGGAGGAGGAGATCGCAAGCGGCCATGGCACGATATTGGGTCGGTATCGATTTAGGCACGACAAACATCGCGGTGGCCTATGTGGATGCACGGGAGCGCTCTCCCAGCGGACCGAAGCTTCATACTTTTCTGATCCCGCAGGTGGTGTCTCCCGGCGAGGTGGCCGCACGCCCACTGCTTCCTTCGTTTCTGTATTTACCGGCTGCTACCGAGTTTCCGCCCGGAGCCTTGGATGTTCCCTGGCAGAAGGGGGCCACAGAAGTCGTGGGGGTATTCGCGCGGGACCACGGGGCCAAGGTGCCGGGCCGGCAGGTTTCCAGTGCCAAGTCCTGGCTCTGCCATGCAGGAGTGGATCGTACTGCTCCGCTTTTGCCGTGGGGAGCACCGGCGGATGTCCCCCGTTTGTCCCCTCTGGAAGCATCCGCGCGCTATCTGCGGCACCTGGTTCAAGCCTGGAATAGCCAGCCGCAGCGGAGTGATGAGGAGCGTCTGGAAAACCAGATGGTGGTCATTACCGTGCCCGCCTCGTTTGACGATGTGGCCCGGAACCTGACCGCTGAGGCAGCCCGGCAAGCGGGTCTCCGCCAAGTGACTCTGTTGGAGGAACCTCAAGCCGCCTTTTATGCCTGGCTCGGTACGCATGCCCCGACAGAAGCCGCCCAGTTGCGGCCGGGGATGCGCTGCCTGGTCGTCGATGTCGGCGGGGGTACCACGGACTTTACCCTCATCCGTGTGGAGGAACACCGAGGCGAGGCGGCCTTTGTCCGTGAGGCCGTCGGCGATCACCTGCTCCTGGGCGGCGACAATATGGACCTGGCCTTGGCCCGATGGGTGGAACAACAATGGGCACCACAATTGCCGGGGAGACACCTCGAGAGTGCCCGCTTCGGCACTCTAATTCAAGCGTGTCGGGCGGCCAAAGAGGCTCTGCTGATGGACCCTTCTCCGCCGCACTACCCCGTTACCGTCATGGGACGGGGTCGTGCTGTGGTCGGCGGGTCCCTCTCATTGGTCTTGGAACCCCAGACTGTCCGGCAATTTCTGTTCGAGGGGTTTTTCCCCAAGGTACCCTTACAGGCAGAGCCTCATCCCGGGGGGAATCATCTCGGTCTCCAGGAAATGGGGCTACCGTATGTCAGCGACCCGGCGATCACCCGCCACCTGGCCGCGTTCTTGCGACAACACCTGCCCGCGGGTGCCCGTCCCGATGCGGTCTTGTTCAACGGCGGCGTGTTTCAGCCCCCGAGCGTCCGGCAACGTCTCCTCGATGTACTTGAGAGTTGGTTCGCCACTTCGGATCAACCGTGGCAGCCCCTGGTTTTGACCAGCCCCTCCCTGGACTTGGCTGTCGCCTGGGGCGCCGCCTATTTCGCCTGGCTCAAAGCGACCGGTGGTCGGCGGATCGGCGGCGGCATTCCCCGTTCCTACTACATCCAGGTGGACACCGAGGACCTGGCACCCTCCACCCCGGCTTCCGCCTCGGCTTCGTCTCCGTCAGCAGCGGCTGAGCGGTCCCACCCCGAGCATTCGGCCACGGCCTCGAGCAACTCTTTTTCCACCCCCGGCGCCTCGGAAGCCGTTTCCTCGGTGTTCCCCGCGGATGATGACACCATCCCTGTGCTCTGTGTCGTGCCCCGACATATGGAGGAAGGTACAGAAATCCGCATTCCGCAGCCGGTCCTGGAATTGACTCTGGGTCAGCCGGTCCTGTTTCCCCTTTATAGTTCGACAGTGCGGGGGGAGGATCAGCCCGGGCAGCTCTTACGTTTGCCTTCCAGTAGCCTGCTTTCTTTGCCTCCTCTTCATACCCTCCTGCGGGGAGGCAAGCGGAGCGGGGTCAAACGTGTACCGGTCACCCTGGCCGCACGCTGCACCGAAATCGGCACCCTGGAACTCTTCTGCGAATCCCGGGAAGGAAATCGCTGGCGTCTGGAATTCAACCTGCGGGAAATGCTCCAACTTCCCGCCCAAGAAACGCAGGCCGAAGAGACTTCTTCCTCCTCACGCCTGCTGGATATCTTTCCCGAAGAGAAAATCCAGGCCGCCCAGACGTTGATCGCCCAGGTTTTTACCACTGCTGCCTCGCCGCCGGAGAGTTCTGGGACGGCCCCGCGTCCCTCGCTCGTTCCCAATGCCCGGGAATTGACCCGCCAGTTGGAGGAAGTGCTCGAAAGCTCCCGCAATGACTGGCCCACGACCGTCTGCCGTCGTCTCTGGGACACTCTGGAAGCTTGTGCGGCCGGACGGAGTAAATCCCCCGCTCATCTGGCCCGCTGGTACAACCTGAGTGGTTTTGTCCTGCGTCCAGGATTCGGCGACCCCTTGGATCGCTATCGCGTGGAGTCCCTCTGGAAGCTGATCATGTCCGCGGCCAGTGCTGCTACCGCCGGCAGCGGCAAGGTAACGGTGGGCGAAGGCGGAGCAGAATACTGGATCCTATGGCGTCGGGTGGCCGGTGGCCTCAATACCGCCTTGCAACAACAGCTCTTCTCCCGGCTGCGGCCTGTTCTTCTGCCGCAGAAAAGCAAAAACTTTTCCCGACCGCCAGCCAATGAATACATCGAGATGTGGCGTACTGCTGCCGCTTTGGAACGTCTCGATCCCCGCACTAAAGAGCAACTGGCCGAACATCTTCTCCGGGAACTGAAAAAGGTTCCCCTTCCTCCCTATCTCTTCTGGTCGCTCACCCGCCTCGGTGCTCGGGTTCTGCTGTATGGGCCGCTCAATACGGTGGTCCATCCCGAGACAGTCAGCCGCTGGATCGACATGCTGCTGGGTTTCACGCCGACCGACGAGCAGCAACGGTCTCCATGGCTCTTCTGCCTCACCCAACTGGCTCGTCGCAGTGGTATCCGAGCCCTCGATCTGGATAACACCATACGATTGCGTGTGCTGGAAACTCTCCGCCAATATCAGGCCCCTTCTTCCTGGATTCGTATGGTCGAAGAAGTCACCTCCCAAGCCCGTGAGGATTCCTCCCAGCTCTTCGGCGAATCGCTCCCCATCGGCCTTCGCTTGACACGCTTCCACTGATTTTGGAGGACGAAGGCGAGACACGGACAGAACCGACTTGGCACGCACGCATCGCGTCCTGGACCAGCACGGAACAGAAGCGGTTTCAGCAGCCCAGCAGCTGAGCGATATCCCGAAGGATGTCGCGATCGGAATCCGGCCGTGTGGGACTGCGGGGATGGGTGGCATCGCAGGGGATCCAACCCCGAATCTTCAGAAACATGGCTGCGGAGTGTTTGTAGGCCGGCACCGGCGGGCGGAACACGAACCAGCCGAGATATTGCAAGCGGTCATTCAGTTCGTAGAAGGCGGCGTCTCCTTCCAACCAGTAACGATCCCGGCGGGCGAACAAGTCCGGAGCGCAGGTGCTCAACCCCAGCAGATAATCGCTGCCATACATCACCATGTCGATGCCCCAATCATTGCCGGTGTAAATGCGGAAGTCGGGACGGACCTGATTGCGCACCTGCAGTCGCTGCCACTCCAACGACCGGCTCAGCGAGGAATGCTTGGCCCCGCGGCATTGAGGGATGCGTACCAACTCGCGGAACACCTCCAGCGAATAAATCTTGCCGAAGGGAGCAAACACCGGTCCCAGTTCGAAGGCCAGGTACTGGTCACACATCCGAGCCAGTTGATGATAAGCCTCCAGCAACTGATCATCCGGCAAGCTGGTCAAACCATAAGACTGAAAGATGACGGGAATGCCGCCGTGATCCAGAACGTCCTGAATAGCCCAGCGGTAAGCATCGAGGTGCAACGGACTCCCTGGCGTATCGATGACCCAGGCACCGGCCACGAAAGGCCGCCGGCCCAAAGCCGCACGCGTCGCCTCCAGCACCGCCCGCCGTTGCTCCGCCGTCAACAGGTGGCCGTAACCGGTATCCATATTGACGGCTGGGGTCAGGCCTGCTTCCGCGGTGCGGACACAGTGGGCCGTAAAGGCTGGCCAGTCGATCTCCCCTGCTTCTGTAAATGGCAGCAATACAGCCGAGATGCCGTGAATCGGCCGTCGGGGCTGGATCAACGTCACGGGGTCCACTTCTGATCGTGTCTCTGCGCTGCTCATAATGGAAGTTGTAAACTCTCGTTGGTCCGAAGACCAAGGGAAATCTACTCGTTGTTACGTGAGCTCCGCATCTGTGCGGCACCGGCGGACAAAATCTTTCCGGTCGAAGGCTGAAACACCGCCCCAACGCAGTACAGACCTAGGGCATCGGCTCGACCCAGAGCATCAGTCCAGACCGACAGTGGTCAGACCAGACCCAGAGCGTTAATCCTTTTCAGGATTTGCGGGTTGCCGATTCGAACGGAGATATTCCAGCACTCCGTTCTGGAGGAAAGGGGGAAGTTGTTCAAACTCCTTGGGATCGATGCGCTTGTCGCCGTTGGTATCGAAACGTTGGAAGAGGCGTTGGAAGCGTTCCGGGATGGGAATTCCATCCGGCGGGAAGCGCACGTCGGCCGGCGGCGGACCGCCGGGATTGCCTCCCAAGCCACCCCGAAGCAAGGCGATACGACCGGTAAGCCCTTCGACGACATATTCCACGTAACCCAGGTGCATTTCATCATAGGTTTGTTCCCCCCAACGGACGGTGCGGGTTGGGTCTGGATTGGCGGGGTTGTTCGGGCTGTTGTCGTACCAGGCGCGGTAGATGAGGGTACTGCCCCGGGGTATGGCCAGGGGTTGGGCCAGACGGTATTCGAGCTGCCAGTTGAAGTCGTAGCGGGGAACGTGGAGCAACGTGGTGGTCGTTCCATCGGGAGTGCGGAGTTCATACCGGGCCGACTTGCCTCGCAGATGGGCATGGGGAAACATGGCCAGAAGGCGAACATCAAACGGAACGGGAAGGCGGGCGGATACTTCGTGATTCTCGGCCCCGGGGGGTATCCGGAAACCTAAATTGGCAATCGCTGCCACCTGCACCTCGTATTGCGGCTTCTCTTTGGCGAAGATCAACCCGAGACGTGTTTGATCCATGACGGCCTTACCGTTGGGCGTGTAATGAATCTGGAAGCGCAGCACCGCTTTCTTCGGCAATTTTTTGGCATAGCCGGGTGGGTAGATGAGCTTGTTGTTGCCGGGGACATAGGCGGCGAAAAAGCCTGTAGTTTCTCCTCCGACCAGGCGGCGACTGCCCGGCGGGAGTGTGAACACCAGCACGTGATGGACTACCTCACGAGCCGTCGGCTGAACCTCCAGGGCTTGGACCCACCGGTCTTCCTCGAAGTCCGTGTCGATGAAGACATTCTGGTAGGGCATGGTGCCTTCCGCCTTAACGGGAATCGGTCGAGGCAACTGGTAGATGACGTCCGGCTGTCCGATGGTCCATCCAGAGGAGAACTGCAGCGGCAAGGGGGCATCAGCGGGGTCGCCTTTGGGTCGGTCGCTGGCGAGCCAGGTGAGCAGGTCCCGTCGGTCCGCCTCGGGCAAGCGGCGGTCGTTGAGGAAGGGGGAGTGTTGACCGGGCGGTGGGGGCGCCGCGAACCAGGGAGGCATCCGTCCTTCCATTACCACACGCCGGATCATCCCGCGATGGGCCACCACATCCTCATACGTCTCCAATGAAAATGGTGCGACTCCCCCTTGGCGATGGCACTCCAGGCAATGCACTTGGAGAATGCGTTCGATGCGGGCATGATAGGTCAGCGGTACATGCGGTACTGAAGCAGGCCGGTCATTCTCCAGCACACACCCGGGAGCGGTGGTGGCAGCAATGGTGGGGGAACGTCCCGCCAGCAGTGCGTCCAAAGCAGCGGCCAGATAACGCTGGCGGGGTGCATCCAGAGCATAACCTAAGCCGTATTGGTCATCCACCGCCCCTCGGTAACGTAACGTTCGACGGCGATCCAGCACGAACACTTCCGTAGTGGAATTAGCGCCCAGGGACGCTTGCAATGCCCCTGATCCATCCAGAAGATACCGGCCGGAAAACGGAGTATCCCCTGGTTTTTCCTTCTGGGTCGGATTGACGAAAATGAAGGTCACGCCCCGCGGTGTATACTCCTTCTCCAACCGTGCCAACACAGGAGCATACTTGCGGCACAGAGGACAAGTCCCATTGGTAAAGGCAAAGACCGTCCAGGGAGTGCCCGCCACCAGTTCCGCCAGCCGTACCGTGCGACCTTGACTATCCGTGCAAACCACATCCGGAATCAGCCGGCCAATACCGGCTTCTGCCGCAGGAAGCGGTCGGGGAGCTTCTCGAATCGGAGGGGATGGTTCCGATTGTGCTGCTGCAGAAGTTGCCGCGGAGGAGGATGGGTTACTGGACGAGGAGGTACCTGATGCCGGTGAGTCTGCCCACACCGGCCGGATCGCCGACGGCAACCCGTCACCGACGATCATCGCTCCACCCACCACTCCTGCGATCACCATGAGCCTGCTCAGTCGCGCTCCATAGCAGTGCATGGTTGCCCTGACCTCCCTAGGTTTTCTTGCAGGAACATCACGAAAGAATGCCCCAAGGATAGGGAATAAGTTTCAGACTACGCCCAGGGCTGGAAGGCAATGCCGGACCTCGCTTTGGCAGACGACCGGTCCGTGACGGAACAGATCGTTCCCTCCAGCAGCAGGCTGGCGTAGCGCGGATTTTGGTTAGGCGATGATCTCTTTGACGACGTGTCCTTTGACGTCGGTCAGTCGCATGTCTCGCCCTGCGTGGCGGTAGGTCAATTTTTCGTGGTCCAAACCGAGCAGATAGAGGATGGTGGCGTGCCAGTCGTGGATGTGGACTTTCCCCTCGACGGCTTCAAAGCCGTGGTCATCGGTACGTCCGTAAGCGAATCCGCCTTTGACACCACCACCGGCCATCCACATGGTGAAACCGCGGGCGTTGTGATCGCGGCCGTCACCTTGCGCGGTGGGGGTACGGCCAAACTCTCCACCCCAGAGCACGAGGGTATCCCGGAGCAAGCCACGTTGATCCAGGTCCTGCAGGAGCGCAGCTATGGGTTGATCAATGGCGGCACAGGAATTGGCCAGCGCTTCCTTGAGGTTGCGGTGATGGTCCCACCCACCGAGGGTCACTTCGATGAAGCGGACCCCGGCTTCTGCGAAGCGGCGAGCCAGCAGGCATTGCTGAGCAAAAGCCGAGCGAGCCGGCCCGGAATTACCTCCAGCCCCCGGCGGAGCTGGTGCCGCCCCCCGACTCTCCAGACCATACAAACGCAGGGTACTGGCCGACTCCTGACTGATGTCCAATAACTTGGGCAACTCCCCCTGCATCCGGAACGCCAACTCGTAGGAGGCGATCAACCCTTCGATCTCGGAATGGCCGCCGTTTTGCTCCAAGGCCTGGCGGTTGAGATGCTGCAAGTAGTCCAGTTGCACACGCTGCGCCGAGAGCGATTGGCGGGGATTTTGTAAATTGGCCACAGCTTGAGGACCACCAGGTCCTGCGAAGCCGCCGAAGCCACGGCCGATGCGGGTGCCTTGATACATGGCCGGCAGGAAGGCAGCACCATAGTTGGCCGGCCCGCCGTTTCCCAGGGGTGGGTTGATCGTGATGAAACCAGGCAGATTCTGATTTTCCGTACCCAGCCCGTAGAGGATCCAAGCTCCCATACTGGGACGGGGGAATTGGAAGATACCGCAATGCATTTGCAAAAACGCCTGGGGATGGTTGGGCAGATCGGTGTGCATTCCATGAAGCATGCATAGCTTGTCGGTATGACGGGCCAGGTGGGGAAACAACTCGCTGATCCACAGCCCGCTCTGACCATGCTGGCGGAACTGGAATGGCGAAGCCATCAGACGCCCAAAGCGGAATCCGCCACCCGAACGAGGGGGAGCCTTGCCATCATCCGTCTTCAGGCGGGGCTTGTAATCAAAGGTATCCACATGGGATGGACCACCCTCCATGCACAGGAAGATGACGCGCTTGGCTCGCGGGGGGAAGTGGGGCGGTTTCGGGGCCAGAGGATTCTCGGCTGCCGCCGAGGCACGCTGACGCATTGCCTCCTCATAGGCCAAAGCAGCGAAGGCCAGATAGCCGAAACCGGAAGCGGTGGTTCGCAACCAGTCACGGCGGGAAAAACCGGGAAGCCCGGGGTCATTGACCTGAGAGGGCACAACCGCAGGGATGATTTCTCGATTCATAGCATCCTCGTCTCATTCGGTATCAACCCGATCAACTCTCGATTCCCGATCCCATCAAGGAGCGACTCTGATGGTTTTGCTCCATTCACCAGCAGTGGGAGTAATCATCAACGGCGGTACTGGAACTCCGCACTGGCGAGCAGGGCTTGGGCCAGCGCTGTCCAAGCCTGGCGTTCTTTGCGGTAGCTGGGAACACGCTCACGGGTCAGTTGCGCTTTGTAATCAGCCAGGAACTGTTCAGCCCGCTGGATTTCGGCAGCAGTGGGCGGACGGCTGAAGCAGCGGAGGTACGCCGTACGGACACGCTCACTGTCACTTCCACCGGAACGGAGGAGCTGACCCGCCAAGGTATCCGCACAGCGGAGCACAAAGGGATTGTTGAGCAGAAACAAAGCCTGGGAGGGTACGGTGGTCGCGGGCCGCTCATGGGCGATGAGGCTAGGATCCGGCGCATCGAAGAGGGCGAGGGCTTCCGGAAGCAGATCCCGGAGGATGGGAAGATAAATACTGCGGTGGTTATTACGGGGATCGTTGGCGGCCAGGGACAGATTGCCCACACCGAAGCGGGGCAGATTGGTGGGTCCTTCTCCTGCGCGGGCCACGGGCGAACCGACCGGTGGGGTCCGCTCCAATTGCCCGCTGACCGCCAGCATGGCGTCCCGCAAACATTCCGCCTCCAGACGCCGTGGTGTCATCCGCCACAGATAAGCGTTGTCCGGGTCCCGCTCGTAATTCTGACGCTCCCATCGGCTATCCAGGCGGTACGTCTCGGTCAGAACGATCCGCTTGATCAGCTTCTTGGTACTCCAGCGGTCCTCCTGTACAAAGGTGACGGCCAGGTAGTCGAGCAGCTGTGGGTGAGTGGGGGGCTGCCCGGCCAGGCCGAAATTGTCGGGAGTAGGCACCAGACCGCGACCGAACAGGTGCTGCCAGACCCGATTGACCCAGACCCGGGCCGTCAGAGGGTGATCCGGGGAGGCAATCCACTCGGCCAGTTGGCGGCGACCGCTGGTGGAGGCCGGGATGCGTAACGGCCGCGAAGCCAGGAGAGCGGGAACGCCGCGAGGCACCACTTCCGCGGACGGTTGATCCGGTTCACCACGGGTGAATATCGGACTATCACCGATAACCGTCTGACCGGTAAAACGGTTAGCCCGCGGCGGTCCCATCATTCCACCTCCCCCGAAAGGACCCGCTCGCGGACCGAACGGACCCGCCCCCAAACCCCGCGGCGGGGGCTTATCCCGCACCCCCATAGCCAGCAGCTTCGGCTCACCCTCGGCATCGAACGAATCCAAGCGGCTCCGAATCTGCGCCACCTGGGCATTGAGAATGAGCCGACGGAGGAAATCGTTGCTCCCTGAAGCCTGCTTGTTCAACTCCTCAATCTGCTTCTGGAGCCGCTCACGTTCCGCTGGGCTGAGCTTTTCCGGCGTCCCGGGAGGCAGACCGCAGTCCTTGGGCAACTCCAGCAACGGGCTGGGACGCTGAGCTTGAATCTGGCGAATGGTGCCATAGCAGGTTTGCGTGCTGCGAAAGATGCCGGCCAGAGCGTAGTAATCCCGCTGCGTGAACGGATCGAATTTGTGATCATGGCAACGGGCACAGGCGATCGTCAGTCCCAGAAACACCTGAGTGACGACATCGATCTGCTCATCCGCGACATCCAGTTCAAACTGCAAGGTGTTGAACTCGTTGAGCGCCTTGGGGCCAATAGCCAGAAACCCCGTGGCGATAAGTCGCTCGGCCTTGAGCTTGGGGTCATCGGTCGGTAATAAATCCCCGGCGATCTGTTCGCGGATGAACTGGTCATACGGTTTGTCGTTGTTGAAAGCCGCGATCACATAATCGCGGTAACGCCAGGCATGCGGATAATTGACATTGACCGTCTTCCCGCTGCTTTCGGCGTAACGGGCCAGGTCCAGCCAGTGGCGTCCCCAACGTTCCCCGAAGTGAGGCGAGGCCAACAGCCGATCCACCACTTTTTCCCACGCCTGCGGCGAGGTGTCGTTCAGGAAGGCGTCCACCTCTTCGGGCGTTGGCGGCAAGCCGATCAGGTCGAAATAGACGCGGCGCAGAAGAGTTCGGGGATCAGCCGGGCCGACCGCTTGCAACCCCTTCTCCTGCCGGGCCACGATGACAAAAGCATCGATCGGCTGCACAGATGTCCCTGTCGAGGGGGAAGGAACGGCGGGCACCGAAGGACGTCGTGGCGGCTGAAAGGCCCAGTGCGTCCGGGCTTTTACGGGATCAATCGTGTACTTGGGAGCCGCTGATGCGCCGGTATCGTCCCGCGGATCGGGAGCACCCATCCGTACCCAGGCTTCAAAATCGGCGATAATCGCCTCGGACAGCTTCCCTTTGGGTGGCATTGCGGTGTCAGGATCGGTATGCCGCAGAGCTTGGATCAGCCGGCTCTTGTCCGGTCGCCCGGGCACGATAATCGCTCCTCCCGCACCTCCCTGGCGTATGCCGGCGCGGCTATCCAGCAACAGCTCCCCCCGCACCTTCTCCGCCGTGCTCGCATGGCACTTGTAACAGTGCTCCACCAGCACGGGCCGGATCTTCTTCTCGAAGAAAGCCACTTGTTCCGGCGTCGGCTCGTCCACAAATCGGGTCGCTGCTCGCTGAGCCAGAACCGCTCCTCCATCCAGCCCAACCACCCCGAGGGTCATGAGGACCACAACGAATAAAAACAGGAGGATCACTCGCACAGGCGATGGCATGATGCTCCCTCCCTTTTCTAATTGCCTCATCGTGTTCCCTCTCCCTTGCCTCCTGAGCACTCCCTCGCTTCCTGAGCCATCAGGCACTTTGGCCCATGAACAGCAAACTCTTCGACCCATGAACAATCAGATTCATCGACTTCTCAGTGGTCACCTCTATTGTTTCCCCAATTACCCTCGCCAGTACCTCCGTTACTGCTTCATCCCCCGGAGACTAATCGGGAGGAACCTTTTTCCCAAGTCCGTGCCTCTACCCACCTCTTTCGCCGCCGGTGGACTTTAATTATGTTAACCGGTCAGCTTGCCGCTTTGTTTCTCCCCACCGTACATTTCTCATCACTTTTTCCTCTCGGTTCTGGGAAGAGGATCGGCTCACGTCCCGGGAATCAGCCAGAAAAGAGCAATAACTCCGGTCATCCGACCTGCCGGATGGTTGAGCACCCTGCTGTCCAGACGGCGAAGCATCCTTCCCGAAAAGGGTGCATCCTTTCCTGTCGGTGATGAAGCGTTCTGCTGTCCCGGTAACGAAGTGCCCGGCTAACGATGTGCCCGGCTCCGAGACTCAGACAAAACGCCTAGCGCAAAGATGCGGTGAAGACCCTCCAGGCTGCAGAGTTCCTGGCTTCTTGCATTTTCGAGACAAGAGATTACGATAAACTTCTCCCGCAGTAACTTCTCAGGAAAAGCAGGTTCTATCCACGAGGATCCGCCCCATGACGAGACTACCCTCCGCCGGTGACAAACCGCTCAGACTATCGGTGCTGATCGTAGCGTCGTTGACTTTGTTCCTGTCCGAAGGGATCGGTCAGGAAGTGAGCACGGGGACAGGCCGTCGGGTTGTCCTGGAACCGTCGGCGGTGGCGGCTTCGGAGGCAGCTCAGCCTCGTTTGCCTGTGCGTCTGTTAGCCGAGGCAGAGGACTTTACGATCCGATCTGCGGGTTGGGAAGTCGTGCCCTACCGGGATAACTATTTTGCTTGCACCTTCGCCATCACCTTTTTGTCACGCATGGCGTGCCTGGGGGCGCCGGAGCAATTACCGCCGGGTCAGGTGGCGGTTGCGGAACAGGACATCCAGATTCCCTACGGAGACACTTACGAACTGCTGGTGCGTTACGAACAGCCGTACAACTTCTCCTGTGAGTTTACCGTCGAGGTGGAACAGCACGGGAAGGTCGTGGCCCGTTTTGACTGTGGTCGGTTGCAGGATCCGAAAATCTGGGCTTTCAACAATCACAAGCGTGAGCCGATGGTGCGCTACATCTGGAGCGGGACGGATAACATCGTCTGGCAGCATCCCGGGGCGGTGAAACTGTCCGGCGGAGCGGCGAAGTTGCGGTTGTTAGCCACAGCCCAGCTCGACGAAGGCCGACCCCGTCGCAATGCCGCACGCCGGCATGTGGACGTCATCTGCCTGACCAACGACCGCGACGGGATGGAACGCCAGAAAAAAGCGGGTTACCTGGAGTTCGACGGCTGGCTGGTGCAGGATGGCGACCTGTTTGTGCGGATCACCAACCCGGCCGACGCTCCGGCGCCAGTGGTGGTCGTGTTACCGCCCATGCAGGCCCAGCATTCGCCGTATCATGTGCATATCCGCGATTGGCCGACCACCACCGTGCTCAAGTCGGGGCGTGCTGTCTCAGCTACTAATTACCAGCTCGCCGGGCCGCGGTCTCAGCAAGTTCGCCCGGAATTGCTCGCCCCGCTGGTGGAGCTGCCCAAGGTCATCCCGCCCGAGCAGTATCTGCAGCCCGGCGACCGTTCCGGATGGGTTCCGATTGGTCAGTCGTGCGATGCCCTCAATTACGGCCAGTGGTGGGCTGAGGTACGTTATCCGCCGAAAACACCGAACGCTCCGCCGGCCGGCTCGATGTATCTCCGCTGGGAATTCGGCATACCGGACGGTCAAGGCGGCATTCGCGTTATCAAGGACATCACCATCCGCTGCGATGGCAAGGATCGGACGGAGTTTGGTTTCGACATTCCCGGGTGCATTCATCCCAATCCGACTCTGGCAGCGATCCTGAAACAACGATACTGGTTGCCGGAAATCCGCACCCAGAAGGAAGCGTTACGCTGGCTTCTCGAGCAAGTCCGCAAGTTCCCGCAGGTGGGACGGGTGCCGGAGCGGTTGTTGATTTACGGAATCGAAGCGGGCAACACCGAAGAAGGTCGGCAGCTGGGACTGGCCCTGGGAGACAATACTCGTTATCG
>Ga0272447_1000590_pt1 | contig 26479 bp, 27 predicted proteins | sample YNPCB0133_FD_194589 | JGI IMG/M metagenome (GOLD analysis project Ga0272447, IMG submission 194589) | Hot spring microbial mat communities from Yellowstone National Park, WY, United States - YNP-CB-013-3 | ecosystem: Environmental > Aquatic > Thermal springs > Hot (42-90C) > Sediment | place... | reverse complement strand
AAGTCCGCTTTTGTCCAGCGTTGTATAAGTCTTTCAGAGCGGATTGTCGCCACTGCATCAAAAGCTGCAGGAGCACTGGGAAAAGCAATTGCCCTGGGATCCCAGCGGAGCTCTGGCCTCTTTGCTCAGCGTCGTCCCTTTCTTGCTGGCAGCAGCGGTGGTGGCTTTAACCGAGATCTCTTTGGGCAAAAGCTGGGCCGTCTCCTGGGGTCTTATCGCCTGTGTTGGCGGTGGCCTCTGCGAGCTGGGCCGGCGGGGCAATGCTCGCTGACCTCTAGCTCCTTGCCCTGTCTGCCCCCATCCTCAAAGACTACTTGTCCAACTTTTCAATGTAGGGGCGAATGTCGTTGAGGTCGATGTAGCGGTCGGTGGCGTTGCGCAGCTCGCGGGCAATCATCCCTTCGGTGGAGACAACTGTAATCGTAGTGTTTTTGGAGCGCAACAACTCAATGGCCCGCTCGAAATCACCGTCGCCGCTAAACAGGATGAGCCGGTCGTATTGACCGACCGTGTTGAACATATCGATAACAATTTCGATATCTAGGTTGGCCCTCTGGGAGTAACGGCCCGAATCTTCGTCCCGATACTCCTTGAGAAGCTTGGTGCGAACCGTATAGCCCAAGTTGATCAGGGCGTCTCGGAAGGCCCTTTGGTCGTTGGGATCCTTGATGCCGGTGTACCAAAATGCATTGACTAGCTCGACGTTGGGTTGTGACCTAACAAAGTAGTCCAAGACCCGGCGGGGATCAAAGAACCAGCCAATTTTTTGTTGAGCATAAAACATATTGTTTCCATCGATAAAGATGGAAACCCGTGTGACGGGGTATCGAAACATAAATTTTCCGGAAAATAGTCAGGTGGACTGGTTAAGAGCGTTGATTAGCTTAACGCAAAAAGGGTTGCACCAGAACAGAGCTGGCTAGTGTCAATCTCCTATCATAGCCAAAAGAGGGCTCCCTGGCTTCGATCCCTAGCCCGGCAAAGAGTTAGGTTCCAGCTAGGGCAGAGTATGGCTGGAGGTGGAGCGGCCTGCCTGGCTGAGGTAGAGCTCTGCCAGTTGGCGGGCCAGGTTGCGGATGCGCCCGATGTAGAGAGTGCGCTCAGCCACGGCAATGACGCCGCGGGCATCGAGCAGGTTGAAGGTGTGGGAGCACTTGAGCACGTAGTCGTAGGCAGGCAGAAGCAGCGACACCGGTAGCCGATCGCTCAAGGCCTGTTCTTGGAGCTTCTGCCGCGTGGTTTCGATTAGCCGCTTGGCCTCGGCTTCGTAGAGCCGAAACAGCTCCAACAACATCTCGGGATTCGAATACTCAAAGTTGTAGTAGGATTGCTCCACCTCATTTTGGAAGTAGATTTGCCCATAGGTAATCCGTCCCAGAGAAGGGTGCTCACTCCAGCAGAGGTCAAAAACGGAGTCCACCCCCTGCAGGTACATGGCTAGGCGCTCCAGACCGTAGGTAATCTCCACAGAAACGGGGTGGCAATCCTGGCTGCCCACTTGTTGGAAGTAGGTGAATTGGGTTATTTCCATGCCATCTAGCCACACTTCCCAGCCCACGCCCCAGGCGCCCAGGGTGGGGGATTCCCAGTCGTCTTCCACAAAGCGGATGTCGTGCTCTGCCGGGTCGATGCCCAAGGCCCGCAGGCTCTCCAGGTACACCTCTTGGATGTCGTCGGGGGAGGGCTTGAGCAGGACTTGGTACTGAAAGTAGTGCTGCAAGCGGTTAGGGTTTTGGCCATAGCGCCCGTCAGTGGGGCGGCGACAGGGCTCCACGTAGGCCACTCGCCAGGGATCCGGCCCTAGGGCGCGTAGGAAGGTGTGGGGGCTCATGGTGCCGGCCCCCTTTTCCAGGTCGTAGGGCTGCAGGATCAGGCAACCCTGCTCTCCCCAAAACTGCTGCAAGCGAAGGATTAGATCTTGAAAGGTGTGAGCTGCCATGGCAAAGGGCGGCAGAGAGAGCACTCCCTATCCTACCAACGCCTCTCCCTTGCTCAGTCGTTCAGCGCTTCTTGTCAAGGGCGGAGGTTTAGGTGGGGGCCAAGCCGATTTTGGTGCGGATCTCCTCGCGAAGGCGGGCGGTGATTGAGGCTTCGTCCAAATCGGCCAAAATCTGGGCTATGGCGGCTTTGGGTCCCTCCGGCCCCCAACTGGCTCCTTGGGCTAGGTAGCGGCGGGCTGCCTCGCCAATGGCGTAGCAGGAAAAGCCAGCCATCGCTGCCTGCGTCAGGGCCACTGACCCGTAGGCTCCTAGAGAAAGTCCGCCGGCAAAGGGCAGGGATCCCCCCAGCAAGGTTTTCAGGGATCCCAATCCCAACAGCGCTACCCATTCTCCCGCCCCCAGGCTGAGCATGCTGAGGACAATCTTCTGCAGCAGTTGCATGGCACCGGCGGTGGTCAGGGGCCAGCCGTAGAGGCGGGCCATGCGCAAGATGAGGGCCACATCCAAAGCCAACCCCCCCAGGGTGTCAAGCAGGGTAACGGGGTTGAGGGCAACGGCCAGGGCTTTGGTGCGGGCGGCAGCGGCGATGAGATCTTGGGCTTGCTGGGCGCGGCTTTGCAACTTGCGCTCGATGACCTGCTGGTTGAGGCGATCGGCAAAGAGGAGGGCGTTGAGGGCTAGCAGGGAGCGCCCTTCCCGCTGCAAGACTTCTAGGATTTTTAGGCGCAGCGCGTCCACTTGGGGGGGGCCGCTTTCCATCTCCACGCCAAAGCTGCCATCTGGCTTCTGCACCAGGCGCGGCACGCGCGGCGAGGCGGCCACCATGACAACCTCGTCAGGGGAAAGAAGCTGCCGCACCCGTTCGTTGCGGATCTTGTCGTAGATGGCCTGGCGATCCGCCTCGGGGTACTGGTCGATCTTGTTGAACACCAGCAGCATGGGCTTGCCCGCCTCCCGCAGCGTCGCCAGAGCCTCAAACTCCACCCGCGTCAGATCTCCGCAGACCACAAAGAGGATGAGATCTGCCCGCTGGGCCACCTCCTGGGCCAGTCGCGCCCGCTCTTCGCCGTCTACTTCATCCAGGCCAGGAGTGTCGATTAGCTCCAGCCGGGATCCCTGCCAGTGGCTGACCTGAACCGACTGCACCGAGGCCGAGGATAGGAAAGAGCAGGGGGGACGAGTTCCCCAGCAGATGTTCCAGGCAGCTACTTGCTGGGTGCGGGTGGTCCCGTGGGTAGGCCCCGTGGCGAAAACCGGCTCCCCCAGGAGAGCGTTGAGCAGGGAGGACTTGCCCCGCCCCACCAGGCCGAAGGCGGCAATGTGGATGACCTCGGCTTCCAGTTTGTCCAGCAGGGCTTGCAAGTTTTCCAGCTCCCCTTCCAGGCCGGCAATCTCCTGGGGGCGCAGATCGAGTTGGGCCACCCACTGGCGCAGGCTGCGCTTGGCTTGTTGGTAATGGAGATCCTCCTGCAGAGTGCTGCGGCAAGCCATAGCCAGTAGCAGGAAAACAGCCTCGGGGAGGCAGATTCAACAATAACAATAGCAACGGCAAAGAGTGGCCCCTAGCCTAAGCCGAGTTTGTCAACTGGCTATGATGGATGGGAGAAAGGGGTTGGAAAGGCAATGCCATGCTAACCAAGGGCCGGATTCTGTTCAGCCCAGTCGGGTGGGTGGGGAAGCTGTGCTTGGCCGGCTTGAGCTTAGGGCTGCTGGGCTGCAGCCCCGCAGGTTTTCGTACCCCCCCTTCTAGCTTGACCAACAGCGGCCTCAACAGCATCTTCCCCGATGGGGAGCCCGCTTTCAGTGGCGATGGTCGCTACCTGGTGTTTTCCTCAGCCCGCGGCGGCAGTCAGGCCATTTTTCTCTACGACCTGGTGGAACAGCGGCTGGTAGACTTGCCTGGGCTCAATTCCAGCGACGTGGCTGCCAGTTCGCCCGATATCAGCGCTGATGGGCGCTACATCGTCTATGTGTCCAACGCGCTGGGCAAATCGGAGATCTTTCTCTACGACCGCGAAACCCGCCGGGTTGAGAACATCAGCAGCCGGGTGCCAGGGGATGTGCGCAACCCCACCATCAGCGGCGATGGGCGCTTTATCGCCTTTGAGAGTAACGGTCGGGGACAGTGGAACATCGAGATCTTCGACCGCGGCCCGGCGGCCACGCAACCGCCTGCAGCCAACTCTTCCAATGCTGGCAGGAACCCCTAGCCCCTTTGGACTTGCTGCATGCTTGCTGCCTTTGCCCAACGACTTGAGCCCCTGCGCTCTAATGTCTTTGACCAGCTAGACCAGGCCAAGTGGGAGGCGCGCCGCTCCGGCGTGGATGTCATCGACCTGTCTCTGGGATCCTCGGATCTGCCCCCACCTCCGGAAGCGCTGGCAGCCATGCAAGCGGCTTTGGCGGATCCCTCCACCTACGGCTACACCCTCTTCCACGACACGGCTGAGTTTCGCGCCGCCTGTGCCCAGTGGTACCAGCGGAAGTTTGGCCTAGTCATCGATCCAGAAACGGAGGTGCTGCCCCTGATTGGATCCCAGCAGGGGACGGCCCTCCTGCCGCTAGCTCTGCTTAATCCCGGCGAGGTTGCCTTGGTTACCGACCCTGGGTATCCCTCCCATGTGGGGGGGATCCATCTAGCGGGCGGGATCCCTTACTACTTGCCCCTGCGGGCAGAAAACCGCTTCCTACCCCAGTGGGATGAGATCCCGAAGGAGATCTGCCGCCAGGCGCGGCTATTGGTGCTGAGCTATCCCCACAACCCCACCACTGCCACCGTTACCCCGGAGTTTTGGCAGGAAACGCTGCAATTTTGCCAGCGGTACAACATCGTGCTGGCGCACGACTTTCCCTACGTGGACTGGTGTTTCGACGGCCAGGTGGCTCCCTCGGCGCTGCAGGCGGATCCCGATAAGACCCGCACCATCGAGTTCTTTTCCCTCTCCAAGTCCTACCACATGGGGGGGTTCCGGGTGGCCTATGCCATCGGTAGCCGCGAGCTAATCCGAGCCTTGCGGCTGGTGAAGTCCACCATTGACTTCCACCCCTACCAGGGCATCTTGCGGGGAGCAGCAGCGGCCTTGGCGGCTCCCGATAGCTTTTTGGATCACTGGCGGCAGGTATACCGCAAGCGACGGGATCTTGCGGTGGCCGCTCTGCACCGCATCGGCTGGCCCGTGCCCCTGCCGGAGGCCACCATGTACCTGTGGGCACCTTTGCCCGAGTTCTATCGCGGCTCTTCAGCCCAGTTTTGTCTAGACTTGGTACGGGCTACCGGGGTGGCTCTGTCGCCAGGCTCAGGCTTTGGCCCCGGCGGCGAAGGCTATGTCCGCTTTGCGCTGGTGGCAGAGGGATCCCGGCTGGAAGAGGCAATAGAACGAATTGGGGAATTTTTGGGCAAAGGCACTTCTGGTCTCCGGCAGGCCTAGTCGCATAGAGCCAGCTTAGAAGCAGCAAGGGGGCAGGCTACAGATGTTCCTCTGAGGCCGGTTGTTGTCCCCGTCCTGGCCTTTTAGGCTGCCAGTATTAGCTGCAGCCAGTGCCGGCTAATCTGAGCCAGGATAGGAGTTGTGTTGGCCCAGTTGGCTCCCAAGGGGCATGGAAAAAGAGACGCTCGAGAGTTTTTTGTCCATCCGCGGGGTGATGGGGGTAGCGCTCCTGAGTCGAACAGGCCGCCCTTTTTTCTACCGCTCTTTTCAGAACTTGGACAGCCGACAGCAGCAGGCCCTCACCGAAGGGCTGTTTCAGGTTTTGCAAACCATGCCCCCAGGACTTGACTACTTTGACTTTCAGTTTGCCGAGCAGCGGGTTTTTGTCTACCCCCTGGGGCCGGAATGGGTGTTGCTGGTGGCAGTCAATGACGAGGTGGTGATGCCGGTTTACACCTTGGCCGTCAACCGCCTGCGAGCCGAGCTGCAACAGGATGCGTCGAAGGGCCTGGCTACCTTTCGCCTTTTGACCAACCAGGCAGAGGCTGCTCGCAACCCCACCCAGCCCAGCGCCAATTTGACAGAAAGCCAGCCCAAGGCAACTCAGCCTATGGCGACGGCCAGCCCCAGGAAGGTGGAGGTTTTCGTGCAATCGCTCAACCGTCTCTGCCAGATGGCTAGTGGCTATCTGGGCAAGGCGGTGATTGTCAACTACTGGAAGGCAGCCCGACAGGAAGTGCTGGAGCAGCAGGGATCCCTAGCCGAGTGGCTCAACGAGTTTGAGATCGAGCGCAGTGGCCAAATTCACTACAAAGGCCTCCTCAAGGAGCTGGACGAGTCTCAGCAAAAAGTGCTGCGGGACTGGGTGCTGGCTTTTTTTCACCGCTGCGAAGCAGTGATCCGCGACTTTCGCAATTTGATTAAGTCTGCCGAATGGCGCCTGTAAGCTACCCGCTCTGAAAGACTCATACAACCTCGGACAAAAGCGGACTTTTGCTCCAGGTTGACGCTTTCTTCCTGCTTCCACGACCCATAGCTAGCAGCAGAGTTCACCTCCACTACCCCATTAGAGGAATCTCCATAGGCGTCACTTCCCGTCGAGCTGACGGTAGTTGCTCCTTGGCTCTTGATGAGCACCCAGGCAAAAGACGGAGCCAACTTTAGCCTAGGCAAAGTGCCTACAAGAGAGGTTGGTTATGCCACAAAGCGGCCGATTGTCCGGTGAGAGGAGAGCCCACAGCCATAGCTTGCTTCCGCGAAGCGGCAGCCAGGGGCTCCTTGTAGCCCTACAGCTAGCAAGTCAAGCCTGAACCTCTGGGCTGGTTCAATAGGGCAATTCCGTTGGTCGCGTTGGGATCCACCTCCCCCTTCCGCCCCAGGCTGGAGTAACCCACCGTTTGCGCTACTCGGAAGCCTCCTTTCCCGTTTCCTTCCCACGGCTCAAGAGGGGGGCTTCCGCGCCGCGTTTTTCGGTGATACGATCAACTACTGACTCTCAGTAGAGGCACGCCTATTCATTGGGGCTGTTAACTCAGAGGTAGAGTACCACCTTGACACGGTGGGAGCCGCTGGTTCGATTCCAGCACAGCCCAGCGCAAGCAAGCCAAAAAAGAGCCAAAGCTGCCAAGCAACCCACCCCCATGCAAAAAGAGGCGGGATCCCCTCTGGCTCGCCTCAGGGATCCCTATACTGGAGTAGAGGCCCTGGAAGGCGCCGGGGGGGCGAGGGTAGCATTAGGTCAAACTGCGAGAGGGGGAAAGACCAATGGGATTGTTTGAGCGGGTCAGCCGAATCATTAGAGCCAACCTCAACGCGCTCATCAGCAGTGCCGAGGATCCAGAGAAGATCCTGAACCAAACCATTCAGGACATGGCTGAGGATCACTACCAAATGCGGCAGGCCGTCGCCCAAGCCATTGCTGCCCAGAAGCGCCTGGAGCGGCAGTACGAGCAGGCCCAGCAAAGCGCGGAGGAGTGGCACAGACGGGCTGAGTTGGCCCTACGCAACAACAACGAGGCGCTGGCCCGGGAAGCCCTAGTGCGCAAGAAAACCTTTGCCGAGACTGCCCAAAGCCTGAAGCGGCAGCTGGATGAGCAGACCCGGCAAGTGGAGATGCTCAAAACCAACATGACCAAGCTGGAAAGCAAGATTGCCGAGGCCAAAACCAAAAAGGACATGCTCATCGCCCGAGCCCGCGCCGCCAAGGCTTCCCAGCAGATCAATCAGGTTGTCGGCCGGGTGGATCCCAGCAGCGCCTTTGCCGCCTTTGAGCGCATGGAAGAGAAGGTAAACGCTCTGGAGGCCCAATCCGCAGCAGTGGCCGAGCTGGCAGCCGACAGCCTGGAGCAGCAGTTTGCCGCTCTAGAAGCAGGCGGAGCGGATGTGGATCAGGAGCTGAGGTTGCTCAAGGCAGCCATCCAGGCCCAGTTGCCTGCCGGTGAGACGAAAGCTGTGCAGCAAGGTCAAGCTGGAGCCCCAACCAGGGGCAAAGTAGATGTAGATGCAGAATTGGAAGAGCTGCGCCGCGAAATTGATCAACTCTAATGCCAGGAGTTAGTGCGGGGGATCCATCTTCTTCGCCTACGGACGTGGGGCTGCTCTAAAAGAGAGCCAAGAGGTGGTAAGCTGCGCAAAGGAGCTCTCTCTGGATAGAGGGGAGCAAGGTCGCCTTCTGGCATTTCGGCAAGAAATCACGAGCAATGGCAACGGTGAGTCTCAAGCCTCTTTTGGATCCCAAGCAACTGTTGCAGGCTTATGCCTCTGGCCAGCGAGATTTTTCTGGCTCTAACCTGAGTGGGGCCCAGTTGAGCGGCGCAAGCTTGAGGGGGATTATCCTGCGGGATGCTGACTTAAGCGGGGCAGACTTGCGCGAAGCAGATTTGTCGGGGGCAGATCTAACTGGAGCCAGCCTACGCGGCGCCAAGTTGCGGCGGGTCAATCTCATCGGGGCTAAGCTGGTGAAGGCGGATCTACGGGGGGCCAACCTCTACCGGGCCAAGCTGCTCAGGGCCGATCTCAGCGAGGCCGATCTCAGCCGAGCCGATCTGCGTTTTGGCGCCGACCTGCGCGGAGCCACCATCACCAACACCCACTTTCGCGGCGCCCTCTACGACGAGTACACCAAGTTTCCAGAGGGGTTCAACCCGGTTGAAATGGGAATGTAGCTTCCCTCAGGGAACCAAGCCTTGCCAGAGGTAGGCTACGCCTGCAGCCGTCACCATAAAGGGGGGGTTGTGCAAGTCTGGCTTGTTGTAGCGCAAGGGATCCCCTTGCAAGTCTGTGACGCTTCCCCCTGCTTGCTCGACAAGGCACTGGGCGGCGGCAGTATCCCACTCCAGGGTTGGGCCAAAGCGGGGGTAGAGGTGAGCGGATCCCTCGGCCACTAGGCAAAACTTGAGGGCACTGCCCACCGACTTCACCTCAAGGAGGCCGTAGCGGCGCTGCAGCCGCTCCAGAAACCGCTCCGTTTCCGTGTCCTTGTGGGAGCGGCTGGCCACTACCTGCAGAGGGGGCTGGGCAGGCGGGCGGGACCAGATAGGCTCGTCGCCCCTGTAGGCTCCTAGCTGTTGGGCAGCCCTGTAGGTGAGGCCCAACGCCGGGGCATGGACGACGCCCAAGATGGGGATCCCTGCCTCGACAAGGGCAATGTTGACGGTAAACTGGCCGCTGCCCTCGAGGAACTCGCGCGTGCCATCTAGGGGATCCACCAACCAAAACTGCTGCCACTGTTGCCGCTCCCAGTAGGGGATCCCGCCGGCTTCTTCTGAGAGGACGGGAATCGTGGGGGTAAGCTCCTGCAGTCCCTCGAGGAGCAGGCGGTGGGCAGCCAGATCCGCCTCGGTCAAGGGGGAGGCATCTGCTTTGAGTTCGACCTGCAGCGATTCTTGCCGATAGAAGGGCAAGATGGCCCGCCCTGCCGCTTCTGCTAGGCGGCACACCTCGGGCAAGAGAGCGGCTAGGTTAGAAACCTGCACAGATTCTTCCCCCAGCTAGCGACGCACGGGAATGCCGTGGGCGGCCAAGTCGGCCTTGATCTGCTCAATCGTCAGCTGGCCGTAGTGGAGCAGCGAGGCCAGTAGAGCTGCTTCTGCTCCCCCCTCCTGGAGAGCTTGGCGGATGTGGGCACATTCCCCTGCTCCTCCGGAGGCAATCACCGGCACCGCCACTGCCTCGGCCACCCGCCGGGTCAGCTCCAGGTCGTAGCCGGCCTGGGTGCCATCAGCGTCCATGCTGGTCAGCAGGATTTCCCCTGCCCCCCGCTCGGCCACGGTTTTGGCCCACTCCACCGCATCCAGGCCTGTCGGCTCCCGCCCACCGCGCACGTACACCTCCCACCCCCCGCCTTGAGGTTTGGCGCGGGCGTCAATGGCCACGACGATGCACTGGGAGCCAAAGCGGCGGCTGGCTTGGGTAACCAGATCCGGATCCCGAACCGCTGCCGAGTTAAGGCTGACCTTGTCGGCGCCGGCCCGCAGCAGTTGCCGGATCCCCTCCAGGCCGCGGATCCCACCGCCTACGGTGAGAGGAATGAATACCTGCTCTGCTGTGCGCCGCACCACCTCCAGCAAAATCTCCCGCTCCTCATGGGTGGCGGTGATGTCCAGAAAGACCAGCTCATCCGCCCCTGCCCGATCATAGGCCCGCGCCAGCTCCACCGGGTCCCCAGCCTCCCGCAAGTTCCCAAACTGGATCCCTTTGACCACCCGCCCCCCTGCCACGTCCAGACAGGGAATGATCCGCTTGGCCAACATGCCCCCTCCCGGGATTGCTAGGCAAAGCTGATAATCAGAAAGGGCTCCTGAAACTTAGCCCCGGTTACCTGCCGGCCTGCCAAGCTGGGCGGCAAGAACAAATTGCGCCGCTGATCCCCAGCGGTGATGGTCAACTCTGGCCCGGATTGGCTCAGCTCGATTTGGGTCTTGCTAAAGCCAGGAAGAAACAGCTTCACGCTGCGGGAGCCCTCGTCAATGGCTACGGGCGGCGGCACCTCAGGTAGGGCAAAGATCCCACTGACTGCCTCTTCCAACGCCGACCAATCCGATCCCTGGCGCCGTGGCAGGGTGCGCACTGGCAGAGGAGAAAACTCAGCCGCCGACACCTCTCCGGGAACTAGCGGCATGACCCAGAGGCCACCCACGGTCAGCCCCACCATCTGGGCACTGCCCCAGAGGTAGCGGGCAACCTGGATCGCCATGGGATCCGGAGTCGTTACCAAATGCGCTACCACCCGCCGCGGATCGGCAATGGCAGAGCGCCCCTGCTCGAAAAGGTTGGCCATCCCCCCCAGGCGAGCTAGGAGCTCCTCCACCGAGGAAAACTCCAGGGTCGTCACCGACCGCAGCAGCGGTTCAAGAAAGGGAAGGAGAGTTTTGGCCAGATCGGATTGGAGGAAAGCCTGGGAAGCTCGCCGCCAGTACCAACTGGCCACTTCTGGGATCCCAAACGCCCGCAAGGTGGTCAAGTCCCCTGGGCCATCGTAGAGAATGCAGTCGTATTGACCGCTGGCATCGTAGCGGCGCAGGGCTTCCAGAGCCAGGGCCTGGTCCATCCCTGGCAGCACCCCCAGCTCCTGCCCATAGATTTCCCGGAAAAAGGGAGTGCGCACGTATTGGGCTTCCAGCTCCCTGGTTGCCGTCCAGTACTGCTCCAGAAGCTGGGTTGTCCGCAGCTGCACCACGCTTAAGTTGGCGGCAATGGTTACCGGCTCGCCGGAAAGCGGGATCCCACCCAGAAGCATCTCCAACCCCGGCCCCGCCTGATGGCCCACTAGCAGCACTCGCCGCCCCTGCTGCGCTGCTGCCCGCGCCACTGCTACAGCTAGAGTGCTCCGGCCCGTGCCCCCCTTCCCCAAGAAGGTCAGGATCTGGCTCATTCTCGCTCTCCTGATTCTCCGTAGATGTCGATGTACAGCGATTGCCCTGCCAACTGGGCTGCTGCTGTCATCACCTGACGAATTGCCTGCAAGGTACGCCCACCTCGCCCCAACACCCGACCGCGATCCTTGGGGTCAAAGGCTAGCCGCAGCCAGACCTTGCGTCCTCCACAGGTGGTTTCCACATCTGTTTGCAGGGGGCCGCTGGTAAGGAGCGGTTCAATCAAAAGATGAGCAAGGGTCTCGTAGTCCGGCATGGGAGGCAAAACGCAACCTAACCGCAAGCGTAGCTGAGCCTAGGCCTCCGTGGCTGCCTCGGGCTGGGACTTCTCCTCCCCCTGCTCTGATCCCTCGGGAACCTTCTGCTCCTCCCCCGCTTCAGGTTTGGCGATGGCCGGCATGCGAATCGAGGCCACCACACCCCCCTCACCGGCTTTCAACATCTCATAGATGCCCGCTTTTCTGAGGAGGCTGTCCACCGTATCGGTGGGCTTGGCACCGCGCCGCAGCCACTTGAGTAGGCCCGCTGTCTCCAGAACCGTCTCCTTGGTGCGCGGGTTGTAGTAGCCTAACTCCTCCAGCGGGCGACCTTCCCGGCGAGCCCTACTGTCAATAGCGATGATGCGATAGCTGGGTTGGTGCTTCTTTCCAAAGCGCTTGAGCCGCAACTTAACCATTGGAGGTGCTCCGCAAGCTGGGTAGGGTTGTCTAGGAAACGGAAACCGGCCGCCTAGCCTCTCCTCCACGTCCCTTCCTGGAGGCTGGGTCCGGCTAGTCGCTAACACAGGCTTCTCATTCTAGTCGATTTTCCCCTACCTGGATAAAGTGCCGACTCAACCCCAAGGGAGGATCTTCGTGGCAAAGTTGAAGAGGAAACCCAAGGCACAACTTCACATGATCACCTACACCGACTTGACTGCAGAGCAGCGCCAGCTCTACCTAAGAGCCCTCATTGCCGTAGCCCGCGTGGACGGCCAGCTCGATGAAGAAGAAGCCGACTTCTTTCTGCAAATTGCTGAAGGCATGGGCATTGACAAAGAGGTAGCTCAAAGCTATCTGGCCGGCGAGACGACTGCAACCCTAGAGCTCAGCGCCATCCCGCCTCTGCACAACGCTGCCGGGGCCTTGATCCTGCGGGATTTGGCGGCGATGGCAGTGGTCAACAACGAGCTGACAGAAAAAGAGGAGGCCCTGATTTTTGAAATTGGCAAGGCCATGCAGTTTAGTCGGGAGGAGATTGACGAATTTCTAGACTGGGCCTTCATGGGCCTGCAGTGGCAGCTGAAAAGTGCCGCTCTCCTGCAGCGGTATGCCCAGCCCGCTGCCAGCAACAGCTAGAAGCCCAGGGCCGCCACCAACGGCTGCGCTAGCTGAGGTAGCGATCCAGAGCCCGCTGCAGCTCTTCCAGTTCCACCTCAATATTGCCGCTTTCAACGGCATGGCGAATGCAGTGGCGGATGTGATCGTTGAGGATAATCCGCGCCAGCCGATCTAGCGCCCCCTTGACGGCGGCAATCTGGAGCAGCACATCCGGACAGGGTTGATCCTCTTCGATCATGGAGCGGATCCCCCGCACATGCCCCTCAATGCGAGCCAGGCGGTGAATCAGCTTGCGCCGCGATTGCGGATCGTGGCGGTGAGGTTGGGCCCGCCCCGAGAGAGGGGGTCGCTCCAACGCCAGTTCCCACTCTTCCTCCCAATCAGGTTCTTCAGGAAGTGGAGGAATGGAGCCAGTCTGAAGCGGGGGAATAGGATCGGCCATAGGAGGAGTCGAGGACTGTCTGCATGATACCCCCTGCTTTTCTCCGAGCAGGTTGAGGTGCTCTAGAATAGGAAAGGATATGAAATTTTGTAAATCCTCTCCTGGCTGGGCTTCATGACCTCCGTACTCTCCCCCTTTGGCCCCGTAGAAGCGGATCTAGAGCGTTTACGCCAGAACTTGACGCGGCTGGTCAGCGCCAAACACCCCATCCTGGCCATGGCTGCCGAACATCTGTTCTCGGTGGGGGGGAAAGGGATCCGACCAGCAATCGTGCTCCTGATCGCGCGGGCCACTACGCCCGACGGGGAGATTACCCCCCAGCATTGGCGCCTGGCGGAAATTACCGAGATGATCCACACCGCCAGCCTGATGCACGACGACGTCATCGACACTGCTACCGTGCGGCGCGGCGTCAGCACAGTCAACACCCTTTTTGATAACCGGGTGGCGGTGCTGGCAGGGGATTACCTGTTTGGGCAGGCAGCCTGGTATTTGGCCAACCTGGACAACCTGGAGGTGGTGAAGCTGCTGTCCAAGGTCATCATGGACCTGCCAGAGGGAGAGGTGCGCCAGAGCCTCACTCGCTTTGATCCCGACGTCTCCCTGGAAGAGTACCTCGCCAAAAGCTTCTACAAAACCGCCTCCCTTATTTCTGGCAGTGCTAAGGCAGCGGGTCTCCTGAGCGGGGTAAGTCCTGAAGTAGCCGATCGCCTCTTCGACTTTGGCTGCAACCTGGGCATCGCTTTTCAGATTGTCGATGATCTCCTCGACTTTACTGGGTCGGCGGAGACGCTGGGCAAGCCAGTGGGATCCGACCTCATCCAGGGCAACCTGACAGCACCCGTTTTGTTTGCGCTAGAGGAGTTTCCGCAGATGCGGGAGCTCATCCTCAGAGAGTTGGCCGAACCGCAGGATCTCCAGCAGGTTCTAGAGTGGGTCTACCAAAGTGAGGGGATCCCGCGCTCCCGCCAGTTGGCGCGCGACTATGCCCAACGGGCTGCCGAGGCCCTGCAAGTTCTTCCAGACTCTGAAGCGCGCCAGGCTCTGCTGCAGATGGTAGACTACGTCCTCGAGCGGCCTTGCTAGAAGGCTTTTACGGAGATAGACCCGAGGCTCGAGCCGCCGCTGCCGAGAGCTCAGGGTAGGTGGGTGGAGTGAAAAAGCGCAGGCGGTTGGGTGGCCAAAAGCGAAAGATGGTATTGCCGATAATGTTTTCTTTGGGCAAAAACCCCCAGATGTGCGAGTCCTGGCTGTCATTGCGGTTGTCCCCCATTACAAAATAGGAGTTAGGAGGGACAACAAATTCCGATCCCTGGTTGGGCACTCCAGGACAGCGCTCGCCAGGGCAGGAGTAGTCAGGGGGAGCGTAGATGTAGTCCTCCTGCAGAGGAATGCCGTTGACGATCACCTTGCCCTCAGCAATGCGGATGCGATCCCCTGGCAGGCCGATTACCCGCTTGATGTAAGCACCGTTGAAGTTCAGCTGGGCAGGCGGGTAGAAGACAATGATGTCGCCGCGTCTGGGGGCGCTGAAGCGGTAGCTAACCTTTTCTACCACCAAGCGATCCCCTTCTTCTAGGGTGGGCAGCATGGAATCCGAGGGGATCCAGCGCGCCTCCGCCACAAAGGTGCGAATGCCAAGGGCCAGTAGCAGCGCCAGCAGCACCGTCAGCAGGTTTTCCCGCTGCGCCTGCCACCAGGTGCGAGATGGGGAATTGGCAGGGGTTTTGCTGGGCGGCAACTGGGGCTGGGGCAAAGACCTCGGATCTGTGGAGGGCATGGAGGCTAAACGCGCATGACTGCACGATTTCCAGATTATCGCACCCGGCAGGAGCGGAGACCGTCCCCTTTCCTGGCACTAGAAAGGCAAACGTCTGGCAAAACTTTGAGCGCTTGGTCGAGAAGTAATTTTGCAGCGGATCGATTGGCTAACGGGGGATACCGAAAAGCCCTTGGCGCGAGTCGAGAAACTATACAGGGATCTGGTATTGCTTAGAGCAGCGGAGGATGGCTGGAACGTCTTGGCCTTATTGCTGGGGCGACCGTTATTGCCGGCGTCATTTTGACTGCTAGGTTCGCAAAAACGTGGGGAGCTAGCAAAAGCAGGGGGATCCCGCCAAAGGCCTAGCGGATCAACTGCCGGAGGTGAGTTTTTCCCAGTCCTGCTGGTGGATGGCAAGCATCTGGGCCTGGGCCTGGATGGCCGCTAACGTCTCTGCCATCAGGGGCCAGTTGCTGTCAGGGGGAGTGGGATACTGCTTAAGCTTCCCCAGGGTGCTGCTGAGGGCCACTTGCAGCTGCTGCAGCAGTTGGTGGGTTTGTTGGGCCAAAGCCAAGGTCTCGGAGACGCGGAGGCGGTTTTGGCCTTGCTGGTACTTCTGGAGGGCTGCTCCTCGCAGAATGCTGAGGATGGCTCCTTCCCTGGGAGGAGAGCCTGGCCCGCTTTTGGAGGGCTGGGGGATAATGCGCAACTGCAGCACCAGCGGCTCCCCCCGGTACAGCCGCTCCGCTTCTGCCTGCTGCGGCTCCCCGATGAGGCTGGGATCGAGAGCCATCATCCGCTTCATGGCAGCGATTAGCCTAGCCCGGATGGGTTCCGAGAGTTCCTTGAACAGATCCCGCAAGATCCCCTGCTGGCGGTAGCGCACCCGACACAGCACTCCCTCCTGGGGCTCTACAAAAATTTGCTCTGCTTTCTCGTCTAAAGCCCTCCGCAGCATCGAGTTCAGCAACTGCTGCACCGTCTCTTCCGATTCGTCACTAGGAGAGGGCGGAGCAGTTGGCCGTGCCGGCAGCGGCTGGGTGGGAGTTGGGTGGCTGGGCGGCTCAGCTAGGGGAGCGGGGACTTCTGGGGTGGTGCGGCTGGCTTGGGCCTGCAGGCGGAGCCGCTCTACCTCTGCTGGGCTGGGGGGATGGCTGAAGTAGTGGGCAATTAACTCCTGCTGCTGCTCCAGCGGAATCGGAACTGGCTCAACCGAGATCTGGGAGTAAGCCAGCATTTTGCTCACGTAGTCCAGGGCTGCCAAATCCTGGGGATCCACCATGCCCAGGATCAAGCTGTCCGTATCCAGGGCCAAAGGCACCACCTGGTAGTAGATACAAATCTCCACTGGCAGGTATTGGGCAATCAGGGCCGCCACCCGCGCTCGGTCAATTAGAGAAGGGTGTCCTACCGCCAAAGAGGCATTTGGATTGGTCATGGCAAGCCTGCAGGGATCCCGGAGGGGAAAAGCGTCGTCTTCGATCATAGGCCCTTGGCCTCCGGGGTTTCTGTCTCGCCTGTCCCTAAGCAGCCCAGATTGAATAATGTAATACTAGGAGCATTCCTTTGGATCTTCTGCCACGAGAGAACGTTAGCCTTGGTCAGCCTTGGAGTCAACATCGACCACGTGGCCACGCTGCGCCAGGCCCGCCGCACCGTCGAGCCGGACCCGGTGGCCGCTGCCGTCATTGCCGAGTTGGCAGGCGCAGATGGGATCACGGTGCACCTGCGCGAGGATCGCCGCCACATTCAGGAGCGGGATGTGCGGCTGCTGCGGCAGACGGTGCGCACCCACCTCAACTTGGAGATGGCGGCAACAGAGGAGATGGTGGCCATTGCCCTGGAGATCAAGCCTGACTACGTCACGCTGGTTCCCGAGCGGCGGGAAGAGATTACCACCGAAGGGGGACTGGATGTGGCCAGTCAGGTTTCACGCCTAGGTGAAGTGGTAGATCGACTGCAGGGATCTGGCATTCCCGTCAGCTTGTTTGTCGATCCAGATCCCATCCAGATTGCCGCTGCTGCTCAGGTGGGGGCGCGCTGGGTGGAGCTGCACACCGGGCGGTATGCGGAGGCCTCCTCGGAAGCCCAACGGGAGGCGGAGCTGGCCCAGCTGCAGAAGGCTAGCCAACAGGCCATTCAACTGGGGCTGCGGGTCAATGCTGGGCACGGCCTCACCTACTGGAATGTGGGCCCGGTGGCGCGGATCCCGGGCATAGAGGAGCTGAACATTGGCCACAGCATCATCAGTCGGGCAGTGCTGGTGGGGTTGGAGCGAGCGGTGCGAGAGATGCGTCAGGCGATGGGGTTAGGAGTGGGCCCGGCATGAACTCGGAGTACTACGGCTACGACAACGGCTACGATTACGTTCTCGAGCAGGCTGAGATTGACCGCCTGCTGGATCTGCTGCCGGCCAGCATGCGAGAGAGCGTCAAGATCTTGCCGGCCTCGGAGCGGCAGACGGTCGTAATCAAAGGCCGGCGGCAACTGCCCTGGGAGCGGCAGCTGCGGCTTTTTATTAAACCCTACGAGTGGCGGCAGTTTACCCCCTTGCAGCGGGCGGGGTTGTTCTTGCACAAAGTAGGCTACTACAGCCGGGCAGCCTCGCGGCAAATCGACTTTTACCTGGCTATTGCCGCCTTGGGGGGCTTGAGCCTGATCTTCGAGGTGGTCCAGCAGGATCCGGTGGGGGCAACGGTTTCCGGTGGCTTAAGCGGCTTGGCTCTCTGGCAGTTGCGCCGCGACCAGACCAACGACCGCCGCCTTTTGGCTGCTGATGCCTACGCTGTGGACCGGCTGGTGTTGCGCGGAGTTCCGCGGTTGCAGGCAGTGGAGGCCCTGGGGCAAGCGCTGCACCTGGAGGCTCGCCTGGAGGGTCGCTCTGGCAACGACCTACTGGACATGCTGCGCTACCAAAACCTGAAGCGGCTGGCCCAGCGCCCAGCAGAAGATATTGTGTTGAGCTAGTTTCAAGCCATGCTTTCCCCCGCGCGGCTGGGATCCCTAGTGGGTCGAGGGGGATGGGGGCATCACCTCCTCCAAGTGGCAGTAACCGATTCCACCAACCGGCTGCTCTTGGACTGGGGTCGCCGCTTCCCTCAACCTCTGCCCCTGGGCACCGTTCTGGTCAGCACTCGCCAGCGGGCAGGCCAGGGCCAGCACGGGCGAGTATGGCACTCGCAGCCAGGGGGGTTGTACCTGTCGGTCTGGCTGGGATCCCCTCCCCTGCGGCATTCCCTGCTGGAATTGACCCTGACCTTGGCCTGGGGCATTGCCGGCAGTTTGCGCCATCGGTTGGGGATCCCGCTGCGGCTGAAATGGCCCAACGACCTGGTGATAGTGGATAGCCAGGAACCGGCTTCTCTGCGCAAGCTGGGGGGGATCCTGGTGCAAGGCCGCTTTGGGGAAAGGGGACAACTGCTGGGGCTGGTGGCCGGCGTAGGTGTGAATATCAACAATCCCGTGCCCGCCGAGGGAATCAATTTAGCTGAGATCTTGGGATGCCGGCAGGATAGCACCGCCATTGCCGCCTGGGTTTTGCAGGGGATGGAGCGGGGGTTCCAGGTCTGGCTCAAGGAGGGGTTGGCTGCTGTTTGCTGCGAGTACGAGACCTGGACAGTGAAGCCGCAAATCCAATGGCTCCCAGGTGAGGCGTCGGCTACGGTTTTGGGCCTTGCCGAGGATGGCAGGCTGCGGGTACAAACTCAGGGAGGACAGATCCTCGTCCTCTCCCCTGACCAGGTGCGCCTAAGCTATCAAGTGTCTCTTGCCAGTGGCTGGGAGTGATGGAGCCCTTGGTGGCCACCTCTTTTGGGCAGCATCTTTCCTCTTGGCTGGGCAGCAGCTCGGCAGCAAGAGGGCGGCAGCTGCGGCGGCTGGGGCTGAGTCTAGGCGTGGGGCTAAGCCTGCTCTGGTCCTCTCCCACGGCGCTGTTGGCGCAGATGCACTTGCCCCCTCCTCCCCCTGTGGGGCCAGCGCTGGACACCCCTGCCGCAAAGGCGCTGCTGCAAGATGGTGCCCTTCCCCTGCCGCAAGACACCCTGAGAACCCTAGGCTTGACTCCTCAACCAAGCCAGGCTCTTCCGCTGGAGGCGGCAACCCGCACTGGGGTGGGCCGGGAAATTGTTATTGAGCCGGCAAAGGTTACCGAGAGCCAGCCGGAAAGTGGGGTGCCGGTGGTGTTGGTGGAGCGCAGCTCCGGCCGCCGCCTCCTTCTCCTGCCAGGGGGAGAGCTTCGCATTGAGGAAACCCCTGAGCTGCCGCCGCTGACCTTGCCTACCTCGTCCCCCGGCAAAGAGCGACTGCTCTATCCGCTGCCCCACCCCGCGCCGATCACCTCTGGCTTTGGCTTGCGGATTCACCCCCTCAAGGGTCAGCCGGAGTTTCACGCCGGCGTGGATCTGGGGGCCAGCTTGGGCACGCCAGTCCTGGCTGCCTTGAGCGGCAAGGTGGTGAGTGCCGGCTCTCTGGGAGATCTGGGGATCACGGTTGTCCTAGAGCATGCTGGCGGCCGGCGCACCCGCTATGGTCACCTGTCTCAAGTAGCTGTCACCCCAGGAGAAGGGGTTAAGCAGGGATCCCTCATTGGCTATGTGGGGGCAACGGGAGCGGTGACTGGGCCGCATCTCCACTTTGAGCTGTGGCAGCAAACGGCAGGGCAAAGCTGGATGGTTTTGGACGCCACAGAAGAGCTGAAGGTCGCCGCAAGCCAGTTGCCGAGCTAGCCAGAGCCAGCTTGGGTTAGCATAGGTGAGCGGGATCCCACCTCTTGCGGACGTGGCGGAATGGCAGACGCGCTAGACTTAGGATCTAGTGCCGCAAGGCGTAAGGGTTCAAGTCCCTTCGTCCGCATGGCAAGCCCTGCTTCTAGCCGGGGAAGATCACCTCTAGGATTTGCTCAGGGGCAATGGAGTCAATCACCCCATTGGCGGCCTTGACGGCGCGGAACGGCCCCTCGGAAGGCAAAAGCCGCTCTGGGTCAGTAGGGCCAAACAGAGCCACCAGGGGAGTCTGCGTGGCCACTGCCAGGTGCATGGGGGCACTGTCGGTACACAAAAGCAGGGTGGAGCCAGCAATCAAGGCCGCCAGTTGGCCTAGCTGGGGCGGGCGGCTCACCGGCAGATCCGGCAGTTGCGACAGAAAGCCCTCCGCCAGCTTCTCATCCTCTGGCCCCAACACCAGCACGAGCGGCAGCTCCGGCCGCTTTTCCCGGAAACCCTTGATCACCCTAACCCACTTCTCTGGGGGATAGATCTTCTGGATGCCTTTCTCCTGGGACAGTTGGCTGGCGCCAGGGTGCAACAGCACATAATCTTGGCTGCCCTCCCCCAGCAGGCGCTTGCGTTCCTGCTCAGCCCACTCCAGGGCTGTCTTTTTGAGGCGAAGCTGGGGCAAGCCTGCCGGCGCGGCAATGCCGAACCCCTGCAGCAGGTCGTGGTACATGTTGGCGGCGTATTGGGCCAGCTTCAGAGGCACCGGGTCGGTCAGCCAAGGTCGCCCAGGCCCTGGCGGGGCATAGCCGACCCGCTTTGGGATCCCAGTTAGCCAAAGCAACAGCTTGACCCCCAAGCTTCTGCCCAGGCTGAGCACGGCGTCGTACTGCCGCTCGCGGATTCGCCCCAGCAGATCGCTGATATCCCCTAGCGAAAGTTGCTCCTTAAATGGGAAGGTCAGCACCCGATTCACCGAGGGGCAGACCTCGTAGGCAGCCGCCGCCCGCGGCTCCACCAACACCTCCAGCTCCGCTTCTGGAAAGCGCTGCCGCAAACTCGCTAGGGTGGGGAAGAAAAGAATTTGGTCGCCAATCCCTCCCGGCACCAAAGCGAGAATTCGGGGGGCCAAAGGGGCTTTGCCGAGAACTGCTTGAGAAGCAATCTCCATAGAACATCCTGTCGATAGCTGTATCCAGCCTAGGGGATCCCTGGCCAGGGATGTACCGCGTTTACTCTAGCTCAGGTTGGGCTGTTGGGCTCAATTCGGAGCGGGTCTGGCTCCCAGCGGCTTCTCAGCAACTAAGCTACAAAAAGGCCCAATTTTGGAACTCTCATCCTCGATGATGGGCTGTGGCCGCTACCCCAAAAGGCAGCACCATGACGGATGAGCCGATCCCGCTGCTGGATTTGACGTTGCAATACCGCGCTTTGGCTAGGACCCTTTTGCCGCAGGTGGAAGCTTTGCTGGCCTCTGGGCGCTACATTGGCGGAGAGGCAGTGCGGCGGTTTGAGGAGCTGTTTTCGCAGTTTCTCGGCGGCGGCGATCTGGAGACCGTCAGTTGCAACTCCGGCACCGATGCTTTGGTGTTGGCCCTGCGCGCTCTGGGGATCCAACCGGGCGACGAGGTCATCACCACTGCCTTTAGCTTTTTTGCCTCCGCCGAGGCCATCGATTTGGTGGGGGCACGGCCGGTATTTGTGGATGTGGATCCCTGCACCTTCAACCTGGATCCCCAGCTTCTCGAAAGAAGCATCTCCCCGCGCACCAAAGCCATAATCTCCGTGCATTTGTTTGGCCAGGCGGCCAACATGACCCAAATTTTGGCCATTGCGCGACGCCATGGGTTGGCAGTGGTGGAAGATTGCGCCCAGGCCATAGGGGCCTGCTGGGGAGGCAAGCCGGTGGGCACCTGGGGAGATATTGGCTGCTTTAGCTTTTTTCCCACCAAAAACTTGGGGGCTGCAGGGGATGGCGGGGCAGTGGTGACCCGGGATCCGCAACTGGCCCGCAAGGTGCGCATCCTCAAAGACCATGGCCAAGTTGGCCAATACCACCACGAATACATCGGCCTCAACAGCCGTCTGGACGCGCTGCAGGCGGTAATCCTGTCGGTCAAGTTGCCCTACCTGCGGGAGTGGAACTGGCGGCGGCAGGCCATTGCCGAGGGCTATCACCGCCTGTTGCAAGGGATCCCTGGCCTCATCCTGCCGAAGGTGGCAAAGGGGGGAAACTCCGTTTGGCATCAGTACACGGTGCGGGTGCCCGGTTCCCACCCAACCGACTCGCGGCGGCGCGACCGACTGCAGCGGCAGTTGCAGAAGCGAGGCATTGCCAGCCGAGTTTATTACCCTACTCCCCTTCATCTCCAGCCCGTCTACCGCAAGCTGGGATATAAGCCTGGAGACTTGCCCAATGCCGAGCTCTGTGCTGCCCAGGTGTTGTCTTTGCCCTGTTTTCCTGAATTGACCCTCCAGCAACAGGAGCGGGTGGCCCTGGCCATTGCTGAAATCTTGGCAGAAGAACCCTAGCAGCCCTGGAGGAGGGAGCTCAGGTGCTATCGAAGCTCAGCCGAAGATTACTTCAACTATTTCCGTGGTTGCACCAGTTTCCCCAACTCGGAGCTGTCCCTGCAAAGCTGTCATCGAAAGAGCGCGTTCGTTTTCTACGCCGCCTGCGCTTTACTCGCATCGGGGGCTGGTTTGTTGGGATCACGCTCCTAGTGAGTATTGCCGCCTTTAACACTGGCAACAATCCCCTCTACTTGGTTCTGGGGATGCTGCTTAGCCTCATTCTTCTTAGCGGCCTCCTCTCCGAGCTTACCCTCAAGGATCTGGAGGTGAGCCGGCAGTTGCCCAGCCGCATCTTTGCTGGCCAGCCGGTCTTGGTGGGGCTGACGCTGGTCAATCGCAAACGCCGCCTGCCCAGTTTTTCCCTCCAGGTGAGGGAACGCATCGAGGGACTGAAGCGGACGGATTGGCCTTCCAGCTATGTGCTGCGGTTGGATCCCGGTGCCAAGCTGGACACCTTCTATCAGCACACCTTCCCAAGGCGAGGGGTGTGGCAGCTGCAGGGTTTTGAGATTGCCACCAGCTTTCCTTTTGAACTCTTTCGCAAGGCAGTGGCGATCGAGGAGCCGCAGGCGGTGATTGTATTTCCCCAGCCTGCCCCCGTCCAGGGACTGCTGCTGTGGGAGCACTTTAGCGGCAGCAGCCAGTTGCGCCCTCAGCCCGGCCAGGAGGGGGACTACCTCGGCCTGCGGCCATACCGTCCCCAAGATGATGTGCGCTCTGTGCATTGGAAGATCTCGGCCAAGCGAGATCAACTGGTCGTGCGGGAGCTGGAGCGCCCCCGTTCCCAGGCCATTGTCCTCTGCTTTGAAAATCGCTGGCAGCCGCGGGGAGAAAGCCCTGAAGCGCATCGCAACAAGCTGGAGCGGGCTGTAGAACGCTGCGCTGGGATCCTCACTGATTTGATTCGAGAAGGCTACCCCGTGGCTCTGGCCACCTTGCAGACGCGAACTGCTTTCGGGGCCGATCTGCCCCATCTCGACTGGCTGTTGGCCCTCCTAGCCCAACTGACGTTCGTCGGGGATCCGCAGCTGGGCTCCCAAGGGCCCTCCAACTCCCCTACTGGCTTCAGCCTCACTCCCCAAGATCGCTGCCTGCTCCTAGCTCACCCTCCTCAGGAGGGGGAAGCGGTGCCAGGTCATCTCGTTGAGCCGGGATCCCTGCTGCAATTTATTCCGATTGAGTAAGGCCTCCCTATCTCCCTGGCGGGCAGTGGTTGGTAGTGGGAATGTAGATGCGGCTGCCGGCCCACTGCAGTTTCTCTCGCAGGGTGCGGAAGTAGGAAAGGTCTTTTTCTAAGATCAGCAGCTTGGCTGGCAGGGGAGCGCGTCGAATTTGCACCCACTGGCCAGGGTTGACCGATTGAGCCAAGACACCATCCGTCCAGAGGCGGGTCAGCCCTTCTGGATCGGCAAGGGGCCAGATCTCCACCGTGGCCGTGCCGCTGATAACAATGGGCCGGCTGGACAAGCTGAGGGGACAGATGGGGGTGATGATGATGGCCTCAAAGGTAGGCTCGAGGATGGGGCCGTTGGCTGCCAAGGTGTAGGAGGTGGATCCCGTTGGAGTAGCCACCAGCACGCCATCTCCGTGGTACTGATCCAGAACCTCGCCATTGACTTCGATTTCCATGATGGCGGCGGGCAGGCGTTCCCGGTTGATGGGCTTTAGGCACATTTCGTTGAGGGCGTAGTACACTTCGCTAACCGGGCGGCCCTCCTGCTTTCCCTCCCCAGGGACAGCCCCTTGTCCCAGTTGGGGCTGCTCCCAAATCTGGGCCTGCAACATCATGCGGGCTTGGAGGACAAAGTCTCCTGCCTGAATGCGATCCCAGGGATCCTGGTGCAGCACCTGCTCCGACTGGGCCAAGAACCCCAGCCTGCCTCCCGACTGGATGGGCAAAATGGGGATCCCATGGGGAGCAAGGTGGCGGGCCGCCGCCAACACTGAGCCGTCTCCCCCCAGCACCACCGCCAAATCGATGGGATCCGAGGTGGCCTCCAAAAAGACCGGGTAGGGGTTGTGGTGCAAGCCAGTGGGAGCCGTCAGTACCGTAACGCCGCGCCGACGCAGCTGCTCCGCACACAGCTGGCAGGTAGCCTTGCTCTGGCGATCCCCCTCCTTGTAGGCAATCACCACCAAGCCCAGATCCACGGCTGACCTCGCGCAGGGATCCTTTCCCATCATCCCTCTTCAAGCTGGGGGTTGCCCAGACAAATTTCCCCAAGCGTTCCCTTCCGCTTTTTTTCACAATTTACTGGGAATTTTTTGATCTAACGAATGGCAGTGAAACAGCTTGTTACGTCGTTATTGCTGCGCTGTTGCGAACGCGCGAGTGGCCCGGAGCGCTACCCCTACCTCTTGCTCCCAGAGAGAGGGTCTGAGGATGACTATCCCCTTAGGGAGCAAACGGGATCCCTGAGTGAGCGGGTATAAACTCCAGCAATTGGTTTATCGTATGGACATCCCTGCCCAAGCTGCTTTGTGCCTGCAAACCTATGGTCCCCGATCTCACCAATCGCCTCTTGGGTGGCCGCTACCAACTGATTCAGGAAATCGGTGGTGGCGGCATGGGATCCGTCTTTCGGGCTTTGGACTTACACAACAACGGCCAAGAGGTGGCGGTCAAGATCCTGTATGCCCCTACCCTGCTGAGCCGAGGGAACGCCCAGCTCGATGATTTGCGCCGCCGCTTTGCCGAAGAGATCCGCGTCAGCACCCTTCTAGGCCAACATCCTCGCATCGTCAAAGTCCTGGATCACGGCCAAGAGGGGGAGCACGCCTATTTGGTGATGGAGTACCTCAAGGGACAGGATCTGGGGAAGCTAATCCGAGAAAAAGGAGCCTTGCCAGTTCGGCAGGCCATTCGGCTGGCCCTGCAGGCTTGTGAAGGGCTGCACTTTGCCCACACCTTCCGAGCTAACGTGGAAGGCCGCGAGATTCGGGGCGTGATTCACCGCGACATCAAGCCCAGCAACCTGTTTGTCGAGCGCGTTTTTCAAGATGGCCAGCTTACGTCTCAGCTCAAGATCCTCGACTTCGGCGTGGCCAAAACTCTGGCGGATCACACCCTTAGTCTAGGCACCCAAAAAGGGGGCGGATTTATCGGCACAGCTCGTTACGCCTCTCCTGAACAGGTACGCGGCAAATCTCTGGATGCCCGCTCAGACATCTACTCCCTAGGGGTGGTGCTCTACGAGATGCTGACGGGATCCATGCCCTTTCGCTTGGAAACCGACTCATTGCACAGTTGGATCCACGCCCATTGCTATGAAAACCCCCTTGAGATCAACCCGGAGACAGCCCCCCAGCCGATCCCACCCGCCATAGTAGCGGTGGTGATGGATTGTCTGAAGAAAAACCCGGACGAGCGGCCGCAGACCATGCAGGAGCTGGCAGAGCGGCTGTTGCAAGCCTATGAGCTGACGGTGGCCAACCAACTTCCCCCCAGCCAAGCCAGCACCGTCCTCCTCCCCAACACCAAAGCTCCTTCTTCCGCTTCCCAGCCACTGCGCACCCCCCCCAGCTCAGGTTCAGGAACCTTTGAGGACATCCGCGATGAGGATCTAGAGCTCATTGAAGAGGAGCCAATCCCTCCTCCAGGTGCGGGGATCCCCTACTACATCGCTGAGCGGAAAGCTACCTCAGCAGAAGCTGCACCGGAGCTCTCCCCCACCAAAACCGAAGGCGAAACGGCCAAAGCGCCCTCCACAGTCATCCAAGCTAGCGACACGCTCCCGGCTGCCCCTCCCCAGGATCGCCTTGCCGCACCCCCACCAACGGATACTCCTCTGCCACAAGCTGCTCCCCAAACGGTTCTGCAGCCTTCCACCAGCAGCCTGAAGTGGCTCTGGGTTGGGGGAGGCGCTGTGGCTTTGCTAGCCGCCTTTTTGCTCTGGCCGCGCCCAACTATCCGCGATACCCAGGAAGAGCCGGAGCCGATCCCTACTGCTGAAGTCACCCCAACCCCTACACTCAAGCCCGCCCCCACCCCAACGCCAACCCCGGCCCCCACTCCAACGCCAACACCGACACCCCCTCCCACTCCCGTGCCGACACCTACTCGAACTCCAGCCCCGACACCTACTCCTGCTCCACTGCCGACGCCTACACGAACCCCTGTACCGACACCCACTCCTGCTCCGGTGCCAACGCCTACTCGAACTCCGGCACCAACACCCCCTCCAACCCCAACACCCACTCCCACGCTAGTGCCAACCCCAACGCTTACCCCTATTCCTCGATTTACGCCGTTTGTCCCTCTTACCCCTGCCCCCACTCCAACTCTGGCCCCGACGCCCACCTCGGCACCGACCCCAGCAACGCCAACACCTGCCCCAGAGCTTGCTTTGAGCGGCCAGTGGCTCTACGAGGGAGGATCCTTTATCTGGCAGGGATCCCTGTGTAAGATCAATGTTGCAACTGGCATCCAGGA
>Ga0272447_1000589_pt1 | contig 26512 bp, 22 predicted proteins | sample YNPCB0133_FD_194589 | JGI IMG/M metagenome (GOLD analysis project Ga0272447, IMG submission 194589) | Hot spring microbial mat communities from Yellowstone National Park, WY, United States - YNP-CB-013-3 | ecosystem: Environmental > Aquatic > Thermal springs > Hot (42-90C) > Sediment | place... | reverse complement strand
AGGAAACCGCCCAATGCCTTTTAGTTCCTAACTTTCGGCGAGAAATGCCGATTAAGATTATTATAACAAGTCAATTGCTAATTGCAATTTGATAAAAATGTGTGTATAATTAACTTATAATAAATAGATTTTTAATTTATAACATTTATTTAAATATGTCTTATAATAGAAAAAAATACCTCTGGCTACCTTATCTTAGCAAAATAGAAGACAAGAATAAAGAGGTTAATTTTATATTTAAAGGTGGAGAAACAAATATTGAATACAAAGATATTCATTCAATTATGATTTATGGATCAAGTTGTGATTTATCCGTAGATTTTTTGGAAAAATGTTGTTTTTATAAAATCCCAATTGTTTATCATCGTCGTAATTTGCCTCGAGCAACTTTTATCTCTTCTACCATAACCACCGACAAAAATGATCTTATAACCAAGCAAATAATGTTTCGAAATAATTATAAAAAACGAACTTATTTAGCTAAAAGGTTAATTAGCGCTAAATTCAAAAGTATGAATTGGTTGATTCCTCATAAAAGAGATCATCTTTATAGAATTTTTGATATTGATAAGATAAGAAATATTGAAGCTTGGCAATCTAAAGTATATTGGCAAGAATATTTTAATCAATTAGGGATAAAAAATGGAAAAAGAAGAGATGATAACAATGAAGTTAAAAAAACTCTCGATGCTGTATCAAAATTTGTTGCCGGGATCATTCTTCGCTGGATTTTATATCATAACTTAAGTCCATTTCATGGCTTTCTTCATGAGCCAACTGATTATCCAGCTTTAGTTTATGATTTAATGGAACCATACCGTGGTTTCTTTGATGAAATAGTTTTTAAAACGATTAAAGAAAATCAAGAAAAAAATTTACCACCAGAAAAAAATCTTCCAATAGCCATAGAGAATATCAAAAAACTGTTAGAAAAAAAGGTGTATGTTCACAGCACTAGACAAATCACCACATTTCAAGAATTACTTCACGGCATAGTTTTATCATTAAGAGTCTATCTTCTTCAAGAAACAAGAAAATTTATCATACCTATGCCAGAAAAACCTAATGGTGGTAGACCAATTAAAGCTGGTTTTAAACTCTATGGGCACAGTGCCGGAATCACTGATTTTTGGAGCGAGGCAAAAAGTATCGCTGGTAATTTCAATTTAATAAATTAGAAAAATTAATCTTACCTTTAAAATTTTGAAGATAATTTAAAGATTCTTCTAAATAATTAATATCTTTTCCTTTTTTCTTTTTAAGATATCCACGAAGAGCCATTATAAAAGCAGCCTGAATATCAGAATCAGCCAAAGATTGACAATCAACAAAAGGACAGACAAAAATAGCTGAATTACCTCTCTCTTTTTTAAATTTTTCCAAAAACTCTCTATCAAGTTTTTTTTGAGTTAAAAGTACTTCACTTTTTAAAAGCGGTGGTCGAGCATAAGCTTTTACAATCTTCATAAATAAATTTTTCATTTCTTCTTTACTTTTTTCTTGACTAAATGAATATCCTATATTAAATTTTTTATCTTTTGAGTAAGCAAAAACTTCTCCTTTAGGAGTCTTAATAGTTATAATATTGCCATCTCTTTTTATCACCTTAGATGAGCAAATATCATTCTCATAAAAACTAAAAATACTCCTACCACAATTAGAACAAGTATAGCTAGAACCATAAGCAGACAGATGAGAAGCTATTGACTTTTTAATCCCCCACACATGTTGTATAACAAATTTATCTGCCTCATTTTCAGCATAGACATCAGATTTTTTAATACTATCATAAATTTTAGTAATTCGACCACTGCCTGTCTCAAAATTACTAATATTGTATTCATATATCAAATCCGCATTGTTTTTAATTAAAATATCATGGATTTGATTTCTTATTTCTCCAATTGCATTTTCTCTAACTTCTTGAACTACATTAGTTGAAAAAAAGTAAACGCCTTTTTTTGAGCGATCTTGAAGCAAACGATACTTATCTCTTATAGAAGCAATATTCTTGCTTCGAATAAAACCTGATTTAATAATTTTTATTTCCTCATCTTTAAAATTTACCAAAGCATAACCTACACCATACTCACCAACATCAATTCCTAAAAATAGTTCTTTAGGTTTTAAAATCTTTTGTTGATTTATCGCCTTAATTTTAAAAGGTATATTAATATAAAGACGAGAATCAATTTCAGAAAATTCGGGTTTACCACTATTAAAATCCCAATTGATTTTGTATTTTTTCTCTAAAATAAAAGACCATTCAGATAAAGTAATATCCACATCAAGCCATTTTTTAACCGGATAAACAAAACGGTCTAAAAATTGTAATTGATAAAAAGACGAAGTCAATTTAAACAAGAAATCCTCATCTTGAGGACTTATTAAAACTAATTCCTTATTCTTTTTATCTAAATGAATTACTGATGATTGTTGTTGGTTTTTTTTAAATTTTATTTTTTTTAAAGCAATAAGATATCGATAAGGTTTTTTAAAAATTAACTTCAATTTATTGATATCATTGATTTCTTCTTTTTTCAATAGATCACTAAATTTAACAAAAAGAGGAAAAATTTCGTTGCTTTTTAAAATCTGAATATTATACTTAGCTTGATAATATTTTTTAGAAAAAAGGGCAACAGCTCCTTTTAATTCAGAAAGAACTCTTGTTTGATAAAAATAATTTGCCTCTTTTTTAGAATTAAAAAAACTGATTTTAAAAATTTCAAGATATTTTTTAGCCTTTTGATAAGTATCATCTATTAATTCATTTTTATAAGAATCAAATTGACTTTTGTTTGAATAGTTAATAAGAAGTGATATTAATATCTTAGCTAACTCAACTAAATCAGATAATAAATAAATATCAGCAAAAAGGTCATCATTTTTAAAACTGAGAGAAAAATCAGTTAAATCTTTAATAATTTTACTCAATAATTCTTCAAAATTTTTTGAAGGTAATTCAATTAATTTTCTATTTTCACGGGAGTAAATATTTTCCACGAAAGTATAACGAGAGGGTTTAAGAGTCATCTCTTTATACGTTTGTTGATCAAAATTATCTTTTAATATACTAAGATATTTTTCTCTAAAAGTTTTCGTCGCTGGAATCTTATTCAATAAGAATTCAAAAATACGTCTTAAATCTCTTTCTTGATTATTATTGTCAGAGTTTTTAAAATCAGAAGAATTATACAAATCGAGTAATAACCGGCAAATTAAATTTAAACCTACTTTAATTGTTTTAAAAGTTAAATCAATAATTTTTTTGTTATCCTCTAATTTAGTTTTACCATAAAAAGAAATTGGTCCTTCATATTTTTCAAATAAATCCTTAAATAAAGGAAATTCATCTACTTTTTTCTCTTCTTTTTCTTTATCGCTTAAATATTTTTGATAAAAACGATTGAGCTTTTCCCTGTATTCAGCTAATAAATCAGAAAAAAGCAAGAAAAGCTCTTGTTGGTGAAAAAATTCTTGATTTTGGTAACTATTGATAAACTGATTTAATTTATCGTAATAAAATTTAATTTCTTGCTGAAGATCTGAGTCAACTTGATTTTTTTGGATAAAATCAAGAAGAAATTTATTTACTTTCTCTAATCCTTCTTTTATTTTCTTCTCTTGTTTTTTGGCTTTATCTTCTCGGTTAAGATAATTGGAAAACCAACTTTTTATCTTGCCTCCAAAAACACTTCGATAATCGCTCCATGAATTAACAATTTTAGGCAATCCAAGTAATTTACTTTTCTCTGAAAGAAAATCTAAAGCGTCTTTAATTCTTTTTCTATCCTCTTGAGAAAAAGAAAAAATCTTTTGATAACATTCAAAAATTTTTTCTTGCTTATATTGATAAAGCAAAAGAAAAAATTTATTAAAATAATGAGAAAAAGCATTAAAATTATCAGACAATCCCAAAATTTCTTCTAAATCTTTTTCAGAAAAATATTTTTTTCTTTCATCAATTAACTGGCTAACATCACCTTTTAAAATTATCAAAGGAGGGTGAATAAAAGCGGTAATATCACCTACATCTTTTAAAATATCCTCTTTTTCTTTTTTTATCATGTTTTTATCTATGTTAAACTTTTCTTGCCAAAACTTATTTTGTTTTTCTTCTCCTTCCATAAGAAAAACACCATCATTTGAATAAAAAGCATCAACTATTTCTTTTATCAATTGTTCTGCTTTGTTATCGATTATTATTTTTTCATTTTTTTCTTGTTTTTTAAATTCATCTTTTAAAATATCAAAAAGAGAGTTATAAAAAGCTTGTTTTTTTGAACTAATTCTTTTTGGCTCTGATAAAATAATTTCTTTAATAAATTTTTCCGAATTAAAAAATCTTTTTATTCTTTCATTAGCATTATTAAAAATTTTTTCTCCGATTGTTTCTTGATGATTTAATCTTTTAATAAGATCTATAATTGATGAAGCAGAACTCTGCCAGATTACTCCTGCTCTTAAAGAATCAATCCAAAAATCAGCTAAATTATATATTTGATTATTATTAACTAAATCATTTAAATTTAAACAACCTCTTATTTTTAAATCATCATTGTAAAGATCCTGAGAAAAGTTATTGAGAAGCTCTTTATTTTTTTGACTATCAGAATAACTTGCTAGTAAATATTTTATTGAACGAGTAATTTCTCCACCACTATAAATAATTCTTTCTAAATGAAGTCTGTAGCCTTTTTTTTGATTAAACATAAAAAGAATTATTTCTTTATTTTACTATAATAAAAGCGCCCTTGCACTAAAAGGCAACTTCCCTTTTGGGGAAGGAAAAGCGCAAGGGCGCTGAGTTAGGAACTCATTTTTATTTTATAATTTATAATTTTAAATTTCAATAATATCTTTTCACCCTCCCAAACCAATTACAAAAAACACATTCCGATGATGACTTAGGAATTGGCCCTTGAAGAATTTTTACTGCCGCCTCAATTCTTTTTTTAATATCTTTTACCTTTCTTTCAATTTTTACTATATGTATAACCATTGGAAAACCATTAGTTAACTCTATTGACATCTCAGGAAAAAAATAAATCAGATAACCAAAATTAGCTACTTTTTTGCCATTTTCTTCCATTAAAAATAAATACTCATCAATCTGATTTTGATAGGCGGATAAAGTTTCTTTTTCGCGTGGATCAGATGAGGCGGTTTTAAAATCAACTGGAATATGATGACCTTCATTATCAATCAAACATTCATCAAGTTTTCCATAAAATCCAAACTCATCATTAAAACGAAAATAATATCTTTCTCGAAATGGATTCTGAAGTTGACCTTTAATTTTATCGTCAATAAGCGGCGGAAGTTTTCCTCTAACTCGATAACTATCAAAATATTTTTTTAAAATAATATCAAAACGGTTGGCTAGCCGTGATTGAATCCCTTCTGGTAATTTTATTCCTTCTTTATATGACAGCCAAAAACAACGCGGGCAGCGATGAAGTTCTTCTAAAGCACTATGTGAAAGCCATTTAATCTTTTTTTGACCACCTTGTTCCACTACCTGATTTTTTTCCTCAAAATCAAAAAGATCTTGCTGCATAAAATTATATTATTAAATTAATCTAATTTGAAAATTATTGTTTTTCGCTTCTTCTCGTAAAAGTTTTAAAATTTCCCTTTGCGAAGAAGAAAGTTGATTTTCATTAAAATGATTTTCGACCGTTAATTTTAACACGGCTATTGGCTTATACTTTTCTCCGTCAGCTTTTACATCCTCAAGATTAGTAAATAGAATCATTTTTAATAGACCATCTTTTATATCTTCTAATGACGGCAAAGAATTTGTTTTACTATGTTTCCCTTCAATTAAAAAGACATTATTGCCCCTAACCTCTACTTCATCAGCAGTAAAATAATATAAACCACCTAAATAATTCTGTATTGTAATAATAGCTTTTGTTCCAAAGAGATTTTCTTTTGGTTGGACGGTCAATCTTTCTCTTTTTTGCGCTTTTTCTGCTAAAGTTCGTGAAAGACTCATAAATTCTTCTTTGCCTTTCAATAATTCATTTATTCTTTTTTCTGCGCTTTGTCGCGAGTGCATCTCCACCTTTAATTTCTTGGAAATTTTATCATACGCCTCTAAGGCTTTTTGCCCAATTCTTCCTGCATTATCGATATGAGAAATGTTCCAATGTAAAGCATCTGATTGATAAGAAAGAATGTTTTTAATCTGTTTTTTAAGATAGTTAGTATCAAAACGCTGATTTGTAATTTTGTTTTTGTATCTTTTGCTTGGTTCTGCTTCACTATAATAAGCGACAATCACATAAATTCCTAATAAACTCATCAATGAAACAGTGTCCCATTGTAAGAAATCTCTGTCTCCTTCTTTGCCTTCATCTTTCACAATCGGAATGATTGTTATCTTTTTTCCAGAAAATCCCAAAGTATCATAAACTCTTGCATACGGATAAGAACGAGTGCGTTTGGCTGAAACCCACCAACTTATAGTAACTTTATTTTCTTTATTGATTTTTAAAATAAAAGAGGCAGAAGAAGTAAGTGCTTTTCCCAATTCATTAAATTCAAAAACCTCTAAATCTCTACAAAGAAACGGCTTATATTTTATACCTTTTATTTTAGCTGATAGGTCCATATTTGCCTGGTTTTCTATAAATAATTTCTAACTTATCATTTTGATCTGAAAGAAAATCGCTTTGTCCAGCGCCGAAACCCAGTTTTTCTTTAATAATCGGAACTAACGATTTTTTAATTTCAATGCCGATACTATTTCTCCCTAAATCTCTTGCGGCTTTCATTGTTGTTCCACTGCCAACAAAAGGATCTAATACTGTTTCTCCTTTATAAGAAAATAGCTTAATAATACGATAGGGCAACTCATAAGGAAAAGCCGCGATGTCCTTTTCTAAAGGAGAACCGGGCAAAACATTATTCATTTCCCAAAGTGTCATATACCATTTCTTGTTTGAAAATTCTTTCGTATCAATTTTTGAAGCTTCACGGATTTCTTTTGGGATAGAACGATAATTAAATTTTCCCTTTTGAAAAATGATAATGCTTTCCAAAAGATTATCAGGATAGAAATACATTGGATAAGGATTTTGAAGAATGACACCACTTCTGCGACTAATTCTTAAATAACCATCAGGTTTCTTCCAAATAATCCTGTCTCTATATCTAAAACCGGCTTCTTGAAAAATTTTTATGGCATCAGCAACTATAGGAAACTTTTCGCCATTTATTAGCATATCATCAATGTTTAAAACCGCTATTCTGCCTTCTTGCAGAACGCGAAAGGTTTCTCTTGCAAATCTTCGTAATACACCTAAATATTGATCATAGTTTTTAAATAAACCTTTATAATCAAATGGGGCATTAAAATAAGGTGGTGAGGTAATCATTAAATGAACAGATTCATTAAGTATCTCCTCCATACTCATACAATTTCCAACGATAAGTTTATGGATAGTCGCCATTTATTTTTTAGTTTTAAATTTCTCTTAATAATTTTTTACCCTGTCGGGGAAGCGAGACTTGAACTCGCGACCTCACGCTCCCAAAGCGTGCGCTCTTGGCCATCTGAGCTATTCCCCGTACCTTCTTAATTAAAATAATTTTACCAAAAAATAAATTAAAATGTTAAAATATCAATTATGAATCTTTTAGTTACCGGTGGGGCTGGCTTTATTGGCTCAAACTTTATTCTTTACTGGCTTAAAAAATACCCTCAAGATAAAATTTTAAATTTAGATAAACTCACCTACGCTGGCAATCTTGAAAATCTAAAAACTGTTGAAAACAATTCCAATTATGCTTTTGTTAAAGGTGATATCTGCAACCTTTCTTTAGTTGACTCACTTATTAAAAAATATAATATTGACACCATTGTTCATTTTGCCGCCGAAAGCCATGTTGACCGCTCAATTATGGACCCGGCGCCTTTTATCAAAACCAATGTTGAAGGAACTTATGTTTTACTTGAGGTGGCTTTAAAAAATAAAATTAAGCGCTTCCATCATATCTCAACTGATGAAGTTTTTGGCGCTTTGCCTTTAAACTCCAAAGAAAAATTCAACGAGAAAACTGCCTACAACCCAAGAAGTCCTTACTCGGCGTCAAAAGCTGCCTCAGACCATTTAGTTCGCGCTTATTATGTTACTTACGGCTTGCCCATTAATATTTCAAATTGTTCCAATAACTATGGTCCTTATCAATTTCCCGAAAAATTAATTCCTCTAGCAATAACCAATATTATCGAAGGAAAAAAGGTTCCAATTTACGGTGATGGCTTGTATGTTCGTGATTGGCTTTATGTTGAAGATCACTGCAAAGCTTTAGATTCGATTTTACATAAAGGAAAAGTGGGTGAAACCTATTTTATCGGCGGAATAATCGAAGATATTCCCAATATTGAGGTGGTAAGAAAAATATTAAAAATAATGGGAAAGGATGAAAGTTATATTGAGTATGTAAAAGACCGTCCTGGTCATGATCGCCGGTATGCCATAGATTGGAGTAAAATTAATCGTGAACTTTCCTGGAAACCAGAAGTTGACTTTGATACCGGCTTAAAACTGACTGTTGATTGGTATTTGAAAAATAAGGATTGGTGGAAAAAAATAAAATCAGGCGAATATCAAAAATATTACGAAAAACAGTACCAAAAATAATTTTAAATTTTTAATTTTAAATTTTAAAACATCAATAAAATGTTAAAAATCGTCCTTACTGGAGGCGATGGGTTAGTTGGATCAAGAATCATTGAACTTTTAAATAATGATTTTGAATTTATTCCTCTCCCTTCATCTTTGATGGATATTACTAATAAAAATCAAGTTTATCAAATTTTAAAAGAGACAAACTTTGATCTTTTTCTTCATTTAGCTGCCTACACCAATGTTGCCAAAGCCGAAGAAGAAAAAGATTTAGCCTACAAAATCAATGTTGAAGGAACAAAAAATGTCTTTGAATTTGTCTCTTTAAAAAAGAAAAAATTTATCTATATCTCAACTGACTTTGTTTTTGATGGTAAAAAAGAAAATACGCCTTTTTTTGAAACCTCAACCCCCAATCCAGTGGGTTTTTACGGAGAAACCAAATATAAGGGCGAAAAAATTGTTAAAAATAAAGGAATGATTGTGAGAATCTCTTACCCTTACCGAAACTTTTTCCCAAAAAAGCCTGATTTTGTCCATAAATTAAAAAATTTTTTAGAACAAAACAAAGAATTAAAAATGATTAAAAATGCTTTAATGACGCCTACTTTAGTCGACGATATTGCCTTTGGATTAAAATATCTTATAAAAAACTACACGCCAAATATATTTCACTTGGTTGGCAGTAAAGCTTACTCACCATATGATGTAGCAAAAATTATTGCCAAAAAATTTAACCTGCCTCTTTCTCTTATCAAAGAAACAACCTATGAAGAATATATAAAAGGAAGATCGCCTTTTCCTCAATATAGCAACATCCGCAGTTTGACAAACAATTTTTTTCCAATGTCTGATTTTGAAACTGGTTTGGAAAAAATTATTTGTAGTCAAAAATAGAAAGAATCGGATAATGATCAGAAAAATCCACATTAACTCTTTTGGAATTCACAAGCTTAAATCCTTTGTAAAAGATATAATCAATCTTTAATCTATCGGTAAAAAGAAAGGAAAAAATCTTGGTCAAAATGCGCCCGATTAACGGGTAAGTTTTGGCAATTTTTTTATTTTTAAGATTATAAAGAATAGTATAGGAAATATTTTTTGTTCCTTCTTTTAAATCATAATAAGAAACTAATTTTTCCAACCTTTTTCGCCCGTAAGGAAAGTAGTTAAAATCACCGGTAATAATCACATATTTTTTTTTCTTAATCTGATAAAAGTCCAGTAAGTTTTTTAAAGCTCGAAGCCTTTCACCATTGGTAGTGAAAACAGGAAAATGATTATTATAAACTCTTATTTTTTTGTTTGTTAAAAGATCTAAAAAAACATTTTCTAAAAAGGTTCTTTTTTCTTTGGTATTGGTAATGAAATTAAACAAAGAGGAAAGAATTTGGTTAAAAACTTTTGGAAGAAAAGTAAAATTAGAATCAATAATAGCAAATCGTTTTGAATTATAAAAAGTGGCAATTCCATAAATCTTTCCTTTTTTAATAAAAGAATTAGCAAAATCAGCCAAAGTATAGCCAAACTCCTCAATTTTTTTTAAATTTTTTTTGTCGGTATCAACTTCTTGAACGCAGATAATATCAGGATGATATTTTTCAATTATTTCTCCAATATCTAAAAATCCGTGATTAAAACAAGTATTGTAAGTTAAAAAGGTAAATCTCATTTTATTTTTATTATTATACCATCAATAGGGAATCCTTTGGTTTCATATTATATAGGATATCTTATAGTTTAAAATAATTTTATTATAGGTCTTGACAATTAATTTTTTTTTGTTTATAATTTCAAATATGATTGATATAAAAATAAAAATTAAAAAACAGAAAGAATATAAAGAAGAAAAGTTCTTAAACTTTGCCGCTCAACAATTTAAGAAGCTTCTAAAAAGAAATCTAAAAATTCCAATTACCTTATATCATTTATAAAAGAATAAAAAAAGAAAAAAGAGCATCACTACCGCTCGTTTATGGGGATTGCGACGAGTAGTAATGCTCTTTAAAAGAAAGATTAACAAAAAAAGTTTTTTTTGTCAATATCTTTTTTAATTTACTTGATACAAAGCCCCAAGTTTGTTAGAGCTTTCAAATATTTTTTCTCCAATTATAGAAAATTTTTCTTCGTTTAAATTGGGATATTTTTGTCGCTCTAATTGAGAAATAACTACATATTTAACATGATATTTCTCCAACAATTCTCTCGTTTTTTCTGTATCTTTTCCTTCATACATCTCAACAATATCCGGAATCCTCTTCCCCACCACCTCAGCTGATCCTCGCCAAAGCCACTGATGAACCCACCAACCAGCCACCGTTGGCAAACCAGTAAAAGCCGAAATTCTTTCATAATCAGTATAAGAATCTCCTTGAGCCTCCAAAATCACCGGTTGACCGGAAACATTTTTATTTAAATAATCGATAATTTCTTTATCTTGAGGATAAAGATCTTTCAACCACAAGCTTCCATCAATTTGTGGCTTTTTCTTTAAATCACCGTAATAAGAGGGAATCGCAAAAAAAGGATAAATTAAAACAAAAAATAACATTAAAATAAACAACATCTTAAAAAATATCTTCCATTGCCATTTGATTAAATTGGAAACCTGATAAAAAACTATTATTGAAGCCGCACTCATCATAATAAATGCTTGATAACCCAATTTAAACATCGTATTGGCACGAAAATGAGCCGGGTAGATATCTTTAATGTAAAAAAATTCAGGAATTAAGATTAAAAATGTTCCAAAAGAAAACAAAAGTAAAATAAAATCAGATATTTTAGGTAAAAAAACTGCTTCTTTCTTAAAAATTTTCTCTCTATTTCTCAAAAACAAAAAAATTAAAAAGCTGATCCAAAAAAATCCCCAAAGTAAAAAAAGCATCCAAAAAGGAGATATTTGACAGTTGTCTTTTTCAAAAAGAAAAGGTTTTAAATAGCCAATATTTACTAAAAAAGAGGGAGCGCAGTTAACGCCAATACCGCCAACAAACGGTTTGAAATGAAAAGAAAAAGGTAAAGAAAAAAATAAAAATGAATAAATAATAATGAATAATGAATAAACAAATTTAGCGCTGATTTTAAAGATTAAAAAAGATAAAATTATTGCCAAAAGAAAGTAAATTGGGCCATCGAAAGCATTAGTCATATAATTTATCGCAATCATAAAGCCAATAAGAAGTGTATTAACTATCATCAAAAACCAATTATTTTGTCTTTCTAAATTATCTTTAAACAAAAAAAAGAAACGAAGCAAAATCAAAAGGGTTAAAAGAACAAAAGGAATATCAAAAACATGGCCGTGAAGATCGGCCACCACATAAGAATAAGAAGGAAATTCATGAATGGTATAAGGGATAAAACGAGTGGCATTGGGATACCAGTATGAGGTAGGATTAAACCAAGATAAAATTTTCCAAAAAGGAATTGGATTGTCATTGGGATAGCCTTTGGTAAAAAGATAAATCGTATGAAAGTTACCGCCTAAATTGGTCACAATACTGGCTAAAAGACTGATAAAAATCAATTTTCCCAAAAACTCTCCGTTTTTAACTTTTTTGGCAATTAATTGATTAGAAAAAAATATTAAATTAAAAACAAAAGAAAAAACCAAAGTTATCCCCAAAGCAAAAATTGTCGCAAGGATTAAATTATAACCAATTGCCGGTTTAATATTATTAAGCTTAATTAATAAAGCCCCGGTTAAATGACCAAAATAGTAATAGTTAATCGGATAACCTTGAGGTTTTAAATTATCAGCCGAATACCACATATCCAAAGGTGGAAAATAGTGGCTTCGAAGAATGGAGTTAATAAATCCAAAGTCCATAAACTTCTCAAGACTATGAATTGATGGTTCTTGAGAACGAATAAAAACCCAAAAGAAAAAGGCAGCAATAAACAAAAATTCTTCTAAAAAAATTAAAAAAAATTGATGTGGGGATTCTTTTTTTCTTTCTTTTTCCGTCTTTTTCCACAGAAAAAAATTAAAAATCAAAAAAATAAAAATAATTAAAATAAGATTAAACCGAGAAAAAGAAACGATTTTTAATGTCCCCAAAACATAAATTGTATAAGAAATAAAAACGATTGCCAAAGCCTTTGAAAAAGGATAGGCAAAATCAAAAAAATTAGAAAAAATCCGCCTAGTTAAAGGATAAAAAACAATTCCTAATAAAAATAAAATCGACCACCAATAAAAAGAAATAATTAGCCAATCCATAAGAAAATATTATATAATAATAATCTATAAACTAATTATGGAACCAAAATATCAACCAAAAAATTTTGAAGAAAAAATTTATCAGTTTTGGGAAGAAAAAAAACTTTTTGAGGCAAACGTTAACTCCAAAAAAAAGCCATTTTCAATTATTCTTCCACCACCAAATGCCAATGCTGATCTTCATTTAGGTCATGCTTTATATGTTTATGAAGATATTATGATTCGTTATCACAAACTTTTGGGTGATGAGGTTTTATGGCTTGCCGGTGCTGATCATGCCGGTTTTGAGACACAATATGTTTTTGAAAAGGAATTAAAAAAGCAAGGCAAAAGTCGTTTTGATTTTGATCCAAAAACTCTGTATCAAATGATTTGGGATTTTGTGATGAAAAATCGAAACAATATGGAAAAGCAACTTCGCCGTTTAGGTTTTGCCTTAGATTGGTCAAAGAAAAAATTTACTTTAGATCCTGACGTTGTCAAAATCGTCAAAGAAACTTTTAAAAAACTTTATGACTCGCAATCAGTTTACAAAGAAAAAGCGATTGTCAATTATTGCATCAATTGTGGTACATCTTTTTCTGACTTAGAAGTCACCTATAAAGAAAAACAGACAAAACTTTGGTATATTTTGTATCCTTTTGATATTAATCATAAAGAAAAAGGAGGAATAACGGTGGCAACCACAAGACCCGAAACCATGCTTGGTGATGTGGCGGTTGCGGTTAACCCAAAAGATAAACGATATAAAAAAATCGTTGGAAAAACTGTCACTCTTCCCCTAGTTAATAAAGGAATAAAAATAATTACTGATTTGGCCGTTGATCCAAAGTTTGGCACTGGCGCAGTCAAAGTCACCCCTTATCATGACCCAACCGACTTTGAAATTGCCAAAAGACAAAATATTCACCCCTCATTATACAAACAAGTAATAGGCTTAGATGGCAAAATGACGTCTTTGGCCGGCAAAGATTTTGAAGGACTATCGATAAAACAAGCCCGGAAAAAAATAATTATTCTTCTTAAAGAAAAAGGATTAATAGTTAAAGAAGAAGATTATCTTCATCGCGTTGGTCATTGTTATAAATGTGGTGGCGTGATTGAACCATTACCAATGGAACAATGGTTTGTCAAAATAAAACCATTAGCTAAAAAAGCTAAAGAACTTATTCAAAAAGAAAAAATCAAAATTATTCCCAAAAGATTCAAAAAAACTTTAATCTGGTGGCTTAACAACTTTCATGATTGGAATATCAGTCGTCAAATTGTTTGGGGGATTCAAATTCCGGCTTACTTTTGTAATCATTGTCAACAATGGTTTGTTTCAGTTGCTGAACCAAAAGAATGCCCAAACTGTCATCAAAAAAATTTCTTCCAAGAAAGCGATACTTTTGATACTTGGTTTTCTTCGGGTCAGTGGCCTTATGCAACTTTACAAACACTGGGAAAAGATATTTTTGACTTTTTTTACCCAACTTCGGTAATGGAAACTGGCTATGACATCTTGCCTTGGTGGGTGTCACGGATGATTATGCTTGGTGTTTTTTCAACTGGCAAAGAACCTTTTAAAACTGTATTCCTTCACGGTTTGGTGCGCGATAAGTTTGGCCAAAAAATGAGTAAAAGTAAGGGTAATGTAATCAATCCCATGGAGATGATTGATAAGTATGGCGCAGATGCCCTACGACTGGCTTTGGTTTTTGAAGTAAAAGAAGGGGCTGACCAATCGCTTTCTGAGGAAAAAATTATTGGGATGAGAAATTTTGTTAATAAAGTTTGGAATATTGGCCGTTTTATCTACCTAAATTCTAAAGCGATGAAATCAAATGTTAAAAACAAAAATCAACTGCAAACTAATAAAATTTTAAAAAAATTAAAAAATGACTTTGAAAAAGAAAAAAAGCAGTATCAAAAATTAATGAAAAATTATAAATTTTCTTTAGCTTTAAGTTTAATTCATAAATTTTTATGGCACCGTTTAGCAGATATTTACCTTGAACAGTTGAAAGATGAAATAAAAAATGGTAATATTAAAGTTCTTGAGGAATTAAAAAAAGTTTATTTAAATAATTTAACGATGTTACATCCCTTTGCTCCGTTTGTTACGGAAGTGATTTGGAAAAAATTTTTGGGCGAAAAAGAAACGATATTAAAAGTTAATATAGAATAATACGAATGATGCGAATAAATATGCGAATGACACGAATTATACGAATTAATAAATTCGCGTCATTTGAAACATTCGCATTTATTCGTAAATTCGTATAATTATTATGAAACGCACCTGGCAGCCAAAAAAGAAAAAAAGACAAAGAAAACACGGCTTTTTAAAAAGAATGGCAACAAAAAGTGGAAGAAAGGTTTTAAAAAGAAGAAGATTAAAAGGAAGAAAAAGACTAGCAGTTTAAATTCTTATGATTGAAAATAATTTTTTTAATACTTTTTTTGTTATCCCAATTCTTAACCTTTTGGTTTTTTTGTATAAAGGCTTTTCTTTCTTAAAAATTCCTGGTGCTTTTGGTTTTGCAATTATCGGCCTAACAATCATTTTTCGTCTTCTTCTCCATCCTTTTTTCAAATCACAAATGGAAACAGCTAAAAAAATGCAGGAATTAAAACCCCATCTCGATAAACTTTCAAAAAAACACAAAAACGACCCAAAAACATTGCAAAAAAAACAACTAGAATTATTTCAACAACATAAAATCAACCCTTCCGCTGGTTGTTTATTTTTAATTATTCAATTGCCTATTTTTATCGCTTTATACCAAACCCTATCGTTTTTTTTAATCAATAATGTAAAAAAAGTCGTTGATGAAATTAATAGAGTGGTTTATTTTTCTTTTTTAAAAATAACCACTATTGATTCTTGGTTTTTTGGTTTTGACTTGGCCAAAAGCCCAGCCCAAGTTAATATCTGGTATTATTATTTGATTCCTGTTGTCACGGCTTTTTTACAATACTGGCAAACTAATATTATGCAACCACCAACTAACAATAGTAAAGAAAATAAAAATGACACTAATAATGAAAAAACAAATCATAAAGAAGAAAAAAACAGCAGCGAAGATTTTCAAAAAGCAATAAATATACAAATGAAGTTCATTTTTCCCTTAATGATTGGTTGGTTTTCCTATACGTTACCGGTTGGCCTGTCTTTGTATTGGAATATCTTTTCTATTCTTAGTATAATTTATTATAAAAAGTTAAATAAAAATTCATATGAAAAAAATTGAAACTATAAAAAAGGAAACTGAAGAAATACTTAAAAAAATGATTGATAATTTTACTTTGGAAGTTGCCGAAGAAAATGGTGTTTTTAATGTTGATATCAAAACTGAAGAAGCCTCAACTATTATTGGTCGTTTTGGCGAAACAATCCGCTCTTTACAAAAAATTTTAGAGGTAATTTTATATAAAACCTTTGGCCAGTCAGTAGAAGTTTTAGTTAATGTCAATGATTTTCGCCAAAAACAAAAAGAAAAGTTGGAAAATTTGGTTGAAAGTTTAGTAAAAAAAGTCGAAGAAACTGGGCAAGAACAAACAGTTAATAATCTTTCTTCTTATGAAAGAAAAATAATTCACCAGTTAGTGGCCAAAAAATACCCAAATCTTACTTCTTATTCTACTGGCGAAGGAAAACTAAGAAAACTTGTGATTGCCAAAAAGGAATAAAAATTATAAAAACCCCGCCTAAAACGGCGGGGTTAACTTTCAAATTTTTTAACCTTCTTAAAAAAAGTTATTAATACTCTTCAGGCATTGATGGGGTTGTTGGTTGAGTTTCTTTTTTTTCCGGAATGTCAGTAATTAAAGCCTCAGTGGTCAAAATCATTGTTGCCACTGAAGAGGCATTTTCCAAAGCACTTCTTACCACCTTAGCCGGATCAACAATCCCTTGTTTAAACATCGATCCAAACTCCAATGTCAAAGCGTTAAATCCGTAGTCTGGATCTTTTGATTCTTCTACTTCTTTAAGTACCCAACCACTATCAACCCCGGCATTTTTGGCAATCATTCTAATTGGCTCGGCCAAGGCTTTGTAAACAATATCAACACCGGTTTTTTCTTCATCAAGCTCCATCTTTTTCTTCAAATCCAAAAGAACTTTTCTTGCTTGAAGAAGAGCCACTCCACCACCGGCGACAATTCCTTCCTCTAAAGCGGCTTTAGTGGCTGACACCGCATCGTTTACTCTTTCTTTTCTCTCTTTCATCTCAACTTCGGTCGCCGCACCAACGTTAATCACCGCCACACCTCCTGATAATTTTGCCAGTCTTTCTTGTAATTTTTCTTTATCAAATTCTGAGGTTGTTTCCTCAATCTGTCTTTTGATCTGAGCGATTCTGGCTTTTATTTTTTCTTCATCCCCTTTACCACCAATGATTCGACAGTTTTCTTTATCAGCCCAGACTTTATCGGCTCGACCACAGTCTTCTACCTCAACATTTTCAAGCTTTTTTCCTAACTCTTCAGAAATTACCGTTCCTCCAGTTAAAATGGCGATATCTTCAAGCATTTCTTTTCTTCGGTCACCAAAACCAGGGGCTTTAACCACCAAAGCGTTAAAAACGCCTCTTAATTTGTTGACAACCAAAGTGGCTAAAGCTTCGCCTTCAACCTCATCGGCAATAATCACCAAATTCTTGGATACTTTAACAAATTTTTCCAAAAATGGCAAAAGATCAGAAATGGCTGAGATTTTTTTATCAGTGATTAAAATATATGGATCCTCAACTTCAGCCACCATTTTTTCGGCATCGGTAACAAAATAAGGTGAAGCGTACCCTCGATCAAACTCCATTCCTTCTTTATACTCAATCTCCATCTGCAATCCTTTCCCCTCTTCCACCGTCACCACCCCATCTTTACCCACTTTCATAATCGCCTCAGCAATTTTTTTACCAATTTCCGCATCACCGGCAGAAATGGTCGCCACCTGGACAATTTCTTCTTCCTTTTTAATATCAATTTTTTTGGCCATTTTTTTAATTTGAGAAACCACTTCTTTTACCGCCTCATCGATTCCTCGTTTTAAAACCATTGGATTTGCCCCGGCAGTGACATTTTTTAAGCCTAAATTAACCATTGTTTGAGTCAGCAAAGTAGAAGTGGTTGTTCCATCACCAGCAACATCATTGGTTTTTGAAGCTGCTTCTTTTACCAATTGAGCTCCCATATTTTCAAATGGGTCAGGAAGCTCGATTTCTTTTGCAACCGAGACACCATCATGAACCACATTGGGTGCTCCCCATTTTCTATCCAAAGCCACATTACGACCCCGTGGCCCTAAAGTGGTCACCACTGCTTTGGCCAAAATATTAACACCAGTAGCCAGTTTTTGTCTGGCTTCTTCAGAAAACTTAAGTTGTTTTGCCATAGGTCAATTATTAATAAATTTATAACTAATAATTTTTTTAAAACCAATTTTAATCAACCACTGCCATAATATCTTTTTGCTCAATCAAAAGCCATTCCTCACTACCAACCTTAATCTCATTACCACCCCATTTTTTATATATTACTTTTTGACCTTTTTTTACCATCATTGGGATGGTTTTTCCTTCATCAGTCAATCCTCCTGGCCCAACGGCCATTACTTCTCCAACTTGAGGTTTTTCTTTAGCAGTATCCGGAAGAACAATCCCTGAGGGTAAAACTTCTTCTTGGGTTAAAGGTTTAACTAAAACATAATCAAAAAGGGGTTTTATATTTTTACCATCATTTTTTACCATAGACTTTTTTAAAAAAAATTTATAACATTAAATTAAAAAATTATTAATATAATATTAATATAGAAAAAAAATTAAATTTTGTCAAGTGGATATTTAGTCTGCTAATCATATGGACAATCAAAAAAGCTTGTCAGAAATAGAAAAATTAAAATCTATTTTGCAAAGTAGTGATTTACCTGCTAATTTAAAAGAAAAGGCGCTTGAACAAATTGAAAGAATTAACCTTACTTTAAAATATGGCGGCAGTCTTTCTCAACTTGATATTACCGCCAAATATATTGATTGGATCACTCATCTTCCTTGGTTTAAAAAAACTGAGGATATTTTAGACATCAAAAGAGCTAAAGAAATTTTAGATAAAAATCATTACGGCTTACAAAAAATTAAGGAAAGAATCTTAGAGTATATCTCAATTCTAATTTTGCAAAAACAAAAGCAACAAAATGAAAAAATAAGCTATCATGCACCAATTCTTTTTTTTGTTGGTCTTGCTGGTACAGGAAAAACAACATTTGCTTTATCAATTGCCGAAGCGTTGGGGAAAAAATTTGTCCGGATTCCTTTTGGGGGGTTATCATCGGCTTTGGATCTTCGTGGTCAAGCAAAAACCTCGCCTGAGGCCGAACCAGGAATGATTGTTAAAGCTTTAAGACGAGCAAACAGTCTTAATCCAGTGATCCTCCTTGATGAATTGGATCGGGTGACTGAAGAAGCGCGCTCGGCGATTATGGGAGTTTTAATTGAAATCCTTGATCCAGGCCAAAATAGCAGTTTTGTTGATTATTTTATCGATTACCCAATTGATCTTTCTCAAGTCTTATTTGTGGCAACTGCTAATAATACCCACAATATCTCAACGGCGGTTTTGGACCGATTAGAAATTATTCAAATGCCATCATATACTGATGAGGAAAAAATTGCCATTGCGAAAAACTTTGTTCTTCCCCGTTATCTTAAAGAAGCCGGACTAACAGCGGAAAATTTACAAATTGAAGAAAATGTTTGGCCTAAATTAATAAGACCTTTGGGTTTTGATCCAGGAATAAGAAGTGTTGAAAGAAAAATAGAGGAAATTGTAAGAAAAGTTGCATATAAAATTGTTAACGGGCAAGGAAAAACATTTATTATTAATGAAAATAATCTAAGAGAGTATACATAAAATTCAAAATTTAAAATGCAAATCTCAAAATTTAAAAAGAAAATCAACTCAATTGTCATTCCTGATTTAATCAGGAATCTATATAATTTTTAACTCTTTTAAAGGCATGATTGGATAGATTTCCGCTTTTGCGGGAATGACAAATATTAACAACTTTTACACTATTTCTACACAACCTTTATACTGTGTTTACACCCCCTCTGACGCGGTTTACACTAATTTCAATCTCCCAATCTCCATTTATCTCTATTTATCTCAATATATCTTTTTTTATAAAAGTTTAACGTTTAAACTTTAACTTTTAAAGTTTTGCTTTTCCCGATTTATCTGATTTATCTGATTTATCTGATTTTCCGATTAAGCTGATGTTAGCCGAGTTATCCGAATTCTTCTGATTTTTCTGTTGGTATTTTTATAAGGTTTAATGTTTAATTTTTTCTTGCACTTTTGGCCTTTATATTTTATACTTTACTCTTATGACGCTTACTATTGTTGGTCATGGTTATGTTGGTTTGGTTTCGGCTTGCGTTTTTGCTGATTTTGGTAATGAAGTTTATGTGATTGGCAGAAATAAAGAAAAAATTAATCGTTTAAAAAATGGAGTTCCAATAATTTTCGAACCTGGTCTTAAAGAACTTTTAGAAAAAAATTTAAAAGCCGGTCGTCTTCATTTTACTTTAGACTATCAAGAAGCCATCCCTAAATCAGAAATTGTCTTTATCACCGTTGGGACACCACCCAAAAACAATGGTGAAGCGGATCTTTCGGCGGTTTTTGAAGTAGCAAAAAATATCGCCAAAAACTTAAGCAGTCACTTTACCGTTGTTTCTTGCAAAAGCACGGTTCCCGTCGGTACCAATAAAAAAGTGGAAGAGATTATTAAAAAATATGCCCCCAAAAAAGCTCAATTTGCCGTTGCCTCCTGCCCTGAGTTTTTAAGAGAAGGAAGTGCCATTGCCGATACTTTAAACGCCGACAGAATTGTTATTGGTTCTTCATCAAAAAAAGCGATTGAAATTTTACTTAAACTCCATCAGCCTTTTTCTTCTAAAAAAATCGTCACCAATCTTGCCTCGGCGGAACTGATAAAATATGCCGCCAATGCCATTTTGGCCACCAAAATCTCTTTTTCAAATCTTATTGCTTTTTACTGTGAAAAAACAGGCGCCAATGTAGAAAAAGTCTTAGATGCCGTTGGCCTTGATAAAAGAATTGGTCGAATTTTTATGAATCCCGGTGTTGGGTATGGTGGCTCTTGTCTACCTAAAGATGTTTTGGCTTTAATTGATACCGGCAAAAAATTAAATATTGATACTTCTCTTTTGGAAGCAGTTGATAAAGTCAATTACCAAGCCAAAAAGAACTTCTTACAAAAAATTTTGAAAAACAAACAAGGAAAAAATACGGCTATCCTTGGTCTTTCCTTTAAACCCAATACCGATGATATTCGTTTTGCTCCCTCAATTTTTATCATCGAAAATCTTTTAAAGCATGGGTTTAAAATCAAAGTTTTTGATCCAGAAGCAATGGGAAATATTAAAAAAATTTTTGGCGAAAAAATTGAGTATGCAAAAAATCCTTATGAGGCGGCAAAAGAAGCTGATCAACTAATAATTCTTACTGAGTGGAATGAGTTTAAGCAAATCGATCTTAAAAAATTAAAAAAAATCTTAAAAAAACCGGTGATTTTTGATGGAAGAAACATTTATGATCCTTTACTTTTAAAAAATTTGGGCTTTAAATATTTCTCAATTGGCCGCTAACTTTTTATGAAAATTTTAATTACAGGAGGTGCTGGTTTTATCGGGTCACATCTTACCAAAAAACTTTTAGAAGAGGGTCATTTTGTCATTGTTGTTGATAATCTTTTAACCGGCGATATTGAAAATATTAAAGCGTTTTTTGACAAAAAAAACTTTTTATTTCTCAAAGCCGATGTCACTTTTCCTTTAAAAAACATCCCAAAAATAGATGCTATTTTTCATTTGGCTTCACCGGCTTCTCCCAATGAGAAAAGCCCTCTTAGTTATCATAATCTTAGTCTTGAGACGATTCTTGTTAATAGTTTGGGCACTTTGAAACTTTTAAAACTCTCAAAAAAATTTGAAGCAAAATTTCTTTTTGCCTCAAGCTCTGAAGTCTATGGCGATCCTTTAATTCATCCTCAAAAAGAAGATTACTTTGGCAACGTCAATCCTATTGGTCCAAGAGCAGTCTATGATGAAGCTAAAAGATTCGGTGAAACACTAACTTCTTATTTTGTAAGAAAAAAAAACGTTGATGGAAGAATTGCCCGAATTTTTAATACCTACGGCCCCAATATGAGAGTTGATGATAAAAGAATGGTGGTGAACTTTATCACTCAAGCCCTTACCAATAAACCAATTACCATTTTTGGTGACGGCTCTCAAACTCGCTCTTTGTGTTATGTTGAAGATTTAGTTGAGGGATTAATAAAACTCATGTTTGAAAAAAATACTAAAGGTGAAGTTATCAATTTAGGAAACCCTAAAGAACACACCGTTTTAGAATATGCCAAAATCATTAAAAAATTAACTGGCTCAAAAAGTAAAATTGTCTTTGAAGAACCATTGCCTCAAGATGATCCAAAAAAAAGAAAACCGGATATTGAAAAAGCCAAAAAAATTTTAGGCTGGCAACCAAAAACTTCTTTAGAAGAAGGGTTGAGAAAAACCATTGATTATTTTAAATTAAAATTAAAAATCATATGAAAAAAGCTTTAATCGTCCTTCCAACTTACAACGAAGAGGGCAACATTGAAAAAGTAATTGAAAAAATCTTTGCCCAACAAGAAAAAACTAAAATTTGGGAAATTTATGTTTTAGTCGTTGACAGTGAATCAAAAGACAAAACTCAGTCAATTGTAAAAACACTTCAAAAAAAATATAAAAATCTTTTTCTTCTTTCCACCAAAAAAAGGGGTTTGGGAAAAGCTTATGTGGAGGGATTTTCCTATGCTTTGGAAAAAATTAATCCTTATCTTTTTTTTGAAATGGACGCTGACTTATCGCATAATCCTTCCCTTCTTCCTTCTTTTTTTGAAAAAATTGAAAAAGGAGCGGACTTTGTTATTGGTTCCCGTTATGTCAAGGGGGGAAGTATCCCAAAAGAATGGGGGGTTCATCGAAAAGTCTTTTCTATTTTTGGCAATATCATCGCTCGTTTTGGATTTATGAGACCAAAGATTACCGACTGGACCTCTGGTTATCGAGCGATTAAAGCTTGGGTTGTTAGAAAAGCTATTTCTTATTTAAAAAACTACTCCGGTTATGTTTTTCAAATTGCTTTTTTAGACTTTGCTATTAAAAATGGGGCAAGAATTGAAGAAATTCCCTTAAAATTTTACGAAAGAAACTCTGGTGTTTCCAAAATCAACTCCCCCCAGTTTATTTTCCAAAGTCTTTTTTATATTTTTTTAAACTCCAATTTTATCCGCTTCGTTATCGTTGGGTTTTTGGGATTTTTAATCGATTTTGGCCTTCTTTTTCTTTTTATTAATAAGCTTCACATCCCCTCCTCTTTAATTTGGTTGGCCCAAGTCATCTCAGCAGAAGTGGCCATCATCAATAATTTTCTTTTAAATAACTTTTGGACTTTCTATTACAAAAAAATTACCGAAAGTTTTCTTTTTGCCTTTTTAAAATTTAATTTTATTTCTGGAGGGGCACTTCTTATTCAAACCATTCTTCTTCAACTTCTGGTCAATCTTTTTGGTCGAAATCTTTGGATTTTATATAAAATACTTATTATTGCTTTGGTGATTGTCCCTTATTCCTACATTTTGTATAACAAAGTAATTTGGAGAAAATAACTACTCTTCTTTTTTAGCATAGGAAGAAGAAATCCAGCCTTCATCAAACTCTCCTTCAGCCAATCCCTGTTTATTCCCATTAAACTTAATCTTATACCACCCTTCTTTTTCGTCTAAAAGTTCATAGCGTTCTCCTTTTTTAACCTTAGCCGATTCTGAGGCAGACAAAGAAGCATCGGTTCTTACTCGCAACCAACCGGTGGGTGTTTCTAAAACAACAACATATTTTTTTTCTTTGATTTTGGCGCCTTCGGTTGATTGTTTTTCTTCGGTTTGGGTAATAAACTTTTGTGATTGATCAACGGCTAACTTAAATTTAGCATAAACTCGATAATGAGAAACAACATTTATTTTTTGGGTGCGCTTAAAAAAGCCGGGCATAAAAACAGAAAGTTCATGAACGCCTGGTGAAACATCTTCTAAAAGCAAAGTGGCCACCCCTTTCTCATCATTATCTAAAGAAACAATCGCCCCGGTTGGTTCGGTCTCCACATAGATCTCTCCCTTTCCCCCTTTTGCCGTCTCTGATTTTTTCATGGTAAAAATCTCACCGGCCGTTGTTAGATCAGAGCTTCCCAACTCAATATTCACATAGGTGGTAATATTTTTTTCAACGGTTATCTTTCCATTCCAAGAAGCAGTTTCAGTGGCCACCCCTTCGGGAATAAGTTTGAGCATATATTCACCAACTTTATATCTTTCTTCAAAAGGGGTTTTGCCGACAGCAACGTTATCAATAAAAACCGAAGCAGTGGGCGAAGAGGTAATTTTTAACTTGCCATAAGCATTTTTTTGATTGAAAAAGAAAGCTTTTACCAAAACAAAACCAAAAAATCCAAAAAGCAAAACAAGAAAAAAAATAATCTTCCCTTTCATAAAAAAATTATATATCAAAAAATTTTTGATATCATATGGTTATGATAAAAGAGGAGATTAAAAAAAAATTAGTAGCGGCGTTAAAAAAAAATAATCTTGCTTTTGAGGTCAATTCAATCGATCTTCAACCGCCAAAACTTTCCTCCTTTGGTGACTACTCAACTTCGATTGCTTTAAAATTAGCAAAAACTTTAAAGAAAAACCCGATGGAAATTGGAAAGGTAATCAAACAATCTTTGGAAAAAGACAATCTTTTTGAAAAAATTGATGTTCTTTCACCTGGGTTTATTAATTTTTGGTTGTCACAAAAAATTCTTTTTGCCAATCTTTGTAATTTTGGGCAAAATATTTTTTCTTTTCCCTCTTTTTCTTTTGGCAAAAACAAAAAAATTCTTATCGAATATGCCCAACCTAATACTCACAAACTCTTTCACATCGGCCACTTAAGAAATATCACCTTAGGCGAGGCATTGGCAAGAATTTTTGAGACTTTAGGCAATAAAGTAATTCGGGCCAATTATCAAGGTGATGTTGGTCTTCATATCGCCAAATGTCTTTGGGCAGTAAAAAAAGAACAAGAAAAAGAAAAAAATATCCTTGAAAAATTTAAAACCCTTGAGGAAAAAATAGAATTTATTGGCAAAATGTATAGTAAAGGAACAAAAGCTTACGAAGAAGATGAAAAAGCCAAACAAGAAATTATTGAGATAAATAAACAAATCTACCAAAATGACAAAAAAATCTTCGATCTTTGGCAAAAAACTCGACAGTGGAGTCTTAATTACTTTGAAAAAATTTACCAAAGAGTCGACACTCAATTTGATCGTCTTTTTTTTGAAAGTGAAATGGCCAAACGCGCCATAGAAATCTGTCAAGAAGCATTACAAAAAGGGATTTTAGAAAAAAGTCAGGGAGCAATTGTTTTTAACGGCAAAAAATACAACTTAGATACGCGCGTTTTTATCAATTATTTAGGTTATCCAACTTACGAGGGAAAGGAACTTTCTTTAGCAGAAAAAGAATTCTCTGAATTTGGGCAAATCGATAAAGCCATTCATCTAACCACCCCCGAACAAAAAAGTTTTTTTAAAGTTACTTTTAAGGTTGAGGAAATTTTGGATCAAAAAAAATTTAAAGATAAACAATATCATCTTTCATACGAATGGGTAAAACTAAAAGAAGGCAAAATGGCATCACGGGAGGGCAATATCATTGAAGCCAACTGGTTAATTGATCAAGTAAAAAAGAAAATTTTAACGGATTTTAAAATTTATGAAAAAACCGCCGAAAAAATTGCCGTTTCTTCAGTCAAGTATGCTTTTTTAAAAACCTCACCCGAAAATCCAATTTCTTTTGATATTCAAGAATCAATCTCTTTAAAAGGAAATTCCGCTCCTTATATCCTTTATACTTATATTCGGGCAAAAAGTGTTTTGAAAAAAGAAAAAAATGCTAAACTAAAACTTTCTTCTTCTTTAAATTTAAATAAAGAAGAAAAAGAAGTTTTGAGATTTTTGATTTTGTTTCCTGAAGCTATTTTAAATAGTGCTTTATATTTTTCTCCCCATTTTTTATGTCAGTATCTTTATGAACTTTCGCAAAAATTTAACTTTTTTTACGAAAACTACCCAATCTTAAAAGAAAAAGATAAAAACTTAAAAACCTTTCGCCTTCTTCTTACTCAAGCAACGGCCAATGTTATCAAAAAAGGATTTTTTATTTTGGGAATAAAAACGGTTGAGAAAATGTGAGGAAAATGTACGTTAAACGTTAAAAAAAGATAAATTGAGATAAGTAGAGATAAATAGAGATTTATTGAGATAAATAGAGATTAGGAGGTTGAAAATTAGTGTAAAAAGTAGTGTAAACATTGTGTAAACGTTGTTAATATTTAACGTTTTACGTTACACGTTTCACGTTACACGTTACACTTTGTTAAAGTGTTATATGTTATATATTTGGTTTTAGATGTTAGGTGCTAGATGTTAGAAGTTAGATGTTAGATGTTTGGTGTTAGAAGTTAGGTGTTTGGGGTTCCGTGTT
>Ga0272447_1000587_pt1 | contig 26569 bp, 26 predicted proteins | sample YNPCB0133_FD_194589 | JGI IMG/M metagenome (GOLD analysis project Ga0272447, IMG submission 194589) | Hot spring microbial mat communities from Yellowstone National Park, WY, United States - YNP-CB-013-3 | ecosystem: Environmental > Aquatic > Thermal springs > Hot (42-90C) > Sediment | place... | reverse complement strand
AACGGATTCCCTCGGGTTTTCTTTCATTCGGGCGATTCGGGCGCTGCGATGGCAACTTCTGGCCTTCCAGCCGCTTCAACGCCCAGCATTGGGTTGGTAAAGTTCGGACTTTTTGCAGAGGACTCATCATTCCAACAAACATGTGAAGCTTCGATGGTCGGATCCAGGGCATCTTCCGCAGCAGATGATCGAGTCCGAGGGCCGTTAGCACAGCCGCGCTGAACGAAAACTCCAGCAGATGTTTTGAAGGAACCCCCAGATTCCCAAAAACTGGGTGGAAAATACCAGCATCGCGAGAAGAGGAAGATAGCGACCCATGGACAGAAGGGCTGATATTAGCAACCATATACAGAAAAACCGTGAGATCCGAGCAATATGTTCCTCTTTTCGAAGCAAAAATTCAATCCCAATTAGGATGAGAGGCACGATCCCCACATAGGCTACCATCTCTGCGAAGGTTCCCGAGCGCCCTCGAGGAAAAAGCAAGGTGAACCAGTAAGCCGGATGGAAAGAGTAACCCATCATGGCAGAATAAATTCCCTCACCGGGTCGCAAGTATTCTCGAGAGATCCACAAGGAAACACCCGGAATCACCTGAACCGCACTGATCCCGATCCCCAACCCCAGCGCGCTTAAAGCCGGAGCTTTCTCTCCCCAGCCGGCCGGTAGTGCCATCCAGAAATAGGACAAGACCAAAAGCAGAGCATAAAGTATGATCTGAACGTAACCACTTAAACACAGCATAGCGACAGAGAACGCAATTTCAAGTAAATAGAAGGTCCGTCGGCCTTCAATCCACACGTTGAAACCATGGAGCGAGAAGCCGATCCAAGGGAGAGCGCGGAGGATGCCGAGATGTCCCAGATGGGACATTGAAAACCCACCCCATGCAAAAACGAGAGCACCCAGATAGGCAGCCGCAGGGTGCAGATGCAAAGAGCGGAGGAATAAGAAAACGCTCAAGCCGGTCAACGCAAGATGCAGCAAGACCGAGATGCCCATTGCTCGCCATGCCGGAAAGATTAACCAGAGCACAATGTTGAGAGGATAGAACGCTCCGACTTGCTGGGCAGCCGCCAGAGGGGTCCCTCCAAACATATAAGGGTTCCAGAGGGGGAAATGCCCTTTTCGCCACTGCTCGGCCGCCACCACGAAGAGAGACCAGTGATAGGCCGCAAAGTCCCCAATAGCCCAAACCTGAGAGCCTACGGTCACCGGCCAGAACGCCAAGAAGGGCAAGGCCAGCAGAATCAAGAGCCCAGCAACAGAAAAGATCTTGGTCTCCCAGCGATCCATCAGCTGCTCCCAATCGAGTCCATCTTGGAGTGATAGATCTCCTCCAAAGCGGTCATGTGATCCTCCAATGACAGCCATCGGGCCTTCTCAATTCGAAGCTGCTCTCGCCAGGAAGGATCTTCGATCAGTGAGCGAATTTGCGCCCGCCATGCGGCGATATCCCCCGGAGAACAGAGCCATCCGTTCACCCCTGGCCGCACCTTCTCCGCCAGCGCTCCCAAATTGGAGGCCAGGATCGGAACTCCCGCGGCGATTGCCTCCTGAACCACCAGCGGGGAGTTCTCATACCACAAGGAAGGAACCAGCAGGACGTCCGTCTCAGCAAGCACGGCGCCCACCTCATCATGGGGCACCGGACCGGCAAAAAGAGTGTTAGACGAATCCGCCTGTCTGCGCAACCGCTCGGCATACTCAGGGAACACCCCCGGATCTCCATACACCCGAAGGATCGCTCGGTCCGACGGGAGGCCCCGGAATGCTTCCACCACAACGTGAACCCCTTTCTGCCAGGCCAGCGCCCCGATATAGGTGAACCGCAGACGTCCGTCTGGAGAAGGCCGGCGCGGATAACGCCGGAGCCGCTCCACATCAACCCCGTTCTCCAGATAGATCAAGCGTTCAGACGGAAGACCCGCTCGCACATACTGCCGAATCAGAAATCGTGAGGGGGCAATGAGGCAATCCGCGCGCAACGCCGCCTGCCACACCAGGCGATCTCGGATTTGCAGAAGAAGCGCTGCCCCCGGACGCACCCCAAGGGCAAGCCCCCGCGGAAGACGACCCGCCAAAGCACAGCGGGCGCAGTTCCAACCCATGGCCTTTCCCCGACAAACCTGTCCCTCCGGCCAGATCAATTGGGAGTTGCTACACAGAAACCAGTAGTCATGTAAAGTCAGAACGGCGGGCAATCCCTGTTGCTTTGCCTGACCAATAAGCCGGTAAGAGAGAAGCATCAAATGCTGAAAATGAACTAACTGGGGGCGCACCTTCTCCAGGAATTGATCGAAGGCGCGCTCCACATCCGAATTCCAGAAAGTGTCCAGAAAGCGCTCCAGCAAGGACATGCTCTGAGGCCGAACGCCTCGGGAAATCCGGAAGGCATAAAATCCCTCCCGCTCTTCCCACCATGTCTCAAGCGATCCATCACCGAAGCGATCCTCACGGTAAAACACAAAAACTTCATGTCCACGGGCCGCGAGCCCGCGAGCCAGATTCATAGTATAGATCTCTGTGCCTCCGATGCTGCGGGGGGGAAACTTATGCACCACTAGGGCGATCCGCATTTTGCTGCCTCTGACGCCAGCGCTCGTGCACCCGACGATAGAAGACGATCAAGCGATCTACGTAAGCCTCAAAGCCCCAGCGCTCCCGCACCTCACGGATCCCGTTCTCCCGGAGCCTTCGCCGCAAATCAGGATCCCACACCAGGCGGGCCACCGCATCGGCCAAGGCCTGGGGATCATTGGGCGGGATCAGCATGGCGGTCTCCCCATCCAAAAAAGCCTCTGGTGTACCTCCGGTTCGGGTAGCTACCACCGGCAACCCACAGCCCATGGCCTGAAGGGGTGTGATCGCAAAGGGTTCATCCCAGACCGAAGGGAAGAGAAAGATATCTGCCTCGTGCATGGCGCGAACCAGCTCGGACCATGGCACAAACCCATGGAAGGTAACCTGGTCCTCCACTCCCTCCTCCAGGATCAGACGGCACAGGTAATCTTTAAACCCTTGTGCCCCATCTCCATATATGTCCAAATGAAACCGCGGCAGGCCCTCCATCCGGCCTAAATAGCGCAGCGCGCGGATCGCCACTTGGGGGCCTTTACCTTCCCAGAGGGAGCCCACAAAAAGCAGGCGAACCGGGTCGTGCAGAGGGTGATCCGGCCCCGGACGGAATACTTCCAGGTCAATCCCCAGATAATGGGTTTCGATGATATGCGGTGGAAACCCTGCCCGCACATAAAGATCCCGTATGAACTGAGAAACGGCAACGATGCCATCGATGCGGGCTCGCCGGGCCAGGGGTTGCTGGACGAAGCGCCGAACTGCCCGGACGAAAAGACGCTGGACAGACCCGCGCGGTCGGACAACCAACCCCCAGTCCTTTAGGATGAACAGCAACCACCGATCGGCCACCTGGGCGATCACCGGGCACGGCGCGTCCCGAACGGCCAAGAGAGGAGCCGCAGAGGCCATGTAGAGATTGTCCACAAGGATCAGATCCGGCTGCAAACGCTGCACCACACGCCGCACGTTACGATACGTCACCGGATCAAAGACATGATGACGAAACAGCTCGGCGAGCGTGAGCGGCCGACCACCCAGGAAGATCGCCTCTTTCTCGTCCAGAGTGTAATTGAAAACCGGGTGGACAAAGGGCCGACCCCCTAGGGCGCGGCCCCGCGCAGTAAGAACATAAACCTCATGGCCCCTTTTTCGAAGGGCTTCCTCGATGTCGCGGGTCAGCATCTCATTGCCGCCTACAATATATGGCGGGTACAGGTTCACCAAGCGAACGATGCGCCTTATCGCTTCCATTCCCGGATCACTTGTTCCATCAGATCGATGACAGGTCGAGCGAGGGTCCGCCAGTCATAGGCCTGCGCGAGCCGCTGGCCGCCTGCAGCGATGCGATGCCACAGCGCCGGATCGGAGAGCAGCCGGAGCACCTCTTCCGCAAAAGCCTGCGGATCATCCGCGATCAGGATATCTTCTCCCGGATGAACGCTCAGACCTTCCGCACCTGTTGAAGTAGAGACCACTGGCAAGCCCATCGCCATCGCCTCTACGATTTTCAGACGCGTCCCTCCCCCCAGACGCAGAGGGACGATGAAGACCGAGGCTTGTTTGTAGTAGGGTCGCACATCAGGAACCCCGCCGATCACTTCTACCCCAGGGAGATCTCCAAGACGCTGGATCGACACAGGCGGATTCAAGCCCACTATTTGAACCCGCACGTCGGATCTCGTTAATCGAATCCGGGGATAAATTTCAGAAAAGAAATAGTTAATCGCGTCAATATTGGGATAATAATACAGCGTTCCAACAAACAGAAGGATCGGCGGTATGGCACGGGGAAGCCCAGAGGGCTGAAAGAAGTCCAAATCCACGCCGTTGGGAACGACTTGAACTGGCAAATACGGTGCATCCCTAAGCACCCACTCAGCATCCGCCTCGGAACATGTCACGCACCCCTGATAAATCGGAATCTTGCGTTTTTCATAGTGTCGCAGCTTTCGAGCTTCGATCCAATCCAAGATTTTATCTATACTCCAAGGACGCACAGCGGACACTTCGGCATAATGAACAGAATCGATTTTTTGACGCCATATCACTCGAGGAAGATCTAACCGCAACTCGATATAAGGAGTCATGCAGAGCTCGTCTGCCACCAACCCCTCATAGGATTGTTGATTTAGAAGCATCCAAGCTCTCAAAAGAGCCTGCGGATCCTGGAAGTAATCCACCGATCGTGGCAAAGGACCCAGAATCCGTCCCAGACGATCCCACCATCGCGGGGACTTTTGGATCTGAAAAACAGTGATCATTCTCGCGATGTTATTAAAATGATCTAATAAGATTTTCTGACTTCCTTTAGACAAACCGTGGGATGTTGTGTATAAATCGATCTCAAAAAACGAAGAAAATAACTTTATTAAATAGTAACTTCGTGTTTTGCCTCCCGTGTTCGGAGGATAAGGAAGATAAGGCGTGAACACAGCGATTTTCCAACACTTAGTCATCTTTCTTCACTCCAAATGCATAAATCTCCCTAGCACGATATAATCCCACCAGATTCAACCTATTATTTAGCTCATTTAATTCCTGTATTAGTCTGTTATTTAGCTCATTTAATTCCTGCATTAGTCTGTTATTTAGCTCATTTAAAACAAACAACTCTTCAAAAATAACGCTATTAATAATCAAACGAGCCAGCCATCTTCGAAAGTGATACAACCAGCGTCGAGGCCATGGAAGGGTTTGTCTAATGTCAGGGATATCGAAAATGTTTATTTCTTTGACTTTAAATTTAAAGTCTTTTATGTTATTTTTAGGGAATTCTTTCAACGATTTCTGTTCTCTGAATTCGAAATCTTTTTGATCAGGCCACCTGGTCTCCGGGTTCTCCGATCCGTTCACGTCTTGAAATCCAGCGTATTCGAGCATAAATATTAATAAATCAAGACTATACATCCGAATATGTGTGGGATCTCGCCAGAACTCATATAGATGAACGATCATGCTTTCTGGATTAGGGGTAGCAACAAGGAACGTCCCGCCCGGCTCAATAGATCGATAGGCCAATTGAAAGAAACGCAGCACCTGCTTTTCATTCATATGTTCAATCACATTACTGCAGAATATTCCATCAAATTTAAGCTCATTATTTTCCAAATAATCAAATAAATCTGCGCGAACAACTTCCAGGCTCTTCTCCCGGCAGACCTGAATCATCCGGGCATCAATATCAATACCAATCCCTGAGACGCCGTTCTCTCGAAGAAGTTCAAGGAATTCCCCACGTCCGCATCCGACATCCAGCACCCGACGGCATTTCTGAAAGAAAGGAATATAAAAAGACAAGACCCGTCGGTTGAATTCTGGGTTAGCTTTGCCCGAAAGATAGATAGCTTCGTAGAATTTTCCCTCTAAATCAAAAAAATTTTCTTTCATATTTACTCTATCATCCATGAATATGCTGTTCAGACGCATGATTGTTTTAGAATCATAACATCTTCAACGCCCACGGTTGGACTTTTGATCCCGTCCCCGAGCGCGGAGCCCTAAGGGAGGACGGGCAAGGGCAGCTCCCAGGACCTCTTCCATAGTCTCCACAAAGATCAACGTCATCCCCCGGATCTCCCGCCGGGGCAGCTCGACCAGATCCCGCCGGTTCTTCGTCGGCAGGATCACCCGCTGGATCCCTGCCCGATGGGCCGCTAGGATCTTTTCCTTCAACCCCCCGATGGGCAACACCCGCCCTCGCAAGGTGATCTCCCCCGTCATCGCCGTGTCCCGCCGCACCGGGATCCCGGTGAAGGCCGACACCAGGGCCGTGGCCACGGTGATCCCCGCCGAAGGCCCGTCCTTCGGGATCGCTCCCTCCGGCACATGGACGTGCACGTCCGTTTTCTCCAACCGCTTCGGCCGGATCCTGAAATCGCGCGCTCGCGAGCGCACATAGCTCAACGCCGCCTGGGCCGACTCCTGCATCACCTCCCCCAGCTGGCCCGTCAGCAGCAGAACCCCCTTCCCCTCCATCAACGTTACTTCCACCGGCATCACCTCGCCCCCCCCCTCCGTCCAGGCTAGGGCCATGGCCACCCCCACCTGATCTACTTCCTCCGCCCGCCCATAGTCATATCGGGGTGGCCCCAGATACCGTTCCAAAACGGCAGGGGTGATCCCTCGCGGATGCGGCTTCCCCTCCGCCACCAAGCGCGCCGTCTTGCGGCAAATGGCCGCGATCTCGCGCTCTAGGTTCCGCACCCCCGCCTCGGAGGTGTACTCCCGGATGATCCGCCGCAGGGCCCCATCGGGGATCTTCAGGGGGATCCCCGCCAGACCGTTCTCCTCGATCTGTCGAGGGATCAGAAACCGCCGGGCGATCTGCACCTTCTCCCCCTCAGTGTAGCCCGGGAACTCGATGACCTCCAGCCGGTCCCGCAGCGCCGGCGGCACCGTGTCCAGGATGTTGGCGGTGGTGATGAAGAGGGCCCGCGAAAGATTATACGGGATCTCCAGGTAATGGTCTGAGAAGGCGTGGTTCTGCTCGGGATCCAGCACCTCGAGCAGCGCTGCCGCTGGATCCCCCCGGAAGTCGGCCCCGATCTTGTCGATCTCATCCAGCATGAAGACCGGGTTGATGGTCCCCGCCCGGGCCATGCCCTGCAGGATCCGCCCCGGCAGGGCGCCGATGTAGGTTCGACGATGTCCCCGGATCTCCGCCTCATCATGGATGCCCCCCAGGGACACCCGCACGAACCGCCGGCCCAGGGCCTCGGCGATGGCCTTCCCCAGGGAGGTCTTGCCGGTCCCCGGCGGCCCCACAAAGCACAGAATGGGGCTGCGGCTGCGGTCCCCTGCCAGCTTGCGCACCGCCAGGAACTCTAGGATGCGCTCCTTGGCCTTCTTCAGCCCGTAGTGATGCCGCTCTAGCACCGCCGCCGCGTGGGCGATGTCCAGGTCGTCCTCGGTCTCCTCCGTCCAGGGCAGCTCCAGGATCCAGTCAATGTAGGTGCGGACGATGCTGACCTCCGGGGAGAGCGGCGGCATCTGGGCCAACCGGTTGAGCTCCTTCTCCGCCCGGGCCCGCACCTCCTCTGGGAGGTTCTTGGCCTCGATCCGCTCCCGTAGCTCCTGGATCTCTTGGGTGTAGACGTCGGCCTCCCCCAGCTCGTGCTGGATGGCCTTCATCTGCTCCCGCAGGTAGAACTCCCGCTGAGTCCGGTCCACCTCCTGCTGCACCTGGGCCTGGATCTTGTTCTCCAGCTCCAAAACGTCTAGGAGCCGTGCCAGCAGGATCGAGAGGCGCAGCAGCCGCGCTGAAGGCTCAAAGATCTCCAGGAGCTCCTGCCGCTCCGCCGTCTTCAGGTTCATGGTGCTGGCGATGAGATCCGCCAGCCAGCCGGGCTCCTCGATGTTCATGGCGAAGACATACGCGTCCTCCGGGACCGCCCGGTCCAGCTGCACTACCCGCTCGAACTGGGAGAGGACGGCTCGCATCAGGGCCTCGGTGGCTGGCGGCCGATCTGTCCGCTCGAAGATCGGGTGAACGCGGGCCCACAGGTAGGGCTCCTGCTGCAGGAACTCCACCACCCGGATCCGCTGTTGACCCTGGACCAGGGCGCTGGTGGTGCCGTCGGGCATGCGCAGCACCCGCGCCACCGAGACCAGCGTCCCCACGGTGTAGAGGTCCTCCGGGGTGGGGTCCTCGACGTCCTCCGCCCGCTGGGTGAGAACCACCAGGGGCTCCTCCCGCTGGACGGCCGCCTCCACCGCCCGCAGGGATTTGTCGCGGCCCACCCGCAACGGGGTTACCATGCGAGGGAAAACCACCACGTCCCGCAGGGGGAGGACCGCTGCCTCCATCCACTCCTCCCCTTCCAGTCGCTGGTCCGGCGCCTCCTCTCCCAGAACCGGCTCTGGGGCCATCCCGCTCTCCTTCCTCCCGGGACGTTTCCCTTCGCTTTTCATCTGCCGTTTTCCAGGCCATCGAGATTCTATCACACGGGCCGGGAGAGGGGGAGCCCCGGATCGGCTCTCCCCCCTGGGCCGGACAGCAGCCGTCCGCTTAGGCGCATATGGAAATCAGGCTCTGTAGGCGCTTTCGCGCCAGCGCCAGCTTCCGCCGACGCACAGAGTGGGGTTTTCCGGTCAGCGCAGGCCGACCGTTGACCGAAGGCCTTCGAAGGTCGAATTCATCCGACGCGTAAGCCAAGTTCATTCAGCGAAGGAAAGCGGCCTTCATCGCCCCCCGATCCGAAGGGGAAGGGGATCCACCTCCGGCATGGGCATCCCGCCCCGCGCCGCCCATGCTTCCCGAGCCTCCGCGACCACGAACAGGGAGCCGGTAACCAGCACCGGCCCCCCGGAGGCGATGGCCTCCTCGAAAGCCTCCGCCACCGTCCCTCGGACCCGCGCCGGGAGGCCGAGGGCCCCTGCAGCAGCCGCGAGAACCGTAGGATCGGCCGCCCGGGGATGTCGAGATCGGGTGAACCATGCCTTCCCTACGAGGGGTCGCAGCGGCCTCAAGATGACTCCTGGATCTTTGTCCGCTGAGACCCCAAAGACCAGCCCCCAGCGGCGCCCCGGGAAGACCTCCAGGAGGGTCTCCGCCAGGCGGGCGGCGGAGGCGTCGTTGTGAGCCCCATCCAGGACCACCGGCGGCTCCTCCTGTAGCACCTCGAACCGGCCAGGCCAGCGCACCCGGGCCAGCCCCTCCGGGATCGCCGCATCGGGGAGCGACCTGCCCTGCGCCCGCAGCTGGAGGGCCGCTAGGGCCGCCAAGGCGGCGTTCTCCCACTGATGGCGGCCCAGGAGGGGAAGGCGGACCATCCATCCAGGCCCATCGGGCGGGCGGATCTCCCCCCCCTGTCCCGCCGGCGAGATCTCCCGAGGGCCATACCACCATCCATCCAGGGTCAGGAGAGGGGCCCCGCGCTCCGCCGCCACTCGCCGCAGCACCGCCATCGCTTCCTCAGCTTGAGGGGCGGTCCCCACCGGGACCCCCGGCTTGATGATGCCGGCCTTCTCGAAAGCGATGTGGGAGAGCGTGGGGCCCAGGATCTCCGCGTGATCCATGCTGAGGGCGGTGATCAGGCAGACCGCCGGGCAGACCACATTGGTGGAATCCAGCCGCCCCCCCAGGCCCACCTCCACCACAGCGATCTCCACCTCAGCCTGTGCGAAGGCGAGAAAGCCCATCGCGGTCAGGATGTCGAAGACCGTGAGGGCCGGATCCGCTGCGATCTCCGGGCGCAGGCCTTCGAAGAGGTCCACTACCGCCGCCGGGGGGATGGGCTCCCCGTGAATGCGGATGCGCTCTCGCATCGTGTGGAGGTGGGGGGAGGTGTAAAGGCCAGTGCGGTGGCTGGCAGCCCGCAAGATGGCCTCCACCATAGCGGCCGTGGACCCCTTGCCTTTGGTGCCTGCAATGTGGACCACGGCGTAACGTCGGTGGGGGTTGCCCAGCCGCTCCAGCAGGCACCGGATCGGCTCCAGGCGGAAAGCCTCCGAGAGCCGGGGCCGGCGGACCTCGAAATCCGCCCGGCCGAAGAGCTCGGCCAGGACCTTTGCATAGGCCGTCTCGATGTCGTTCACGACCTGCTCCTCCCTCTTCGAGACGGAACGCCCTAGGAGAGCGCGCCTGGGGTGGATAGAGAAACCGCGAAGCGCTCAGCGGCTCCGGCAGGGTCTTCGCCCGCACATTCGCAAGTGGGAACGCTCAGATCGCCGGGCGTTGACCCCTACGCGGGACATTTCGTTTCAATCACAGGGCCTGAAGGACACATATTTCGCAGCCGGATAGATGTCCTCCTTCAGCTCCAGGCAGGCTTCAAAGATCTCCGGGATAGAGCGACTGGCGAGCCGTATCTTCAGATGATGCTGAACGTGATCGACATCCCGCGAATGATCCGCTGCCCCATGCAGATCCTCGCATCCACCGTGATGTGATCCAGCTCCCCCATCCACCTCCTCCCGTCGATCATGGATCCCGGAAGAGCGCTGAGCACCGCTCGGAATGATCCTTGGAGACCGGGCGATTCCCGAACTTCAGCAGAGCCCTCAAGCACTTTTCCACGCACTGTTGTGCGAAGAGGGCGACGACGTGGGTCAGGGCCTCATCGTCCAGGATCCGCCCGATCGTCCGGAGGTTGGCCTCCGCCGATCTCAACCATTCGTGGGCAATCTCCCGATTCACGCCACACAATCCCCGTTTCCTGAATCCCCTAAGCCGGAGAGACCCCGCTCCGGAAGAATCGCCTATTCATCGGCCGCGTGCACACGATCCGGTCCATCGGGATGCACAATCAGAGTTCCCGGAGCGCCTGGGAAGCCCGCCGCACCCGCTCCCGCCTCTCCTCGTGGCTTTGAGAAAAAAAATCATCGTTGGTGGCGATATAGAGGCCAACGTCGCTGTACTTCGTCGGGCATCCTTAGGCGTAGATTCTGAATGAGGATCACCTGCTCGGGATCCAGCGGCCGGAGCCGTTCTGGGATCTCCCGCTTGAGGTCCTTCATCTCCATCCTTTTATCTTGCCCCTCTCCTGAATCGGTAAGGGGTCTTCCCCCTCCGCGGATCCGAATGCGCCGCCCACGGCGAAACCGCCTCCGCCCCTGCCTTTGCCGGATGCAGCATCCCCTACCAAGGCATAGCTTCCATCACAGGTCGTGGAAGAGCTCGGCGACGTCCGTCTCGAGGCCAGGGATCAGACAGCTGCGTACTCGCCCCATCCCGCGCACCCCTTCCAAAAGCGCTAGCCCCTTCTCCTCCAATCCATATATCTCCACCATCTGCGTCTCTGGATCCACAACCCAGTGTTCTTGCACACCCGCCTGCCCGTAATCATAGGGCTTCTCGAAAAGATGTGAGTGCGCCGTCAGTAGAGAAACCGCCTCCACCGCCAAATCCGACGCCCCTTCGATGTGCGTCTCCCGCAGCCGATCTGCACGCTCTTGCAACACCATCAGCAGATCCGGCGGATAGGCTATGTCCTCTCCCGGCCCAGCCTGAAGAACCGCTTCCACAAGATGCGGGAGCAGGCGTAATGAGATCTTTTGACGTTTGCACGAAGGCACTGGGCTCGGCGCGGGCACCTCCTAGATCAGGATTTTGTAACTCGGCTAGCCCTCAGCTTGCCTCCGGAAGGCCTCATTGCGCTCAAGGCGAACTTCCTCCATCGCCATGGCTCGCGCCATTTCCCATTTAATTCATTCCACGCTCAGAACCTTCTCCCCTCGAATCCTTTCTCCCGACGCCAGCGCAAGAGGGCCCGGCAGGTGCTAGCGAAGACCAGGGGGGAGGGTAGCCGGTTCGGCGGGAAGAAGCCCGCCTCCAGGGCGTCGTCCCCTGGCCGCAGATCCCCTCCAACCGGCACTCCCCGATACACAATGAACACCGCAGGACCCCGGGGATCCGTCGGGACGGCGAAGACGTCCAGCACGCCGCAGACGCGGATGATCACCCCGGTCTCCTCCCGACATTCCCGAATGGCCGCCGCCACCGGCCCCTCGTCGATCTCCACGAACCCAGCCGGGAGGGCCCAGCCCCCCCTCCCCGGATCGTAACGCCGGCGCACCAGCAACACCTTCCCCTCATGCTCCACCAAAGCCCCCACCGCCACCTTGGGGTCGTAGAACACGATGTAACCACAGGCCGGGCAGACCGGTCGCTCCCGACCGAAAAGGAACTGCTGGATCAGGCGGGCTCCGCAGCGAGGACAGAAGACAAAGGGACCGATCATCGGGAAGATCCCCCCAACTGGGCTAGCACCGGGGTCAGGCAAAGCCTGTCCTCTCGTCCATGGGGCTTCCATCGGGGGCGAAGCGCAGCACCGGGCCTTCGAGACATAGCACCCGCCCCTCCCGCTCGCAGGATCCGCACAAGCCGATGCCACACCGCATGTAGGCTTCGTAGCTGAGCTGGGCGGGGAGGCCCCGCTTGGCCGCCAGGGCCCGCAAGGCCTCCAGCATCCCCTCTGGGCCGCACCCATAAAGCGCATCGTAGGCCTCCCGCTCCAGGAGGCAGCGGGCGACCTCCGGGGCGCGCCCCCTCTCCCCGGCGGAGCCGTCCTCCGTAACGACAACCACCCGGGCGCTCAGGGCGCGAAAACGCTCCACATACAGCACGTCCGCTGCGGTGCGGGCCGCGGTCAGGGCGGTGACCTCTATACCCTGGGCAAGGGCCTCCCAGGCCAGGAAGGCCAGGGGGGCTACTCCGTAGCCCCCGCCGACGAGAAGAATCCGACGCCCCTCCAGGGTGAACCCGCGCCCCAGGGGCCCCCGGATCCACAACGGATCCCCCGGCTCCAGACGATGGAGGGCAGCAGAGAAGGGACCCACCCGGGCCACTGTCAGCCTCATCGGATCTGCCTCTGCCAGGCTGAAGGGTTTCTCCTCATAGCCAGGTAACCAGACCATGGCGAACTGGCCGGGCTGGGCCGAGAGCTGCAGGTCGAGCATCAGGGTCTTCACCCGTTCGCTCTCCGGGATCACCTGGACCACGCGGGCGGCCCGAGGTGCCCCTCCCGCCCTGCCAATGGGGAACTCCATCCGGTCCCCCTTTCGTGCCCGCTCCAAGATCGATTCGCCTGCGGGAAGGCTCATCTCCTTATGGCTCTTCGCAACGAACGCAAAGGTCATGGCGAAAGCCGCTCCTACAATTTTGTAGCAAGGGTTTTAGCCCCTAGCTCTCGGTCTTCGATGGCACAAGGGTGGTGGCGAAGGCCGCTCCTGCTGCCCTTTCACATCATTCGGGCTCATCGGGTCGTGCCACGTTGGTCAGAGGCAGGCTGCAAATGGCAAAACGCCCTCCCCCTCGGCTCCCACATCCCCTCCCATCGCCCCCTGTTTCACCACACTGAAAACTGCCTCCAGACGATTCTGCCCCTAACCCCCACAGGCTCAGTATACCAGTAACCACCCCATCCGGCCCGACGGTTCGGCCTGTCCGTTGCGCTCACCACCCCAACGGCCCAGCCGCTCGCCAGCAGGCCCGCCAGCACGCTCCCCCAGGCCCGGCAGCCACCCCATCTTCTCCTCCGTCGCCCTCCAACAGATCCCCCATGGCCGCAGGAGGCGTAGGGGCGGTGGATCCGCCCGGCGCCCCACTCCTCAGCGGCACACTGCCCCCACGCCCCGAGGCACCTCTGCTCCGACTGCGCCGCGCGGATGGAGCCCCTCTTCTCCCCACCCGGCGGGCCATCGGGGGCTTCCCCTGAACCCGGCTTCCTCTGGGCAGAAGACCGCGATGCCAGGGTCCGGGTGCGCTTGGGCCACCCTGCCCTCCCGCCGGGCCTTCGGAAGCTCGTCGCCCAGGCCCGGGCCGAGGATCCACCACTCGGCCTGCACGCCCACAATCTTCCGCTGGCACAGCCAGCAACGCACGCTCTCCGAGCAGCGGGGCTTCGCCCACCCGGTTCCCCGGGCCGCCCGCGCCGAGTCGGAAAGTGTCCCGCCCGCGCTCAGGAAGCTGTCACGGCGGGGAGACGGCCGGAGCGAGGCGACCGGTTCTGTGGCGACGGAGTCGGTGGGGGTTCTGCGACGTCCGGTGAGGGGGCAGGGCAGGAATGCGTTCCGTGGCTGGTTCCGGTCTGCTGCGTGGGGGGGCGGATCTGCTCCTAGGCCGTGTGGGGGTGCAGTTCCCGGAGAAGGGGGATCTCCCGGACCGGAGGTGGGTCCCGGGAGGGCCGGGGGATCGTGGCGTGGCGAAGGAGCGCTGCGTGAGGGGGCCGCTGCGGTGGGGGCAGCTGTTGGGTGCGCTTCTTGGGAGGCGGAGGAGCTCGTGACGGCGGGCAGGCTTGTCTCTTTTTGGGGCTCGCATCTCCGTGACGCTCGCTTGACGATTTCTTGCCCGCCGGAGGTGAGCCCGATTTTGTGAAAGGACACATGCGCGCTTGTGTTTGCTTGGGGGAAGAGCAACTCACACCTTCCGGAACAGAACAGCCCCTTCCTCAACGCGATCCCGAAGGGAGCGGATCCGACGCAATAACCAGCGATCCGTTAAGGACGCAGGGGACGTTTCCTCCTGTATCGCCTCCTCTAAGTCGCGTTCCACCTCCTGCAGGCGCCTTCGGAGTTTCTCCCGACGATCCGCCCATTCCCTTTGCAACCGTTCCTGCGCTTCGGGCTTCAAAAACCGAACCCGCACGGGTTCTGGGAAGCCCTGGCCCCACTCCAGGACCTCAAATTCCTCCCAGTGGATCAAAACCGGGAGACCCTCGCTTCCCAGCAGCGCCTCCAGCTCCAAAGCTGTCCGCCATGAGATCCCATAGCACCACCCGCTCCACTCGTTCCCTTCTTCCGGATAGAGAGCGAAAAGGCTCGTCCCCATAGATTCTTCCTCGTGTGGTGCGGGATCAAGCTCTTGCCACTTTATCATAGGCACCAGTCGATGAGTTGGGATCCAAGGGGCCATGGCGCCTCCTGGATTCACCTTCCCGGGCTCCACCAAGCGGATGTTCCACTGCCCATCCCAGCACGGACAGAGGGTGAGCGGGAAAGGCTCCCGGGGACTCTAAGCGATTTCCCCCCGAAGTTCACAAACAGATGCCGCCTTTCCTTCCCATCCGCCCAGAGCACCCAGACGCCGTCACACCTCCGATCTGGGGAGGGGATGTGGAGGGCGAGCCAGCGTCCGTTTCAGCCCCATGCGATCCTCAAGGGAGCCAGAGGATCGGGCTCCCGCCACGCATAGAGCGGCAGCACCTCGGCTTAGCGTGTCTCTGAGTCTGTGATCACGATCGCGGACTGACTATAACCCACCCTTTGGGCGCGCACTGGCCCTGCCAGCCGGCGGCCGTCCGGCACCCAGGCAGGACCCGACACCGAGACCCGTTGCCGTACATCCCAGCGGGAGGGAAACCCGTCCGGGAGGATCGTGTCTTCCTCCTAGGCATATCGCGCGGGAACTTCGCCCCACACATACGCCATCGTTCGTCCATGGGGGCTGGGAGCAGCGAGGCCCATCCCGCCCGCTTCCGGATCCGGGATCCAGTAATCGGCGCCATCCCGGCGGATCGCTGCGAGGGCGACGCCCGCTGGCAGAGCGCTCCCGGACATCACCTCCAGGATCAGCCACTCCGGCAGGCGCTGGCCGTCCGGCGCCGCGATCGCCTTGCGCAGTCGTGGAACGGAAGGAACAGCCAGGAGGCCCCAGACTCCAGGTCCAGAAGATTGTAGGGCACTGCTCAGGTAGCTCGCCCACGCCTCTTTGAGCCATGGACCATGCCCGAGGACGGTCGGCCAGGACTCCGGCAGGTGAATGCGGGCGCTGGTCTCTGTGACCAGCAGGGTCAGCCGCTCTAGGGCCGCCCCCACAATCGTCCGTATGGTGACCAGCTCGCGAGGGACTGGCGTGTAGCGAACGCTGGCCAGCAGCAGGAGCTCTTCGATCATCGGGCGCATTTTCTTTCCCGCCCGGCGGATCCGGCGCAGATGTTCTCGGAGCTCTTCTACGGATAGGGTCTCTGGATCCTTCTCCGGGAACTCCGCTGCCTCTACGATCACACCCAGAGGCTGTTTGAGGTCGTGAGCCACCGTATGGGCAAAGGCCTCCAGGTCCTGGTTGAGCTAGCCCGGCTCCTCCCGATGCTGCCGCTCCTCCTCCGGCCATTGCGCCTGCTCCAGCACGACGGCCAACGAGTTCGCCGAGGGCATATAAGTCGGAGATGATCCTCACAGAAAAAGCTGGGCTTGTGGCTGTCCAGCGCTCGCATCCCGATCACCCGGTCCTGAGCGATACGGGGGATCCCCATCCACGATCGGATGGGGGCGTAGGGAGTCTCTCGGAAGACCGGATGCTCCGCCGGCACGTTCGGGAGGATGAGTGGCCCTCGCTCGAGGACGAATTGGGTGTTCGGGCTGCCCCTAGGGATAGGGAATCGGAAGCCGAGGGTGGACGACGGGAGGCCGCTCTGACCCATGATCTCCAGATATCCCTCCCGAGACCACCGGACCGAAGCGCTGTCATAGGGAATGAGGGAGTGGAGTTGCTCCGAGATGCGCTGGAGCATCTCCGTCAGATTGGGGGCCTCCACCAATGCAGTGATGGCCCGCCGAAGGGCGTCTGCTTCCTGCCAGCGGGCTCGGGCCTCCTTCAGGGAGCGCACTTTGGCGGTCGCCAGGGCGACGATGCGCGCCGTGATCTCCCTGCGGGCGATCTCCTCGCCAGTGAACCGGTGAGGGGTATCGCGTAGGCGATCAGGAGGGCTCCCAATCATGTCCCTCCGGCGATGAGCGCGAGGGCCAGCAAGGATTCGGATGGGGAACTGAGCTGCGACGCGAGGGCTGAGATGAGGGGTGTAGAACACGTCCTCGATCGTAACTCCGCCTCCGCGCACGGAAGTTCGATCCTCCAGGCGGGATCTCCCTCCCCGAGCTTGGATCCGCCCGGACAAAAGACCGCGCCCCGGGGTTGCCCCCTGGGGCGCAGCAAGGTGGGCCGTGCAGGACTCGAACCTGCAACCTTGGGATTAAGAGTCCCCTGCTCTACCTGTTGAGCTAACGGCCCACGTCCACTTCTAAAGTATAGCTAGGGCCCCATGGGCTGTCAAGGCGGAGCCGCCCGGGGGGCCTCCGCAGGGAAACGGGACCTTGAACGGGCGTGACCATCCTCTAAAATGAGACAGAAAGGTCGAGCCTGACGGGGAGGAAGGTCGATGTCCGGACGGGATCCTCAGGATGTGCAGGCGTTCCTGGATCGACATCTTCCCGGGACCGCCGTGCGGGTGCTGGAACGGAGCACGGCGACAGCCCCGGAGGCTGCGGCGGCAGTCGGTTGCCCTCTGGGCGCCATCGTGAAGTCCCTCCTCTTCCTGGCCGATAGGGACCCGCGGCTGGTGCTGGTGGCCGGGGATCGAAAGGCCGATCAGCGCCTCCTGGCGAGCCTGTGGGGGATCCCCCGAAAGCGCATCCGCATCGCAGACCCCGAGATGGTGCAGCGGGTGACCGGATTCGCCGTAGGCGCAGTGCCTCCCGTCGCCCACGCCACTCCTCTGCCCGTCTGGATCGACGCCTCCCTTGCCCGTTACAAGATCCTGTGGGCCGCCGCGGGAGCCCGCAACGCCTTTTTCCCCATCGCCTTCGCCGACCTAATCCGGATCACCGACGGGACGGTCGCGGCGTTCACGGTGGAGGATCATCCTGCGGAGCAGGCGCCTGATGCGGATCCTGGCCATTGAGACCTCGTGCGATGAGACAGCGGCAGCGGTGGTGGAGGACGGCCGGATCCTGCGCAGCCACGTGGTGGCCTCCCAGGCCGACTTCCACAGCAAATACGGCGGCATCTTCCCGGAGCTCGCTGCCCGGATGCATGTCGAGGCCATCGTCCCGGTCACCCGCGAGGCCCTCTCCCAGGCCGGCCTCTCGTGGGAAGCCCTGGACGCCATCGCGGTGACCTATGGGCCCGGCCTGCCGGGCTCGCTGGTGGTCGGGGTGAGCTTCGCCAAAGCCCTGGCCTTCGCCCGTCGCAAACCCCTCATCGCTGTCAACCACCTGGAAGGCCACCTCTATGCCCACCGCCTTCGGGTGGAGGGAAACCCCTCGGAAGACCTTCCTACTCCTTTCCTGGCTCTGATCATCTCCGGCGGTCACACGGAGCTGATATGGGTCCGTGATCTTCTGGACCACCGTCGGGTGGGCTGGACCATCGATGACGCTGCGGGGGAGGCCTTCGACAAAGTCGCCCGGCTCCTGGGCCTAGGGTTCCCCGGCGGGCCCGTCATCGAGCGGATCGCCCAGGAAGGGGACCCGAAAGCCTTTCCCTTTCCTGTCTGGCCGAAGGTCGACGATCCCATGTGGTTCAGCTTCAGCGGCCTGAAGACGGCCGTTCTGCGCGCGGTCGAACGCCTCCAGGGACCGCTCCTCCCGGTGGCCGATTTGGCGGCTTCCTTCCAGGCGGCGGTGATCGAGCAGCTGGTGACAAAGACGCTGGAAGCCCTGCGCCGCTACGAAGCCCGGGCCATCTTGATCTCCGGCGGGGTCTCCGCCAACCGGCTGCTCCGGTCCGAGATGGCCCGCCGCGCCCCCGTACCGGTGGTGGCTCCCCCGCCCTGGCTGTGTACGGATAACGCGGCGATGATCGGTGCCGCTGCGGAGCTCCACGCCCAGGCCGGACGCTTCGCCTCCCTCAACCTGGAAGTGGGTCCGAATGCGAAGATCGGAGCGGCCGCTTGAGCTCGTGGGCGCAGCCACTTTGAAGGGCTTTCCCGTCTCCTGGGCAGGGTGATCGCTTTCGGTCCTGAGGTGAAGCGGAGCGTCGCAGGGCAACTGCAAGCAGTTGCCCCACTCTGCGAGGGTCGGCGGAGTCGGAAATCCATAGATCCGCCCAGGGCGGAAAACTGGAAAGCTCCGGATGCCTTTTCGGAGCCTCCTGCTCCGGACCCGCGGTATAATCCTGTAGGAGGCCGGAGGGGACAGGATCCTTAGCGCTGGGGAACACGCAGAAGATGTTTCAGATCCAGGAATGGATATCGGTCCAAGAGGCCCGCCGGTTGATCCTATCGGAGTGCCATCCGCTGCCGCCGGAATCCGTTCCCCTCTCCCAGGCCCGCGGGCGGGTCGTGGCAGAGGACATCCGGGCAGAAAGGGATCTGCCTCCTTTCCCGAACTCCGCTATGGACGGCTACGCGGTCCGTGCAGAGGACGTGCGGGCAGCGAGCCGCGATCGACCGGTCCGATTGCAGGTGCGGGGGGAGGCCGCGGCGGGCCATCCGTTCTCCAGCGCAGTAGAGCCCGGGACAGCAGTGCGCATCGCGACCGGGGCCCCGCTCCCGAACGGAGCGGATGCAGTGATCCCAGTGGAGGACACGGATGACGTAGGCGGGCCGGGCCGTCCCCTTCCCCAGGAGATCGCCGTGTTCCAGCCGGCGCAGCCTGGGCAGTTCATCCGCCCGGCCGGCGAGGATGTGGCCCGGGGGGCGGTAGCGCTGGAGCGGGGGACGATCCTGACCCCGGGGGCCCTGGCCCTTCTGGCCGCCCTGGGACGCCTGGAGGTGCCTGTTCACCGTCGGCCGCGGGTGGCGGTGCTGGCCATCGGCGACGAGCTGATTGAGCCAGGCCGTCCGCTTCCCTCAGGCTGCATTTACGAAACCAACCGGACGGCGCTGGCGGCCCAAGCCGCGGAGGCCGGGGCAGAGCCGTTGCTTTTGGGGATCGCCCGGGACGATCCGGAGGATCTACAGCGGTTGCTGGATGAAGCGGCCGCCCACTACCCGGATCTCATCATCTCCTCTGCGGGTGCCTCCGTGGGCGCTTACGACTGGGTGAAGGAGATCGTCCGGCGGCGCGGGGAGCTCCGGCTCTGGAAGGTCCGCATCCGCCCAGGGAAGCCCTTTGCCTTCGGCCACTACTGGGGCATCCCCTTCTTCGGCCTGCCCGGGAACCCAGTCTCCGCGATGATCACCTTTGAACAGTTCGTCCGGCCGGTCCTGCGCCGAATGAGCGGCTATCCCCGCTGGGAGCGGCCCCGCATCGCGGTGCACCTGGCTGAACCGATCTCCAGCGATGGTCGGGAGACATATTTCCGAGCCCACATCTTCTATGAGGATGGCCGGTTCCAGGCCCAACTCAGTGGGTTGCAGGGCTCTCACATCTTGAGCGCGATGGCGCGGGCGAACGGCCTGGTCATCCTCCCGGAGGGAGTGCCGGCGCTCCCGGCGGGGGCGACGGCGATGGCAGAGGTGTGGGTGGACCTCCAGGATCTAATGGGATTATCTGGAATCTCATAAGGGGAGGTTTCTATGAGTAGGCGTGCGGCCCGTTCTATCCCGACCCGACGGTCTATCGGTCTGCCGATCCTGGCCGTGGGGGCGGTGCTGGTGGGGGTGCTGGCCCTAATCGGCTATCAGTGGTGGGCGAGCCGCCCTCTGGAAAGCGTCGCTGCGGTGGACTACCCGAGCGGTCTAACCCCGGACGGTTATCCATATAAAGGGAACCCAGAGGCGAAGGTGGTGATCGAGGAGTATTCGGATTTCCAGTGCGTGGCCTGCGCTCGCTACGCCCAGGAGGTCGCCCCGCAGCTGGATGAGAAATACATAAAGGCTGGGAAGGTGTATTATATTTTCCGGTATTTCCCCTTCCTGGGGCCGGAGTCCTTCCGAGCGGCGGAGGCGGCGGCGTGTGCGGCGGAGCAGGGTCGGTTCTGGGAATATGAGCGCATTGTCTTCGCGAACCTGCGAGGGAGCAACCAGGGCTGGTTTTCCGATGACCGGCTGATCGGGTTCGCCGCGCGGGTGGGGCTGGATCGGGGGCGCTTCGAGAACTGCCTGCTCTCCGGCAAACACCTCGACTTCATCCGTCAGGCGGCGGAGGCCGGGCGCCAGCGGGGAGTCCGTGCGACCCCGACGTTCTTCATCAACGGGGAGAAGATCGAAGGGCTGTATAACGTAGCCTTCTATGAGACCTACCTTGACGTCCTGTTGCAGCAGGGTCCATAAGAAGGAGGAAGGTGAATGGTGCCGGCGAGCGTGGCGGCGAGAAATCGGCTTGCCCTGGCGCAGAGCGGGCTGGCCCTCATGGGGGCGGGTGTGGCGGCTTATCTGACATGGGCCAAGCTCCGCGGCGAGGGTGTGGTCTGCTTCGGGTTCGGAGGCTGCGAGGTGGTGAACAACAGCCCCTACGCGGAGCTGCTCGGGATCCCGGTGGCTGCCTGGGGGCTGGGCGCCTATCTGGCCCTGGCCTTCCTCGGCGGCCTCTCGTGGGCCTGGTCCGACCGTGCCTCCCTCCGGCCGTGGGCGGCGACCCTCTCCTTTGCCCTCGCCCTGGGAGGATGGTTGTTCTCCATGTATCTCACGGCCATCGAGGCCTTCGTCCTCCGCTCCTGGTGCAGCTGGTGCGTGACCTCCGCCGTCCTCATCACCCTGTTGCTGGGAGTGTGTGGCCTTCGTTTCTATCGGATGTTCCGGGAGGGAGGGTAAACGCGGTGCGGTAAGGAAGCACGGCGTCGCCTCCGAGATTCATCCTTAATGCCTAACATTCCGTCAGGAGGGATCCTATGCCGCGCATTCGCTGCCATTATGTGGATTGCGTTTACCTGGAGGCCGGCATGTGCACGGCCGATGAGATCGAACTGGACCCTGAGATGGGATGTCTGACCTATACTCAGGCCGAGGAGGAAGAGGAGGAGTGGGAGGAGGAAGAGGTGGTCCCAGAGGAAGAGGAAGAGCTGGAGCTGGATGATGAGGAGTGGGAAGAGATCGCCCCCGAGGAGGACGAAGAGGATAAGGACTGGTGAGCAGCCCCTCTCTGCCTCTGGAAGACTCTGGGTGGGGCGGGGAGCCGGCGGAAAGGCCCCCCCGCCCCATCAGAACGTAGCCCAGCGCAGCCGCGCTTCTAAGATTTACCCGTGGCGTTTCAGAAAGCGGGCGATGCGCTCCAGGGCTTCCTCGATCTTCTCGTAAGCAGTAGCATAAGAACAGCGGACGTGCCCTTCGCCTCCCAACCCAAAGGCGCTGCCCGCAACCACAGCCACCTTCTCCTCCATGAGCAGGCGCTCGCTGAACTCCACGTCGCTCATGCCGGTGCGGGCGATGGAGGGGAAGGCGTAGAAGGCTCCCTTCGGTTCGAAGCAGGTCAGGCCCAGCTCGTTGAGCCCCCTGACGATCAGCCGCCGGCGTCGATCGTATTCCTGGCGCATCTGCTCTACGTGTTCCTCCCCGATGCGCAGGGCGGCCAGGGCAGCGTGCTGCGAAGGGGTGGGAGCGGACATGATGGTGTATTGATGGATCTTGCGCATGGCCTCCAGGATCTCCCGAGGCGCGGCTGCGTAACCGATCCGCCAGCCCGTCATGGCGTAATCCTTGGAGAAGCCGCCGAGCAGGATGGTGCGCTCCCGCGCCCCGGGCAACGCGGCGAAGCAGGTGTGCGTTCCGTCGTAGACCAGGCGGTCGTAGATCTCATCGGAGATCACCACGAGGTCGTATTTCTCCGCCAGGGCGGCGATGGCCATCAGCTTCTCCCGGGGCATCACCGCCCCTGTGGGGTTGTTCGGATAGCCGATCAGGATGGCCTTGGTGCGCGAGGTGATGCGGGCCTCAAGGTCGGCGGGGTTGACCTGGAAGTCCTCCTCCGCCTGCGTGGCAAAGGTCACCGGCACGCCCCCCGCCAGGGTCACCTCCGGCGCGTAGGAGACAAAACACGGCTGGGGGATGATCACTTCATCTCCTGGATCCAGGATGGCGTTCACCGCCAAGTAGAGGGCTTCGGAGACCCCAACCGTGATCAGGAGCTCCGACTCCGGATTGTAGGAGACGCCGTAGAGCCGGTGGAGATGCTCGGCCAGGGCCTCCCGCAATTCGATCAGCCCGGAGTTGCTGGTGTAGTGGGTCTCCCCCCGCAGCAGGGACTCCACGCCGGCTTTGAGGATCGGCTCCGGCGTCACGAAATCGGGCTCGCCGATGCTCAGGCTGATCACGTCTTTCATCGTCGCCGCAATGTCAAAGAAGCGGCGGATCCCGGACGGCGGGATGGAAGCCACGCGCTGGGCAATGAAGCTCCGCATCTCTGCAACCTCCTGGTCAGGTCCTCCGATCAGCGGCGAAGATCGAAGTCGCCCTTCACACTTCCCTCTCCCGCTGGGGATTTTCCCCCTGCCCCGCCGGATCAACAAGGCCACCGGATGGAAGGGGGAGATCCCGAGCGAGCGCGCGGGATCCCCCAAGGGGTTCGAGGGCCTGGCGCACCACCGCCCGAAACTCCGCCAGGATCATCGCGGTGGCCCCCCAGATGGCGTGCGCCCCCAGACGGAGGATCGGGATCCGCCACCGCGCGCCGTAAAGCTCCCATTCCTCCTCGTCCTGGTGGCGCGGGTCCAGCAGCCAGGAGAGGGTGGTCTCCAGCACCTCCGCCACCTCCAGCGGGGCGGGATGGAAAGTGGGACGCTCCGGGAGATAGCCGACCACCGGAGACACCAGAAAGCCGCTGGAGGGGACATACAAAGGGGTGAGATGGCCCAGAAGACGCACCCGGCTTCCCGGGGAGCCCAGCTCTTCTTCGGTTTCCCGCAGGGCCGCTCCTTCCGGGGATTCGCCGGGCTTGCACGCGCCCCCGGGCAGGGAGATCTGCCCCTTGTGATGGGCCACCTGATCCGTCCGGCGGGTAAGCGGGAAGGCGAGGTCGCGGCGCTGGGGATGCAGGAGGATCAGCACGGCTGCCGGCCGGGCCTCTGGGGGAAGTTCCCCCGCCTGCTCTAGGAAGGCCCGGCGATAGGGCGGGGCCATCTCCCACTGGGCGGAGGGCCCGGGGAGCGACCGAGCCAGCGCCTCCCGAAGCCGCCCGATCATCGCTTCCGGGGTGGGCTCGGTGAGGGCGGAGGGATTCATGACTGCGCCCCCCAGGCCATGGCCTCTTCTAACAGCGCGATCACTTCCTCATCGGAGACCTGCTCGAACTGCTCGTAAAAGGCCCCGACGGCCCAGAACAGGGCCGGCGTGTAAAGCACTACCGCCGCGTCGGCTTCCGCTTCCACGCGGGGCAGCATCTCCGGCGGCGCTACCGGGGCGGCGGCGATCCGCCGCTTCGCGCCTCGGTGGCGTAGCGAACGGAGGCTGACCCACATCGTGGCCCCCGTGGCGATCCCATCGTCTACCACCACCACGGTTCGCCCTTCGACCGGAATCGAAGGGCGAAGGCCGCGGAAGCAGGCCGCCCGCCGCCGCAGCTCCTCCTGCTGGCGGCGGGTCTCTTCCTCGATGTAGGTTGGGGGGATCTCCGGCATAGTGATGGCCAAGGGATCGATCCAGAGGGTTCCATCCTCTGCTACCGCGCCGATGGCCAGCTCCGGGTTGCCGGGGGCGCCCAGCTTGTGGGCCAACATCACATCCAGGGGCGCTTGCAGGGCTCGGGCGACCTCGTAAGCCACGACCACACCCCCCCGGGGGATTCCCAGCACCACCACCTGCCCGGCCTGCGCCTCCGGTTCCAGATCCCGCAGGGCCTCCGCCAGCCGTCGTCCGGCCTCCCGCCGATCCCGAAACCGCATCGATGCCTCCATGCCCCCGCAACTCCCAAGATGATCTTAACTCAGATTCCTGGGTTGCAGATTCAGAGGCTCCCCGCGGACCGCATGAAACCCAGCCGTCTAAGAGGCCATCGGGATCTGCTCGCTTCCCAGCGGATCAAGGAGGATTCTCCTCAGGGATGTCCTCCGGGTGGATCCGAGCGACAGCGGCTAAGCGATCGGTCTCGGCCAGGGCGATCAGGCGGCTGCCGCGGGCAGCCCGGCCAGCCTGGGGGATCTCCCGGACCGGGATCCGGATGGCCATCCCGCTGAGCGTCAACAGCACGAGATCGTCTTCCGGGCGCACCGTCCGCGCGGCCACCACCTCCCCGATCTCCTCCAAGCGATCCGTCACCGTCCGCACGCCCCCCGTGGCCCGACCCTTTTGGGGATATTGGGCGAAGGGGGTGCGCTTCCCGAAGCCCCCCGCCGTCACCACCAGGAGCTCTCCCTCCGGATCCACCCGATCCAGGGCGACCACCTGGTCTCCTCCTTCCAGTCGGATGCCTCGCACGCCGGCCGCCGCCCGGCCCATCGGGCGCACCTCCGCCTCCTCGAAGCGCAGCGCCTGGCCTCGGGCCGTCACCAGCACCAGGTCCCCGCGGCCATCGCTGAGGGAGACGTCCTGCAACACATCCCCCGCCTCCAACAGGATGGCCACCAGGCCGGAGGAGCGGACGGTGAGGAACTCGCTCAGGGGAACCCGCTTGATCTTCCCCAGGCGGGTGGCCATCACTAGGTAACGGTCCGCCCCATCGCCGGCCCCTTCGATCCAGGCGGGCGGGACCGCCACCAGGGCGGTGATGCGCTCCCCCTCCGCCAGATTGACCAGGTTCACAACGGGGAGGCCTCGGGCCGCCCGATCTGCATCCGGCGCCTCGTAGACCCGGATTCGGTAGGCCCGCCCCTGATCCGTGAAAAAGAAGAGGTGGTCCAGGGCGCGACAGGTCAGCCCCCGGGCCACTGCGTCCTCCTCGTTGGTGGCCATCCCAGTGACCCCCCGTCCCCCGCGGCCTTGGGGCCGGTAGGCGGCCACCGGCACCCGCTTGATGTATCCCCGCTGGCTCAGGAGCACCAGCACCCACTCGTCGGGGATCAGGTCCTCCACGGTGAACTCCGCCGTGGCCTCGGGAAGGATGCGGGTGCGGCGGGGATCGCCGTATTTCCCGTTCAGCTCTTGCAGCTCCCCGCGGATCACCCTTAGGATCTTGAGAGGATCGGCCAGCAGGGCCTCCAGCTCGGCGATACGGACCTGCAGATCCTGGTATTCCTCCTCCAGCCGCTGGCGCTCCAGCGCCGCCAAGCGCCGCAGGGGCATGTCCAGGATGGCCTGGGCCTGGACCTCGGTGAGCCCGAAGCGGGCCATCAGCTGCCCTTTCGCGGTTTCCGCATCGGGGGCGTTGCGGATCAGGGCGATCACCTCATCCAAGAACTGCAGGGCGATCCGCAGACCCTCCAGGATGTGGATCCGCGCCTTCGCCTTCTCCAGGTCGTAGCGCGTCCTCCGGGTCACCACCTGGATCCGGTGCTCGATGAAGAGCTGCAGCATCCGCTTGAGGGAGAGGACCCGGGGCTGGCCGTCCACCAGGGCCAGCATCTGGACCCCAAAGGTGGTCTGGAGGGGGGTGAACTTCAAGAGCTGGTTGAGCACCTTCTGGGGTTGGGCGCCGCGCTTGAGCTCTATGACGACGCTCATCCCATGGCGGTCGGACTCATCGCGCAGGTCAGCGATGTCCTCGATGCGCCCCTCGCGGACCAGCTCGGCGATCCGCTCGATGAGGGCCGCCTTGTTCACCTGATAGGGCAGCTCCGTCACCACGATCCGCCAGCGCCCGCCCTTCATCTCCTCGATGCGGGTCACTGCCCGCACCACCAGCCGCCCGTGCCCGGTGGCATAGGCCGCCTTGATCCCCTCCTGGCCCAGGATCAGCCCGCCGGTGGGGAAGTCGGGGCCCGGGATGAAGCGCATGAGGTCATCCACAGTGATGCGATCCAGGCGTCCCCAGTTGTCGATCACGTAGCACAGGGCGTCGCAGACTTCTTGGAGGTTGTGAGGAG
>Ga0272447_1000586_pt1 | contig 26622 bp, 17 predicted proteins | sample YNPCB0133_FD_194589 | JGI IMG/M metagenome (GOLD analysis project Ga0272447, IMG submission 194589) | Hot spring microbial mat communities from Yellowstone National Park, WY, United States - YNP-CB-013-3 | ecosystem: Environmental > Aquatic > Thermal springs > Hot (42-90C) > Sediment | place... | reverse complement strand
GCCGACTGCGTCCGTTGCCCGACGAGGTTCGCCTATTGCTGGTGGAGGAGGAGGGCTACACCATGCTTTCGCCAGCGGGTGAGGCGTTTTACGAGGCGTTTCGGGCGCGGGTGGAGGCCCAGCGTCCCACTCCCCTGTTCCTACACCAACGGGCGGTGCGCGCGATGAACGCAGCGGAACCGTCCATTCGCAATGTGTTGCGTGAGCGGCTCAAGCACTTGCAGAACCCAGAGCGCCGCCGCCAGAACTCGCATAGCGTGCATGGCAGCGATTGCCTCGTTTACCCGTCGGGTCACGTGGCGGAGCGTATCCTCTACTACATCGATGAGCAGGGTAACGTTCGCGTGTGCGAGCTCTTCTGGTCGCACAAGGATTACGAAACGGCTCTGGCAGAGGGGGTGTATCGGCTGCACTACCCGCGCGACCAGTTCCAGGAATGGCATCTTTAGAACAGACTTGGCTGCTGCTGCTCGCGAATCACTTGCTCGGGGCGGGGGAAGAGGCGGTCAAAATCGTCGCCGATGGCTTCGCGCAGGCGCAGGGCGAAACGATACAGCTTGTTGGCGTAGTGTTCGCGGTCTTCGTCTCCCCGATAGTCTTCCATCATGCCCAGCGAGCCATCCGCCCGCTGATACAGGTTCACGTACTCCCCCACGCTCACGCCTCGCACCGCCTCTGCGGCCTTGCGCTTGTTCTCGCTGGTGAAGGTCTTTTCCGTCACCCGCTCGCGTCGAGCAAGGTCTTCGATGGGAATCTCGCCGCTGAGAATGCGCAAGATAGTGTGCCGGTACAGCTGGGCGATACCCTCGCGGTCGCCGTCCACCAGCTTCTGGAGCACCTCCGCCAGGAACCGCCTTCCATATGGCTCATCGGCACGCGAGCGCAGCGACGCCCCTTTATATGTCCAGTTCCCTTCATAGTCCAGCAGGGCATAGTTTTTGGTCTTTACCGAAATCATGGCGCGGTATCGCCCGTCGAAGCTTAGGCGGATGCCCTCTGGAAGCGTCTCGGCTATCTGCTGCACATATGCCTCCTCTGCTTCTGGTCCTTCCACTCCTTCGGGGGGCTGGAAGTAGACGCCATCGGTGTCCACCTCGATGACCTTGCTTCCGTGGCGTTCTAGCGCGTCTACCAGCTGCATGGCGATTTTGCGCCCCTCTTCAGTCACCCGCTGCGCTGCGTCGAAGTCATTGAAAGGAAAGCTTGCACCAAGATAGCCGTAAAAGGAGTTAATCAACACCTTGAACGAGCCCTGTATACCATCCCAGTAGGCGCGCTGGCGCGGATCGGTAGCCCGGCGTAGCTCCGCTTTTGCTTCCAAGCGGCGGCGGGTAAGCTCTTCCAGAGCCGGCAAAAACACGCCTAATCTATCGGACGCAGGCGCAATCCGATGCACCAGCATGATGCTGGGGTACAGGCTCTCTACGTCCGCCTTCACTACGCGGGGGATAACGCCTGTAATGCGCACTTCCGTATAACCGCCTGTGTAGTCGCGGGCGGGCTGAGGACGGGGAATGGCGTAGCCTGCGTGTAGGTAGGCGCGCACAAAGATGGCATTAATCTTCTCGCCACTACCCGCTGTGGCGACGTGTTGGTAGGTGTCTGGCACCATCTGCGTCTGATAAAACTCGGTGGGCAGCACAATCTCTGCCAGCCGGGCTGTTTCCTGTGCATCCTGCAGCGCGTATTGACGCACGGTATCTGGGTTTGAGCGCCACTGCTCGGTTAGGTCGCCTCGGTCTATCAGCACACGCTCCTCATCGGCGATGCCGTAGGCGCGTGCCACCTCTTTCAGCCCGTAGCTCTGCAGGTCGCCTTTTGCCCAGTCGTGACGTTGCACCGCGAAGTAGGTGTCCAGCACGTGCCTTCCGGGGATGTACACAGGACAGAAGGGGCGGTTGATTGCGCCGATGGGCAGGTTACGCTCGCTGCCAATGGTCATCAGCTGCCCACTGCGCCCAATCGCAAGGGCAACGTTGTAGCGGCGGGCGCGCTCAAGCAGAAAGGGCAGGTCGAATCCGAAGAGATTGTGCCCCTCGATCACATCTGGGTCACGCTCGCGCACCAGCTGCACAAAGCGTTGCAGCAGCTGTGCCTCGTTTGGATGTTCAATGACCTCGCTCCAGCCGCGGTTGTCGTGCAGTACGATAAGCAGGACACGGCTAGACGGCTCCTGCGGGTTCAGTCCAGCCGTTTCGATGTCTACCTGCATCCGATGCACATCATCGAAACGCATCTCCTTGAATAGCGTGTAGCCCGATAGCATGAGGAACTGCCGCTCGGGGCTGCCGTAAGCAATCATGTCCACATGCATGTCGCGCAGACGCACACGCGCGCTCTGGTATGCTGTCCACGTGCTGAACTTCGCCATCCAGCAGTAGCCCTCGCCGTCCAGCTGCTCCCACTGCGCCTCGATATCTGGATAACGCTGCGTGGTTAGCAGCCATGGGGTAAAGGGTTCCCGCCAGGTCGTGCGTGTGCCATCAGCTGCGCGCTGATGAAGGATGGCTTCTGTGTCAGTCATCTCCACCGCCACTACGCGCGGCGTGGTGTTCCAGCCGAAGAGAATGCTCGTGGCAGACAAAGGGCGTAGGTCTAAATCGAACAGATTCATCATCGCGCAGCTCCCGCACAGGCTAATGGTATTATACCTGAAGAAGAAGGGAGCAGGAAGTCATAAGGCGGTGGGTTGGCAGACAACGGTAGGCTTCAATACGACAACGGCAAGTGGTCGCATCGGTAAACCCCTTGCCTTTTTCGCGCGATTTTGGTATGATGACTGCAGAATATGGCTGTCGCTGGGCAGTGGCCCACTCTATACTGGGTGAGGATTGGACCAACAGTGTTCATGGAAGGTGAGACGCACGTCAAGCGCAGCTATCGCCGCTTCATGCAGATGAGTGACCGGGAGATTGTAGAGCAAGCACAGCAGGGCGACGAACAGGCTGCGGAGTTCCTGCTATATAAGTATCGCAATCTGGTTCGCACCAAAGTCAAATCCTATTTTCTGTTGGGCGCAGAGCGGGAGGATTTGCTGCAAGTCGGTATGATTGGACTGTGGCAGGCGATCCTCGATTACCGCATCGATAAGCCCATTTCGTTCCCGGCGTTTGCCAAAGTGTGCATCCAGCGCCATATCATTACTGCCATCAAAGCAGCGACGCGACAGAAACAGATGCCGTTGAACACCTCCCTGTCGCTGGAGGTGAGCTCAGACGATGAGGATGATGACTGGAGCTTAGCAGACATGCTCCCTGCCGAGCCAAGCAGCGACCCAGAAGAGCGGCTGCTGCAGGCAGAGGACACCCGCCAGCTGCAGCGCACGTTGCAACAGTTGCTCAGTGATTTCGAGTGGCGCGTGCTGATGCACTACCACTTCGGCAAATCGTATCGGGAAATCGCTGAAGCGCTGCAGTGTAAGACCAAATCGGTGGACAATGCCCTAGCGCGCATTAAACGCAAAGTGGCAGGACTACCGATAGGCAAAGCCGACTTGCGCGAGCTTTTCATGCAAAACTGAGGTACCAATGACTTTTCAAGAGCTGTTACTGAGGTTGGAACGGTTCTGGGCGCGGCAGGGTTGCCTGATTCTGCAGCCCTACGACGTAGAAGTCGGGGCAGGCACCATGGCGCCTGGCACGGCTCTTCGAAGCCTTGGGCCAGAGCCATGGAACGTAGCTTACGTACAGCCCTCGCGTCGCCCGGCTGATGGACGCTACGGGCGCAACCCCATGCGCGTACAGCATTACTACCAATACCAAGTCATCCTTAAACCGCCGCCAGAGAACGTGGTCGACCTGTATTTGGACAGCCTGCGTGCCTTAGATATCGACCCCTTGGAGCATGACATCCGCTTCGTGGAAGATGACTGGGAAGCTCCCACTCTGGGCGCGTCGGGCGTGGGCTGGGAGGTATGGCTGGACGGTACCGAGATCACGCAGTTTACCTACTTCCAACAAATGGGCGGGATCGAATGCCGACCGGTCTGTGCGGAGATTACCTACGGCCCCGAAAGGTTGGCGATGTGCCTGCAGGGCAAGAGCAGCTTCTGGGAGCTGGAATGGGCACACGGCATCACCTACGGTGAGGTCGACCGGCAAGCCGAGATCGAGCATAACTTCTACAACTTCGACTATGCCGACGTGGACATGCTGTTCCGCCTCTTCGAGATGTTCGAGGCGGAGGGGCACCGTATCGCCGAGCTGGGCTACACGCACCCAGCGTTTGACTACGCGCTGAAATGCTCCCATGTGTTCAACCTGCTGGATGCACGCGGGAGCATCTCGGTAACGGAACGCGCCAGCTACATCAACCGTGTGCGCGCCCTAGCGCGCAAGTGTTGTGTGCAGTATCTCAAGCAGCGCGAGGAGATGGGTTTCCCGCTGCTGCAAGCACGGGAGGCTCTGGCTGTCGGATGAGAAGGGTGCTACTCGCATGGCTGTCCTCTGCCATGCGAGTAGCGGTGGTCAGTGCCCTCGTATTTTTGCTGACAGTAAACTTCGTGGGGCAAGGGTTCCGTGTAGATGGACGATGCATGGAGCCCAATTTGTATCATGGGGATCGGGTGCTCACCGAAAAGCTAAGCTACCGCTGGCGGGCGCCACAGCGCGGCGAGGTGGTAGTGTTTCGCGTGCCCGATGGCACGAACGAGCTGATGGTGAAACGGGTCGTTGCCCTGCCTGGCGAGCGAGTGAGCATCCGCGACGGCAAGGTTTATATCAATGGGCGTCCCCTGCCCGAGCCGTATCGGCGTCACGCAATGAACTACTTCATGCGCGAGAAAACTGTGCCAGAGGGGATGTTGTTCGTCATGGGCGATAATCGCGACGTCAGCAACGACAGCCGCGACTGGGGCTTCTTACCTATGAACCGTATCGTTGCGCGTGTGTGGTGCCGCTATCAGCTGCCCTTGCGGTTTGAGCTGGTGAGATAGCAAGCAGGAGGAAGGTTTTGACAGACCTGTTGCTGGAAATCGGGACAGAGGAACTACCCGCTAGCGTAGTGGAAAGCGCGCTGGAACAGTTAAAAGCAGCTGTAACGCAGCGTCTGCAAGAGGCGCGAGTCACCTTCGGGCAGGCGCATACCTTTGGCACGCCGCGCCGATTGATACTGCTTGTCCACGAGGTTGCTCCCCGTCAGGCGGATGTGGTGCGGGAGGTGCGCGGACCAGCAGCCAATGTGGCGTTTGACGCGCAAGGCAACCCCACCCCTGCGGCGCAAGGATTTGCCCGCAAGCAAGGTGTGGATGTGAAAGACTTGGAAGTGGTGCGTACCCCGCAAGGTGACTACGTGATGGCGAAGGTCTTCGAACGCGGCAAGCCGACCGTCGAGGTGGCTGCCAGCGTCTTTCCCGAAGCCATTCGCTCGCTCACCTTCCCGAAAATGATGCGCTGGGGCAGCGGAAGTTTGCGGTTCTGTCGCCCGATACGCTGGTTGCTCGCGCTGTATGGGCATGAAGTAATACCGTTTGAACTGGACGGCATCCGTAGCAGCAATCGCTCGCGAGGACATCGATTCCTTGCACCCGAAGAGTTTGAAGTGAACCATCCCACCGACCTTTTCCACCAGCTGGAGGAGCGCTTTGTGCTCTTTGACCACCGTCGGCGACGGCAAGCCATCCGCGAGCAGGCAGATGGCTTAGCCAAACAGGTGGGCGGGCATATCCTGTGGGACGATGCGTTGCTAGATGAGGTCACCCAGCTGGTGGAGTACCCGACGGCTTTGCTTGGGCGTTTCGACCCCACCTTCCTGAGCCTGCCCGAGCCGATACTCATCACTGCCATGAAGAAGCATCAACGCTTCTTCGCGGTGGCTGATGCGCAAGGGAAACTGCTGCCCTATTTCGTGGCAGTGCGCAACGGCGACGACCGCCACTTAGACATCGTGCGCGAGGGGAACGAGCGGGTACTCACTGCCCGCTTCAACGATGCCCACTTCTTTTACGAGCGCGACCGCCAGCAGCCGCTCGAGGCGTTCGTAGGCGAGCTGCGGCGGATTGTGTTTCAGGAGAAGCTCGGCACGATGGCGGACAAGGCGGCACGTCTGGCACGGCTAGCGCAAGGGATGGCAGAGCAGGCTGGTGTTGAGGCTTCGCTGGCGGAACGTGCAGCGACGCTGTGCAAAGCCGACCTTGCCACGGAAGTGGTGATGGAACTGCCCACCCTGCAGGGCATTATGGGCAGGGAGTATGCCGTGTTATCGGGTGAAGACCCCGCTGTTGCGCAAGCGATTGCCGAACACTACATGCCGCGCTTCGCAGGCGACGCCCTTCCCGAAAGCCCGCTGGGCAAGTTACTCGCGGTGTGTGACCGTGTGGACACGTTGGTGGGCTACGTCGGTGCGCTACAGATTGTGCCGACGGGATCAGGCGACCCATTCGGACTGCGGCGTGCGGCACAGGGCGCGGTGCAGATTCTGGCATCAGGGGCGGGAATGCCACGCCTGTGGGCGTTTGTAGACGAGGCGGTGAGAGGCTACCACCAGCAGGGCATATCGGTGGGGGAAGATGGTTTGCGTCTGCTGGCGCAGCTGTTTGCACAGCGGGTGGAGGCTTTCTTAGAGGACGAGGGCGTCCGGCACGATGTCATCCAAGCGGTGTTGGCGGAGGAGCGCGTAGAGCCTTCTGTCGCACATAGTAACGCCCGATTGCTGAATGCCCTGCCGTTGGAGCGCATAGCCCCCGTTGCCTTAGCAGCGACGCGCGTGCGTAACATCCTGAAAGCGGGTGAGGCTACCAAACTCGTACCCACAGCCGATTGGCGTTTGCCGCAAGAATGGTTATCGCAAGTGGAACCAGACCTGTTCCAGCACGAAGAGGAGCGCATCCTTTACGAGCTAAGCGGGCAGGTGCAAAAGCGGGTTGCCGAAGCAGCCGAGCAGCTGCGCAGCGAGGAGGTCTTCTCCGCGCTAGAATCGTTCACTGAGCCAGTAAACCGCTTCTTCGACGCAGTGCTGGTAATGGCTCCCGAAGAGTCAACCCGGCGCAACCGGTTACGGCTTCTGGCTGGCGTAGACGCGCTCTACCGATACGTGGCGGATTTCAGCAGGCTGGTCGTGTAGTATTATCCGTCCCGTGGAAGCCAGCGAGAAGTTCCCACTTTCCAGTTCGCAAATCGCAAGGAGAGGTCGACATGAGCTATATTGAGGAGCTCTTTTCGGTAAGGGGCAAGGTGGCGTTGTTCACAGGCGGCGCTGGCGTGCTAGCAGGCGCGATTGCCAAAGGGCTCGGCAAGGCAGGAGCGCGCATCGTGCTGACCGACATCGCGCCGCTGGAGGAGCGCGTTCACGAGCTACGCCAAATGGATATCGAGGCGTACGGCTACCGCATGGATGTGCTGGATAAAGCGGATATCGAACGGGTGGCAGAGCAGGTGAAGCAGGAGGTTGGCGCGGTAGATGTTCTATTGAACGCGGCTGGAGGCAACATGCCTGAAGCTTCTACCTCCGTTGACCGTAGTTTCTTCGACTTGTCGTTGGAAGCGTTGCAGAAAGTGGTGAACCTGAACCTGTTCGGCGGGGCGATACTGCCCAGTCAGGTATTCGCCAAACAGATGTTGGAGAACGAGGCAGGCGGTGTCATCATCAACTTCTCCTCGATGTCGGCGTTCAAGCCGCTGACGCGCGTGTTGGGCTACTCGGCAGCGAAGGCGGCGGTGAGCAACTTCACGCAATGGCTGGCGGTGCATATCGCGCAGGAGTACTCCCCCAAAGTGCGGGTCAACGCCATTGCGCCCGGCTTTTTCCTAACCAAGCAGAACCGCTACCTGCTGCTGGACGAAGCGGGCAACCTGACCCCGCGCGGGCAGGCAATTATCGCGCACACTCCGATGGGACGCTTTGGCGAACCGGACGACCTGGTAGGCACTATCGTCTGGCTAGCTTCGCCAGCGAGCGCGTTTGTCACTGGAGCGGTTATTCCGATAGACGGGGGGTTCAGCGCGTTCGCGGGAGTGTAGGGAACACACCTCCGCTGTCTGCTAAAACTGGAACAGGCTATCGGGCAAGCCTTCGTTCACGTGCAGGTCCACGTAGGTGGTGACGCCCCCCAGCTTGCCCTCGGCGTTGTACACCTCTACTCGCGTGGGTACCCAGATGCCCGGTGCGGCTTCTAACGGGTTCTTGTAGTAAAAGGTTGCCATCAGCTTGCCCTGCTGGTTATACCACTGCCGCTTGACCACTGTGCGGGTTTTGCCATCCATCCACACGATGTGTTTGGAGGTGTCGTCGGAGTTCGCCCACGTCAACTCAAACACTGGGTAGCGCACGCCACCCTCCTGATCGTAACGCAGGAACTTCGCGTTGATCAGCTTCATGAAGCTGGGCGTCAGGATTCCGAAATCCATCAGCGATTGCCGCTTGCCCGGCGCGTTGCTGATGTCATCAGTGTGTTTGATGGGACCTGCCGAGACGTGCTTGTAGTTGCCGTTGATGATATACAATACATTGACAACACCCAATTTGCTCTCCAGCCGCATCTTGGACGGCTCCTTATAGCGGGCGGTCATCTGCTTGATGCGGTAAGAGTTGGCGAAATCTTTGTTTATCTTCTCCAGCTCACGCTGGTTGGCGGTCTGCTGTCTGACGGTAGCACGCAGATCGAGCAAACGGGTCTGCACGTAATCGTTAATATCCTGCGATTGCGCCGTCGCAAAGCCAGCGCTGCACCACAGTAAGCCGAGTAGTAGCATCCCTCTAGCGCGCATCTCCTACTCCTTGTCTGCTTTTTGGTTTCCCACAGGAATGTAGACGATGGCACCCCAACTGGGGTTACCGTCGCTCGCACTACTCCAGCGCTACTCAAGGCGTTTCAGCCGCTCCAGCAGCTTCGCCTGCTTCTCCAGCAGCTCGGACTGAATCGATCGCTCCTTCTCCACCACCTCGCGCGGGGCGCGCTGCAAGAACTGCTCGTTGCCCAACCTACTGTTGACGCGCTGCAGCTCCTTGTCCACCGAAGCCAGCTCCTTCTGGACGCGCTGACGTTCCTTCTCCAGGTCTAACGCCTCAAGTTGTAGGTAAACGTCCGCCAGATCACAATGCGCGGCGACCGCCTTAACGCCCTCTGGCAGGCTCTCCACAGTGGTCATCGGCTCCACCCGCTGCAGGGTGCGAATCACTGGCTCATACTCCCGCAGCAGGTCGCCTGCCTCTGGCGAGGACGGCACGACAAACACATTCGCCTTCAGCGAGATGTCGAATCCAATCTCCGTGCGCAGGGAACGGATGGTACGCACTGCCTCTATCAACTGTTGCATACGCGCTTCTGCCTCCGGCGCGTTCCACGCTGGATGCTCCTCTGGGAAGGGCGCGACCATGATGCTTTCGCCTTCATGCGGCAGGCTTTGCCAGATTTCCTCGGTGATGTAGGGCATGAAGGGATGCAGCAGGCGCAGGGTATGCTCCAGCACCACACTCAGCACCCGCTGCGCGACCTCCCGTTCGCCGCCACCAGCGTTCAGGCGCGGTTTGCACATCTCGATGTACCAGTCGCAATACTCATCCCACAGGAACGAGTAGATGGCTTTGGCGGCGTCGTCCATGTCGTAGCTTTCCAGCGCGCTGTTGACCGTGCGGATGGTGTGGTTTAGACGGCTCAAAATCCAGCGGTCGATATCGTTCAGCTGATTGTTCGGTGGCAACGAACCGTCGAACCGCTGGCGGAACCCCTCGTCCAGATTCATCAACACAAAGCGGGAGGCGTTCCAGATTTTGTTGCAGAAGTTGCGCGCCTCCTCCACTTGGCTATGCCTACCGTGCTGAATGCTGGCGAAACGGATGTCCTGTCCCTTCGCGGTGCGCACCAACAGCGCGAAGCGCAGCGCATCTGCCCCATACATCTCAATCAGGTCCAACGGGTCTACACCCGTTCCCAGCGACTTGCTCATGCGCCGACCCTGCTCGTCCAGCACAGTCGCATAGATGTACACATCGCGGAAGGGCACATCCTTCATGAAGTACAGCCCGGTCATCATCATGCGCGCCACCCACAGGTAGATGATGTCGCGCGCGGTAATCAGCACAGAGGTCGGGTAATAGGTCTTCAAGTCGTCGGTCTGCTCGGGCCAGCCCAGCACGGCGTGGGGCCAGAGCGCGGAGGAGAACCAAGTGTCCAGCACGTCCTCGTCCTGCTGGATGGATTTGCCACCCGCCTTCCGCCGAGCCTCCTCTTCCGACCGCGCGACGATATACTCGCCGTCTTCGGTCGTCCACACGGGGATACGATGTCCCCACCACAGCTGGCGCGAGATACACCAGTCCTTGATGTTTTCCATCCAGTCCAGATAAGTGCGAGCGTAGCGCTCGGGGACAAAGCGAACGCGCCCTTCCTTCACCGCATCGATGGCGGATTGGGCAATCTGCTTCATGCGCACGAACCACTGCTCCGATAACAGCGGCTCGATGACGGTATCACAGCGGGCGCAGGTAGCCACAGGCACCACGTAGTCCTCCACCTTCTCCAGCAGCCCCTGCTCCCGCAGGTCTTGCAGTACCTTTTCGCGTGCCTCGTAGCGGTCTAGACCAGCGTAGCGCTCGCCTGCCTCGTCGGTCATGCGACCGTGTTCGTCGATGACCACGACCTGCGGTAAGTTGTGACGCAAGCCCGCTTCGAAGTCGTTGGCATCGTGTGCTGGCGTCACCTTCACCGCACCGGTACCGAACTCGGGTTTGGCGTAATCGTCGGCGATGAAGGGGATTTCTCTACCCACTAGCGGCAGGATGATGGTCTTGCCGAACAGGTGCTGGTATCGCTCGTCAGCGGGGTTGGCGGCGACGGCGGTGTCGCCCAGCATCGTCTCAGGGCGTGTCGTTGCCACCACCACGTGGCCGGAACCATCTTTGAACGGATAGCGGATGTAGTAAAGCTGTGACGGCTGGTCCTCATGCTCCACCTCGATATCGGAGAGGGCGGTTAGGCAGCGGGGACACCAGTTGATGACGCGCTTGCCGCGGTAGATATGCCCGTCCTCCCACCAGCGCACGAAGCACTCCATGATGGCGTTGACATAGCCTTCGTCCATCGTGAAGCGGGTTCGGCTCCAGTCAAAGGAGCAGCCCAACCGCTGGAACTGCGTGAGGATAACTCCACCGTACTCGCGCACCCAGTCCCACACGCGCTCCAGAAACTTCTCTCTGCCCAGGTCGTGGCGCGTCAGCCCCTCGCGGCGCAGCTGCTTCTCCACCACGTTTTGGGTGGCGATTCCCGCGTGGTCGGTGCCGGGCACGCATAGGGTGTTGTAGCCCTGCATCCTGCGCCAGCGGACTAAGGTATCGTGGATGGTGTAGCACAACGCATGTCCGATATGTAGCGAACCCGTGACGTTGGGTGGGGGGATAGTGATGCAATAGATGGGCTTTCCCGGCGCGGGAGATGGGGCAAAGTAGTTTCTATCGCTCCAGTAGCGGTACCATTTCTCCTCCACTTGCGTGGGGTCGTACACCTTCGGTATATTGGTCGCATCCGCCATGCGTTCGCTGTCTCCTGTGAGAAAACTCCTGTTTTACAGTGATTATACTTCACCCACAGACACAGGGGCAAGGTTGATACGGTGAAAAAAATGGCGGGGTAGCTAGCCCCGCCAAATGCGCACAGTCTCCCGTGTTCGCTTGTTGTTGTGTAGAGGGTGCTGTTAAGCCTGTTATCATCGCCGCGAAAGGATAACCCACGCGATGATTGCTGCATTGATTGTCGCGGCGTCCCTCTTCCCGCCTACTATTATATCATGGCTTTTGTTAAGAAAATGTTAAGATGTGAATTTCTGCACGAAATAGACTACGTATTCGGAGCATCTCACCGCGCTTAGGCTGACAATGCGGGCATCTCTTTCGTACAGTTGTACCAAATCCTGCGCCAACGGGCGGGCGGTATTTTGCAACTTCTGTTGCAAAAGCAGACTTGCACCGTTAGAGATTGACCGCCGATGGGTTTTGGTGATACACTATCGACGGAAGCTTTCCGCTGATAGAAGGGATGGAAGCCGTATGAGTGCATCGTTTCTCCGTTTGCGATGGCTATCGCTGTGCGCCTTCGTGGCAGGGGCTGCGCTGGTATTTGCGCAACAACCCGCACCGGTTCCCCCTGTAATCGTGATGCGGATGGAGGGGATAATCGCGCCGCCGAACGCAGAATACTTCTCTCGCGCGCTGCGCATTGCCCGTGAGCGCAACGCCCAACTGGTGGTAGTGGAGCTCGACACCCCAGGCGGTTTGATGAACTCGATGGAGCAGATTGTCAAAGTCATCATGTCCAGCGAAGTTCCAGTGGCGGTTTATGTGTCTCCATCGGGAGCAAAAGCGGGCTCGGCGGGCACGTTTATCACGGTCGCCGCCCATATCGCCGCGATGGCTCCAGGTACCAGCATCGGCGCAGCCAGTCCAGTCTCCGCTACTGGTGAAGATGTGTCCAGAACGATGGAGCGAAAGGTAACCAACTACGCCGCCTCGTACATCCGCACCATCGCCGAGCAGCGAGGGCGCAACGCGGATTGGGCGGAGAAGGCGGTGCGCGAAGGCGCTGCCATCGGCGAGAGACAGGCGTTGGAGAAGCGGGTGATCGACCTCGTCGTACCGAGCTTGAGCGCACTGCTCCAGCAAATCGATGGGCGCACAGTCAAGATGTCTTCGCGCAACGTCGTCCTGAAGACACGCAACGCTCCTGTCCAGCGAGTCGACATGGTGTTACGTGAAAAGCTGCTACAAGTGCTGATGAACCCCAATGTGCTAGCCCTTCTCGGGGTGCTGGCGCTGTACGGCTTGATTGCGGAGATTCAAAACCCGGGTGCCATTTTCCCTGGTGTCATCGGTGCCATTTCGTTGTTGTTGATGCTGTATGGGTTGGCGGCACTGCCCGTCTCTTGGGTGGGAATTGCGTTGCTGTTGCTGGCCATCATTCTGTTTGTTGCCGATGCCTTCGCGCCATCACATGGGCTGCTGACCTTAGGCGGTGCCATCTCCATGTTACTGGGCTTGCTGATGCTGTTCGAGTCACCTGACCCAGCCCTGCGCGTGTCGTGGGTAGTCGCGCTCACTTTGACGGGACTGACCTCCCTGTTCTTCGGGGTCATCGTGGCGGCAGGCATCCGAGCGCAACGCGCCCGTCGGGTGACAGGCATGGAGGCGATGCGGGGTGCCACTGCCATCGCGCGTACCGACATCGCTCCAAGAGGCAAGATTTTCTACGATGGCGCCTATTGGAACGCGGTCACAGCAGGAGAACACATCAAAGCGGGCGAACATGTGGTTATCGAGCGCATCGAAGGACTGACCGCCATAGTGCGAAAGGAGGAAGGAGGGGCGTAAGCCAAAATGGAGCAATTACTCGCCAGTGAGTCCGGAGCGTTTTTAATTGCGCTGGTCATTTTCATCATTCTGGTGTTGCGGGCAACGCTGCGAGTGTTACCCGAATGGGAGCGTGCGGTTGTCTTACGATTGGGGCGGCTGCAGGCAGTTAAAGGACCTGGGATTATCTTCCTGTTGCCATACATCGATCGTCCTATTCGAGTGGACACTCGACTGGTCACGATGGACGTGCCTCGGCAGGAGGTCATGACGCGCGATAACGTGCCGGTAACGGTGGATGCCATCGTGCTGTTCCGCGTGATAGACCCCGCAGCGGCGGTCACTCGTATCGAAAATTTCATCCGCACAACTTCGCTTATCTCGCAAACGACGCTGCGAAGCACGCTGGGGCAGGCGGAGTTGGATGAACTGCTTTCGCACCGTGACAAGATTAACCAGCAACTGCAAAGCATCATCGACGAGCAGACTGAGCCATACGGCGTGAAGGTAGTAGCTGTCGAAGTGCGTGATGTGGTGCTGCCAGATAGTATGAAGCGGGCGATGGCGCGTCAGGCGGAGAGCGAGCGCGAGCGCCGTGCGAAGGTGATTAACGCCGAAGGCGAGTATCAAGCTGCGGAGCGTTTGGTGCAGGCGGCCCAGATGATGTCCACACAGCCTGCCGCATTACAGTTGCGCTACCTGCAGACCATCAGCGAGATGAGCGCACAAAGCTCCAGCACCACCATCATCCCCGTGCCGGTCGACCTGTTGCTACCTTTCATTCGGCAGGCTGGTGCCCCGCCAACACCACCCGCGCAGCCAGCACCACAACCTGCAGGGGGCGAATAAGTTCGCGATGAGGGGCTGTCTTCCGCGCAGGTGGCTGCGCGCTGGGCAGCTCCGCCATAGCCCGGAAAAGGCGGGCGTCGCCAAGCTCGCGTGCTGGTGTAGTAGACCCCGCTCCGCGCCTACTGCACGGGAAGCGTTTTAGCGGGATGCGTATCGGCATCAACGTACACCTGCTGTCGACCACCCATACGGGAATCCAGCATTACATCCGCGCGCTGGCGCCAGAGCTCATCGCGCGAGTGAAGACGCATGAAGTGGTGCTGTTCGGGGAGCCCGCTCGACTGCCTCTGGTTGCCGCCGAGCATATTCGGTGGGTTGCCGCCACCCGCCCGCTTCGGTCTGGCATGGTGCGGGTGCTTTGGGAGCAGACGATGCTACCTCGACTTCTGAAACATCACCGAATCGACGTGTTTTTCTCGCCTGCCTTTGCCCTGCCGATATGGTGGCAGGGGGTGGGCGTAGTGACGGTGCATGACCTGAATTTCGAGGTCTCCCCCCAAACCATTCATCCGTTGCGGCGGGCATACCTTCGACGCATCACGCGACGGAGCGTGCGGCAGGCACGTCGTGTCATTGCCATTTCGCACTCAACGGCTTCCGACGTCATTCGCTTGTACCGCGTGCCCAAAGAGAAGGTGGAGATCATCCCGTATGGCCTGGAGGCTGCCTTTCACCCCGACAACGCCCGCCGGTTGGCACTGCTGGTTCAACAGCGTTATCCCCTGCCAGAGCGGTTCCTACTGTTTGTAGGCACGCTAGAGCCTCGCAAGAACTTACCACGCCTGCTAGAAGCTTACGCGCACGCCCGACAGCAGATGCCGTTGCCGCCGCTGGTGTTGGTGGGCGCGCCTGGGTGGCAGCACCGGCGAATCGGGCGGCTCCTGCATCGCTTGGGGATTGCAGGGGAGGTGGTGTGTGCTGGCTACGTCCCGCGCGAGCAACTGCCCGGCTTATATGCGTTGGCGACAGCCTTGCTGTATCCCTCGCTCTACGAGGGGTTTGGACTGCCGCCGTTGGAGGCGATGGGATGTGGCACCCCCGTGCTGGTATCAAACACCTCCGCCATGCCTGAGGTGGTTGGGGATGCAGGCGTGTTGGTCAACCCGTTCGATGTCCACCATATCGCGGCGGGCATCTGTACCGTGACACACGATCAGCCCCTGCGCCAAGAGCTGATTCAACGGGGTCTGCAACGGGCACGCATGTTTCGCTGGGAAGACGCTGCGCAGCGCACGCTGGAGGTGCTGTGTGCTACCCCGCTGGGGTAAGCAGCTCCAACGGCGGAAGACGGCACACGGTTACTTGCTGCGCACCAGTCGTAGGGCGTTCAAAGTAACCAGCAACGATACTCCCATGTCGCCCAGCACCGCCAACCACAGGGGCAGATAGCCAGGGGCAGCCACCGTCAGCAGCAGCATCTTGGTGCAGATGGCGAAGGCGATGTTCTGACGAATGATGCTCAAGGTCGCGCGGCTCAGGCGGACGAGATAGGGCAACAGGCGCAGGTCGTCGTTCATCAGTGCGATATCTGCTGCCTCGATAGCGACATCACTGCCAATTGCCCCCATCGCGATACCAACGGTGGCTGCCTTGAGCGCGGGCGCGTCATTGATGCCGTCTCCAACCATCGCCACCTGGCCAAACCGCTCCCGCAGCTCGCGCACCGCGCGGACTTTCTCCTCAGGGAGCAAAGGGGCACGCACCTCATCCAGCCCAATCTCTTGTGCTACCTTTCGCGCCACTACCTCGGCATCGCCGCTCAGCATCACATGGTAGCGGATACCCAATTGGCGTAGCGCTCGCACCACCTCGGCAGCTTCCAGACGCCGACTGTCCTCAAACAAGATGCGTCCAACGGTTTGACCGTCGTATTGTACCCATACTTGTGCGGAGCCTTCCTCCTCCCCGTTGGACGAAAGGGGCATGTCCTGCACCAAATGAGAACAGGCGAACTCGGCGTTTCCGACGCGACACTCCTTGCCATGCAGGAACCCCCGAACCCCCTTACCAGGAACTACAGAGGGGTTTTGCACAGGGGGGATTTCCAGCCCCTGTCGACTAGCTTCTTGCCGAATGGTTTCAGCCAGTGGGTGCGTCGACACCGACTCCACCGCCGCCGCTAATGCTAACACTTCCTGCGGTGTGTAGCCGTTAAAGGTCTGCACTTCGCGCACGCACATCTTGCCAGTGGTGAGTGTGCCGGTCTTATCGTAAACGAATGCCCGCACCTGCGCCATTGCCTCCACAAAGATGCCGCCTTTCAGCAAGACGCCCCGTCGCGAAGCGGTGCCCAGCGCGGCTACCAGCGCTACGGGTGTGGAGATGACTAATGCGCAAGGACAAGCAATAAGCAGCAGGCTCAAGCTGCGGAAGAGCCAGCGAGGGAAGTCGCCCCAGAGCAGCGGCGGTATGGTGGCTAGCACTACCGCTAGCGCGATAACCAGTGGCGTGTACACACGGGCGAAACGGTCTACCAGATGCTGCAGTGGTGCCTTATGCTCCTGTGCCTCCTCTACGAGATGGATGATTCGGGCAAGCGTCGTGTTCTCGTATGTGCGTGTTACCCGAACATCCACCATACCTGTCTGATTGAGTGTACCCGCGAACACCGCGTCACCGGGCGACTTGGGCACAAGGCGGCTTTCACCCGTGATAGCGGACTGGTCCACATCGGTGAAGCCTTCCACTACCTCGCCGTCTAGGGGGAAACGCTCGCCAGCTCGCACGCGAATGCGCTCGTTCTGTTTCACTTGCTCGGCGGGCACCAGGCGTAAGCCGTCTGTTGTGACCAGCGTGGCGGTCTCGGGAGCCGATTCCATTAGCTGCCGAATCGCTCGGCGGGTCCGCTCAGTCGTGAGGTGTTCCAACAGGTTGCCGATGGCGAATAGGCAAACCACCGCGGTTGCTTCTGCCCACTCGCGCAAGCCGATTGCCCCAAGCACCGCGATGGTCATCAGGGCGTCAGTGTCTAAATTGCGGTCGCGCACCGCCTTCCAGCCGCGCACAAAAGTCGGCAACCCCGCCATCATAATGGCGCCGAGGTAAAGCGGGATGTACGTCCACGCTGGAAGACGCCCCAATTGCAGCAAAAGCGCCGCTATGCCTATCGCAGAGGCAGCGACGACAACTATCGTGCGCCAGTAGCTGCTTGGCGGCGGCGCGTCGACAGGACGCAGTCGAAAACCTGCCTGCTGCGCTGCGCGTTGCAGAGTTTGGTCGCTGGTTCCGGGCGATACCCAAACCTGTAGCGTGGAGGAACTGAAGTAGACCTTCGCCTGTTGCACGCCGGGCACGCGATGCATCGCGTGTTCCAACCCTGCTGCGCAATCTGCGCAGTCCATCCCTTCCACGCGAAAACGCCGCAACTGGGTCGTGCCCGCCTCCATCGCCTACCGCTCCTGAGCGTGTTTTAAGCCCTCTTCTATCAAGCGGAACACGTGTGCGTCGTCTAGTGAGTAGAACACCCGTCTGCCGCTTCGTCGTGCAGCAACCAACCGCAGCACACGCAACATGCGCAGCTGATGAGAGACGGCGCTCTCGGTGACGCCCAGTATCTGCGATAGGTCATGCACGCAAAGCGGCTGCCGGCACAGCGCCAACAGCAGGCGTAGGCGGGTGGGGTCGCTGAGCGCAGCGAATATCTCGCTCATGCGCAGCAGAGTGGTATCATCAGGAAGAGATTGCCGGAGGCGTGCAAGGGTTGTCGCATCGGTCTGTTCGTGCGGCGCACATTCGTTTGGGTCGTACGCTATCGTCTTCATCCTTATACACCGCGCTATTGAATCATTGAACATCTGTTCAACTATTCCTATTATCCCACATTTGTGCCTGTACAGTCAACGATGGAGTTACTTCTGAGGGGTGACCAGTCGTCTCACTCTTTGCAGGAGATGTTGTGCTACTTCCCGCTTGGTCATCAGCGGCAAAGGCTCCTGAGTACCGTCCGCCCAAAGAAGCGTCACGCAGTTGGTGTCGGTGCGGAAGCCAGAGCCTTCCTGAGACACATCGTTCGCCACAATCAGGTCGAGGTTCTTCTCGCGCAGTTTCTGTTGCGCGTTCGCCAGCAGTTCCTGCGTCTCCGCGGCAAAGCCCACCAGAATGTGCTTGCCCTTGCGCTCGCCGAGAGTACGCAGGATATCGGGGTTCGGCACGAGGCGGATTGTCCACTCCGCTTCACCCTTCTTTCGCTTGCCCTGCCAGACCTCTGCCGGACGGTAGTCGCTGACAGCAGCAGTAGCAATAACCACGTCCACCTGCTCATACACCTGCAAGCAGGCGTCCAGCATCTGTTGTGCGGTGCGCACCTGTATCGTCTTCGCCCCTGCTGGCGGTTCTAAGAGGGTCGGTCCAGTCACCAGGGTCACCTCTGCGCCCATGCGCACCGCTTCTGCGGCAATCGCGTATCCCATCTTGCCAGAGGACGGGTTAGAGATGTGGCGCACGGCATCGATCGGCTCCTCAGTGGGTCCAGCGGTCACCAAAACGCGCACGCCGCACAAGGGTGGGTTCAGCACCTGTTCTACCGCCGCAAGGATGACAGAGGTATCCGCCAGCTTGCCCGCGCCCACGTCGCCACAGGCAAGCATCCCCTCCGCTGGATAGACGAAGTGCGCACCACGCTCCTCTAGAACCCTGACATTGTGTTGCGTGGCAGGATGCTGCCACATGACGGTGTTCATTGCAGGCGCAATCACGATTCTGGCTGAAGTGGCTAACGCCAATGTGGTGAGCAAGTCGTCAGCGATACCAACTGCCAGCTTGGCGAGGATGTTGGCAGTAGCTGGTGCGATGAGTAACACGTCTGCCCGTTTCGCTAAGTGAATGTGTGCGATTTGGCGCTCCTCTGGCTCGTCGAAAAGGTCAACCAGCACGGGACGGCGCGTAACGGCGCGGAAGGTGACCTCGGTGATAAATCGCCGAGCGTGTTCGGTCAGCACCACGTCCACCTCTGCCCCCGCCTGTGTCAGCTTGGACGCGATGTCTGCGGCTTTGTAAGCCGCGATGCTACCAGTTACCCCCAGCAAGATATGTTTGCCCTCGAATACCGACATGTTTCACCCCTTCGGTATCCTTGCTCGTTCGGCGAGGATGATGGCGCGAAGCAGGTCTATCGCCTGCTCCAAATCGTCGTTGGTCACCAGATAGTCGTAGTGTGGCAGCGCCTGCATCTCCTGCTCCGCGAGGCGTAACCGTTGCTCGACAGCTTCGGGGGGATCGGTGCCGCGATTCAGCAGACGCTGGCGGAGTACTTCGAGGCTTGGCGGTTGGACAAAGATGAGGACCGCCTCTGGCACCTTCTGCCGCACCTGCAGCCCGCCCTGCACCTCGATCTTCAAGATGACGTCCACTCCCTTCGCCAGCATCTCTTCAGCAAAATGGCGCGGTGTGCCGTAGTAAGCCTGATGATAGCGGGCGTATTCCAGAAAGCGGTCTTCCGCAATCCACTGGTGGAACTCCAGCTCGGAGAGGAAAAGATAGTCCACTCCTTGCCGCTCCCCCTCTCGCGGGGGGCGCGTGGTCGCGGTTAAGCACTTCACTACGCCCGATACCCGCGGCAACAACCGTTCCAGCAGGGTATCTTTGCCCACTCCGCTGGGGCCCGAAAGCACGATAATCTTACCCCTAACACGTGGTGCGTTCACGGAGCCACTCCACTCCGAGCCGTCGACGTTCTCACCCCATCTGCGTTCAGTATACAGCAAAAGGGGCACGGTTTGCCGTGCCCCCTCGTACGTGGCTGGTCTAACCGTACAGCGGTCCAAACGTCTGGCAGGCGCGATAGTCTGCTGCTTCGGGGTCAGCGGTACCAAACAACCCCCAAGCATGGGGACGGAAGACCCGCTCGGCGGGCACGTTGTGCATCGCTACCGGAATGCGCAGCGCAGACGCCAGTGTGATCAGCTCTGCCCCGATATGCCCATAGCTCAGCGTACCGTGATTTGCCGCCCAGTGCGCCATCACGGTGTAAACATCGCGGAACGCGCCTTGACCCGTAACGGTCGGCACGAACCAGGTGGTGGGCCAGGTGGGGTTGGTGCGCTCGTCCAGAATATGATGCACTTCATCGGGCAAGTCAATGGTGTAGCCTTCTGCAATTTGCAGTACTGGACCAACGCCATGCACCAAGCCGATTCGGAACAGGGTAGCGGGCATCCCTCCACGCGTGCGGAACCGCGTCGACCATCCACCACCGCGGAAGTATTCCAGAATGCCGCAATGCCACGTGGTCGCCTGCAGGCAGCGGTCTACTTCTTCAGCAGTCACCTCCCACCACGGCTTGATGGCGGGCTTGCCGTCTATCTCCTGCTGTCCTGTGCCATCTAGTGCGGCAGGACCTGAGTTAATCAAGTGAATAAATCCTCCTTCCGCCAGTCCTGTCGGAGTCCAGCCAGTCACACGCTTCACTGCCTCTGGGCTCCAATACGTACGCACATCTGCAAAGATTTGCGCCGTGCCGGTCAGCAGGTGTCCCCACAACATACAGATGCCGTTGAGATGGTCGTTCTCGGTGGCGAGGATATAGGGCTGGCGGATGCCGTTCCAGTCGAACGACGAATTGAGAATCGCCTCCATGAAGTCGCCGTTGGGTAGGTGGTCGGTCCATTGGCGCTGTCCCTGAAAGCCTCCCGCGATGCCGTTGAAGCCCTGTGCTTCTTCCTCATAGCCGATTTGCGCCAATTTGGGGTTGCCCACCATCAGGTCGCGGGCGATGAGCGCCATCTTCACGCTGATTTCCCATGCGCGGTCTTTCTCGGCGCGGCTCATCTGCTTGTCAGGCGGGTTGTAGTCCTTGCCCTCGCGGCAGTATTCTTTCACCCACGCCATTGCGCGCCGAAACTCGTCTTCATCATAGATGCCGCGCTCCATGCGCCGCACGAACTCCACCATGTCGACGGTCATAACGCTGATGCCCAGATACTGCTGCAAAAAGTCCTGATCCACCAGCGAGCCAGCGATGCCCATCGACACGTTGCCCATCGACACATAGGTCTTTCCGCGCATAGTAGCCACCGCAAGCCCGGCTTTGGCAAAGCGCAGGAGCTTCTCTTTCACGTCGTCAGGGATGGACGTATCGGTGGCGTCCTGCACGTCGCGCCCATAGATGCTGAAGGCGGGCAAGCCCTTTTGCGCATGTGCTGCCATCACTGCTGCTAAGTACACCGCGCCTGGTCGCTCGGTGCCGTTGAACCCCCACACCGCTTTGGGACGGTAGGGATCGAAGTCCATCGTCTCGTAGCCATAGCACCAGCAGGGAGTCACGGTGATGCTGACGCCGACCCCCTCTTGTTGAAACTTTTGCTCGCAGGCGGCGTTCTCTGCCAGCCCGCCAATGCAGGTGTCCGCAATCACGCATTCTACCGGCAGACCACATGCATGACGCAAGTTCTCGGTCAACAGTTTAGCGACGGAATGCGCCATTGCCATCGTTTGTCCTTCCAGACTTTCGCGGACGCCCTGTCGTCTTCCATCGATGGCGGGACGAATACCGATTTTGGGCAGGCTGCCCTTCAGTCGGTGGACAGGTGGGTTCTTCGGATGTGCCATCGGTTATCCCTCCTCAGCGGGTGAGTTTACGCAGGAGTGTCGATACACAGTTCGTGCAGGCAAACGAAGAGTCCTCTTCTTGAGGCTGACCGCTCCCGACGGAGTGGAACGAAGTCTTTATGCACGATGGGCAGGTGGTGCTACGCTCTGGCGGACGACCAGGTCTGCTGAGAACAGCACAACATCCCGAATGCGCTTTCCAGTTTCGATCTGCTTGACCACCAGCTCCGCCGCTTTCGCGCCTATCTGACGCATGGGCTGGCGGAATGTCGTCAATGGAGGCATCACCCATTGGGCGGACTCAATATCGTCGAAACCCACGACGGAAATATCGTCGGGAATGCGCAGTCCTCTTTGGTGAATCGCTTCCATGGCGCCCATCGCCATCCAGTCGTTGCCACTGACTACTGCCGTCAGCGGGGGAGATACCTCAAGCAGACGCTCCATCGCCTCTTTGCCGGAGGGAGGGGTGTACTGTCCTTCTACAATCCAGTTAGGCTCCGGCGAAATACCCATATCCTGCATTGTCTGAAGATACCCCTGCAACCGTCGCTTGGCACTCCAGTGCGTCTGCGGTCCAGCGATATGCCCAATGCGCCGATGTCCCAACTCGACCAGCCAACGCACGACCTGACCGAAGGCAGTGATATCGTCCACGTCCACACAAGGCAACGGCGTACCGGGTAGAGTGCTGCCTGCTACCACGGCGGGAATGTCCGCCTTTGCCGCCCATTGTAGCGCCGCGCTGTGCGTTCGGGGCGCCACCAGGATCACCCCATCCACTGAGCCGTCGTCCACATGGGCGAGAAAGCTGTCCGGTCGCTGTTGATACATCATACTCACGATTTTGATAGGATAATTCCGTGGAACGGTATACTCTAAGATGCCTTCCAGCACGGACATCACGTACGGGTCTAACACCAGTTCTTGGCGTTCTTCCAGAATGACGCCAATGGTATCCGTGCGCCGTCGGATGAGGCTGCGCGCTACCGAACTGGGACGGTATCCTAGCTCGCGTACCGCTTGCCAAACACGCTCTGCAGTTTGCGGGGAGTAGAGATGGCTTTTGTTCTGCAATACGTTAGAGACCGTCGCCACCGAGACACCGCTGCGCGCCGCCACCTCTTTAATCGTGCATCGTTTACGCGGGGCAGCCATTCAATACACCTCTCCCTTAACCGTTTGAGTTGATTGTAGCAAAACATTCTTTAAGAGTCAAATATCCTCAGAAAGGGCTCGACACCTTCACTCCCCCCGAATCCAGTCGATCTCCACCTGCGTCTCCGCAGCGGAACCAGGGTCTAACCGGATGGCAGTAATCGTCTGTGCCCGCCACAGCGGATGCTCGCCTACTGGAATCACCACCTCTCTCCACTCGCCGTCCAGCGGCAGCTCGAAGTAGATGACCTTCGCTTCGTCAAACCCTGGTGAACTCAAGGTAGTCCAGTAGAACTGGGCGCCGCGATTGCCTGCACCGCGCAGGCGGATACGGATACGCTGTACCTTGTCGCCGTCGAAACGACAAAGCAAGCGGGTCATATATGGGTCACCACCTGTGGAGCGCAGGCGCAACGTGCCGTCACGCACCTGCAACGGCGCGAGGTCGTTTAGTGCTTCCCAGCCCTCCGCGTCCTGTACGAACTCGAAGCGCAACTCTGTGGCGAGTGAAGGCAGTGCCGGAGCTTCAGCGCGCTGCACCCCGTGCAGCTCCACCCGGGTTTCGGCATCAGTCGGCACCCAGACCACAACCGCGCGGTGCGTCGTGGAATACCGCCAACCCGCCTGCCCTGCCATTTTTGGCGGTATCTGCTCCACCTCCGACACCGCCTGACCGTTCAGATACACCGCCTGCGGGCGACTGACTCCACTGACGAGCAGGTTGCCGCGCTCTCCAGACGGATGGCGAAGCACCACGCGCAGGGTATCGCCCGACTCGCTTACCCGTATTGTCGCGGCGCGACTGCTGATGCGGATACCGCTGGGAAGGCGCAGGGTTCTCGACTCTTCCTCGCGTCCCAGAAAGTGGTACACGTTTTTCAATATCTGCCGCGGCGCAAAGTCCCACGCTACCCGCACGTCAGTAATGGTGTGGTAACTATCGGGCCAGAGGGTGATGTTCTTGCCCGAGGTGGACTGCTGGTACATCGCGCTGCGAGTGATGCCCAAAGCAACCTGTTTCCATAACGCGGGAGCGGTCTTGTCGGTTTCGCACAGTTTGATGAGTGCGTAGGCGTAACGCAAGCCGTTCCACTGCACGATGTTGCCGAACCAGCTGCCTACATACCACGTCGCCCCGAAGACGGGGATAGAGCCGTAGCGCATCCAGGGCTTGTTAGGGGCGTTCCACACGTATAGGAAGGGCAGTCCCGCCCGCGCCCAGCGGCGTGCCTCTGCTAGCCAGCGTTGGTCACCGCTGAACCAGTAGCCCTCGATGTAGGCATCGATGGCATCGGCGGCAGCGAGAATGTCGGGGGTATGCACGGGCACTTCCCACACCTGCGCCGCGCGGGGAATAGTGAATCGGCGCATGAACTCCAGCGTCTTCGCCCCGACTCGGTACGCCTCCACACTGCCAGAGATACGCGCGTAGCGCAGAATCTCGTAGGCGTTGCGGGCGCAGGTGCCCAACTCTACGGCGTCGGGCGGTCCCAACAGGTGGTAGTCGAAACCCTTGAACACGCCGGTGTCGCGTCGGTCAGCGTCGAAGCCCCAGGAACCGTCCGGGTTTTGGGACTGTATCAGCTCTGAGGCGCGCGCACGCAGGAAAGACAGGGTTTTCTCCGCATCACCGTATTCGAACTGCATATCCTCTGCCTGCGGCACACCCACCATACTTACTCGGGACTGAGTCTTTTCTATCATGGCACGCCAAGCCGCAGCATCAGGGTGGTTCGGCAGGATGGTCAATGCTTTCAACAGGTCGTACACGTAGTCCAGCCGAAAAGCTGGGCGCGACCATATCGCAGGACCTCCCTGAAACGGCAGCCAGCCCTGCTCGTCGGACACCCACAGCGACCCCGTGTATGCCCTCATGCTCCACGCGATTTGCTGCAGGTCATCGCCTTGTGGGGCAGGTAGCGGCGGGTCGGGGCGGAAGTGGGCAAACCAAGCGTCCACCACGCTCAGCGCGTCCTTCGCCTGCGGATTGACATACAGGTGCGCTCGCAGACGCAGCGGCGCGTTTGGAGCAACGCGGAAAGGCTTTTCCGCTGTCAGACGATTCTCACCTAAGCCCGCAGGCACGTTGGGCGCGATTAGACCGAGGCGATGCGCCGCCGTTCCCTGTAGCCTGTCGGGCACAGCAAACACCGGCTGCAAGCGGTCTTGCCCTTTCGCCCACTGGTCATACATGTTCCACAATAGTCCTACCGTAGCCAGGGGCGTTTTCACCCCCATAGCTGGGACGGTAACCTTGTGCGGATGCGGCACAAAGCGCACGCGGTCAGGGTGGTCTTTGGCGATGTCCAAATCGCTACTGCTCACTTCGTCGGGGGCGAGCCACTCCAGACCGGGTAAGATGGCTTCCTGTTTTGCGTCGGCGGTGCTGCCGTCGCCAACCAGTAGCATCGGACCTTCGAAAGCGAGTATCTCCCGCGGACGGTCTGGCACGCAGGCATATTCCGCTTGCAGCGTCTGGGCATTCAGGGCTCGTAGGCTCAGCGTGAAGGTCCAGCGCGCGCCCGCGTGGTCCCTGATGCTGCCCGATAGCGTTACCGGAGCCTTTGGGCTTCGCCTGATGGGCGCATCATAGCGCGCGAAGAGCCGTTGCACTGAGCCGTCAGGCAGCTTTACGACGACGCTGCCCAGGTGCGGCAGCCGCGCCACCACTCGGTTGCCCACGCGCAGCTCGCCGACCGCCCAGTCGGAGCCCTGCCGCATCCACAAGCTGCCGAGCAGCGGTTGGGCAGCCCGACGCAGCGCATCCGTAACGATGAGAGTGGCTACGCCACGCTCGGCGACAGATGAGGGCGTCTGCAGCGAACACTCCACCTGCCATTCGCCCAGCAACGTGCCTGCCTGCACCTTCCAGCGCAGCGATGCCTTCCTGCCTGGCGGGATCGGCGCAAGCGTCTGCACGTTGGGCGAGACGAGGCGCATCGCTTTGCCAGCAGGTATTTTCAGGCTCAGCGACACGTTCTCGGCAATCGCATTGCCGCGATTATGCACGGTGGCGATGATTTCGGCACTACCTCCTGGCGCCACCATCGCGGGCTTCATCAGCACGCTCTGCAGCTCCACTCGCGGTATGAGCTGGAAGGTTTCTTCTACCCGCTCGTTGCCATTAGTAGCGGTTAGATGCAAAGTGGATGGCTGTAACGTGCCTTGCACCCGCCAGCGATAGGTCACACCGTCCCCTGGCGCGATAGGGCGCGCTGGAGGCACACGCAGCGGTTGTAGCTGCCATCCGTCAGGGGCGCGCACCGTCACCTGCACTGGTTGTGAAGGGGTATCGCCTGCGTTGGTCACCGAGAGGGTAAACATGCCGCTTCTCTGGGGGGCAGAGGTGTCGGGGTAAAAGTGCATCTTCTCGAACTGTAGCACCGCCCCCACCCGCTCCACATATTCCATATCGTCTACAATTAGCACGGCGGGACCACCAGTCAGCCGCACGCCGACATGCACCCACTTGACCTTGGGGTTGTCGGTGAAGTCATAAACCAGCTTGCCCTGATGCCAGCGACCGTCTCCAGCCCGTTGTAGGGGAATGCGGTAGACAGCGCGGGCGGAGCCAGTGTCCTCGAAGGGGCGTGCGCTCATCGGGATGACCTGAATGCTCACTTCAGCGTTGGGCGATGTTGAAACCAGCTTATACCAGAAGACGATGCCCCCTTTGCGCTCGGCAAGCATTTTGCCTTGCTGCCCGCTGTCGGGCGTCCAGTCGCGGTTCAAGCCGATTTCAAACGGGACATCGCGTCCTGTGCCGCGCTCGAAGCGCAGGGCATACTTGCCAGAATG
>Ga0272447_1000585_pt1 | contig 26683 bp, 19 predicted proteins | sample YNPCB0133_FD_194589 | JGI IMG/M metagenome (GOLD analysis project Ga0272447, IMG submission 194589) | Hot spring microbial mat communities from Yellowstone National Park, WY, United States - YNP-CB-013-3 | ecosystem: Environmental > Aquatic > Thermal springs > Hot (42-90C) > Sediment | place... | reverse complement strand
CAGCAACGAGTGACCAGCCCATGAAACAGCGCGTCTTGCGGTCAACTGCTGTAATCAGATAACGTTTGTTTGTACAAAAGTGTGCAGCTCGTCTAGCTCGGTCACCTCCGAGGTGGCAGGTTTGGGTGGCTGCGCTGGCAGTGAATCAACATACTTCTTCATCCAACGCCCGACCGACTGCCCGCTGACCTGCAGGATGCGCGCAGCTTTGCGCTGGCTACTCGTAGTGCGCTCTGGCGTATCTGGGGGCTATGCGCTATCGACTTTGAATTTGGTGTAGTCTTGCGACCGCACTTTCTGCACTGATACTTCTGCGTGCCACTGAGTTACTTGCGCATCTCTGCACTGCCGCAGAATTGGCACTTCACGCCTGGGTGGCTGACTGGTCTCCTAGCCATGTCCCCTATATTAGATCACTTTTACTGGACCACTCCCCATCGGCGTCGGGAGTCACGCGGGAAGTATAATTCTTTGATAACTTGGCCAGGTCATTGGGCCAATGATTGAAAACCTTAGCAGTCTGATCGTCGCAGCCGCCAGCCTGTGCGGCGGCATCGTCGCCGCGCTCTTGGCCGGCATCACCATCTGGACGTTTCGGGACATTCGTTCGCGCACGCGCGATCCTCTTGTGCAGATCCTCGCCACCGTGATGGTGGGGGTTATCCCGGTCGCCGGCATCTTGGTGTACTTCATGCTTCGCCCGCGCGAGACGCTGGCCGAGCAGTATGTGCGCGCGCTCGAAGAGGAGTCGCTGCTCGCCAGCATTGAGAACCAGGAGTTTTGCCCGACGTGTGGCCGGCGGGTTGACCCGGATATGTTGTTCTGCCCGAACTGCCACACCAAACTGCGCAATGTCTGTCCTGCCTGTGGCCGCACCGTCCATCTCTCCTGGGATCTATGTCCCTACTGTGGCCAGGCGCTGATTCCCGAGCTGCCCAAGGCAGCAACGGGCGCGCCACAAGTCAAGCCGGCAGCTAAGCCCAAGCTGGCCTCGCTAGGCGTCCTTGAGCAGGTGGGCGGCGCAGTGAGCAGCATCGTTGACCGCGTCGCTGCCCACTTGGCCCAGCCTACGTCCGAATCGCGCGCGGAGGACAGGCCAATCGCCGCACCATCCGCCCCACCGCCGACGCGCAACAGCCCACCGCCGAACAATCGCCCGCCCCAGCCCCCTATGCACCGCCCCTCGCCCCGCCGCGAGGAGCTGGAGTGAGCTAGCTCACCTGCATCACGCGGATCACGTTGGTGTGGCCCGCTCCGCTGCCGAGCGGCAGCCCGGCGGTGACGACGATCTGGTCACCTGCCCCGACATCACCCAGTTGGCGCGCCGCCTGACACGCCGCGCTGAACAGGGATTCGGCATCCGATCGGCGCGTCTCGGTGATCACCGTCTGCACGCCCCACATGAAGGCCGTGTAGCGCTGGGTGCGCCGGTGGGGCGTCAGGCAGACGATGGCCATCCTGGGGCGGTGGCGCGAGACCATGCGCGCAGTGAAGCCAGACGCCGATGCGCACACGATGGCCTTCGCCCGAATGCTCGTGGCGACGTGCACGGCCGCGGTCGTGATCGCGTCCGTCTGCCGGTCGGTGGGCGTGACCAGTTCATCTGCCAGCAGATCGCGGGCAGCGTCCAGCAGCTTCTCCGGCTGATAAATGGCGCTGGCTTCGGCGTGTGCTGCGATGCGGGCCATGGCTTGCACAGCCTGGAGCGGGAACTCGCCGATGGCCGTCTCGCCGCTCAACATCAGCGCATCGCTGCCATCCAGCACGGCGTTGGCCACATCGCTGGCCTCGGCGCGGGTGGGCTGCGGCGCATGGATCATGCTCTGGAGCATTTGGGTGGCGGTGATCACCGGTTTGCCGGCCCGCAGGCAAGCCAGGATGATCCGCTTTTGGTAGAAAGGCACCTCCTCCGGCGCGGCTTCCACGCCCAAATCACCACGGGCGACCATCACCACGTCGCTGGCGCGCACGATGGCCGGCAGGTCGGCCATCGCCTCCGGCTTCTCTATCTTGGCGACGATCAGCGGGTCGCCGCCCAGGTTGTGGGCGAGCTGACGCAGGGCATGCACATCCTCGGCGCTGCGCACGAACGAGACAGCCAGCGCGTCAAGCCCTTGCGCGATCGCAAACTGCACGTCCTCGCGGTCCTTCGGCGTCAGGCTTGGGCCGGCAAGCGCCAACCCAGGCACGGTGACACCTTTGTTGGCAGTGAGTTCTCCGCCTGCGAGCACCTCGCAGGCGACCGATGCCGCATCCAGGCGCTCGGTGACGCGCAGCGCGATCGCCCCGTCGTCGAGCAGCACGCGCTGCCCAACTTGAACCGCGGTGAGCAACTCGGGATGAGGCAGAGGGATGGCTTGAGCGTCTGGTCGAGCGCTGAGCACGACGCGCTGACCGCGCGCCAATTGGATCGAGGCGTTGCGCAGGCGGCCGATGCGAAACTTGGGCCCCTGCAGGTCGCCCATTAGGGCGATGTTCGCGCCGACCTCGGCGGCCACCTTGCGCAGCCGCTCGATGCGCTGCTGATGTTCGGCGTGGCTGCCGTGCGAGAAGTTCAGCCTGGCCACGCACATCCCAGCGTCGATCATGCCGCGCAACACATCCTCGTGGTCGCACGCCGGGCCCAGTGTGCAGATGATCTTTGTGCGCGTCTTCGTATTAAGCATCTAGCACCAACCTGTCTCTAATGTAATTCTTATATCTGCCTCGTATATCCTTGTACATCTTAGGAAGCCAGTGTTGATTTTACTTAGCGAGGATTAAGCCAACGGCGGTCAAATCCCACGAGGTTCGCCGCAAGGATAAGCACCTACGAACGACCCCAACACCATGGCCAGAAGAAGGAATTCGGCGGTAAGCACCACGCCAACAAGCACACCAGAAGCACGCCGAGAAACGGTACAAAGCGCTCAACGATCTTCTACGGAGAGGGACAGCGCGCATGACGCAGCCAAGCCGCGCAGAAAAGGGGCGACACCTGGCACGGGCACGCCTTCCCTCCCATGGCGGCGGATAGACCTTCACGTTCACACGCCAGCTTCGCACGATTACGAAGAGCCAGGCCGCACCTATCTGGACATTCTGAAGCAGGCGGAGCGACGCGGCCTGGACATTATCGCCTTCACCGACCACAACACGGTGAACGGCTACCGCGCCATGCTCGACGAGATCGCGCGTCTGGAATACCTGGAGCAACTTGGCCGCATTCGGGCCGACGAACAGGCGCGCTTGAACGAATACCGCCGACTGCGGCAAAAGATCCTCGTCCTGCCCGGCTTCGAGTTCACCGCGACGTTCGGCTTTCACGTCCTCGGCATCTTCCCACCCGATAAGCCGCTCCGCGAGATCGAGCACATCCTGATCGACCTGGGCGTGCCCGGCGCAGCGTTGGATAGAGGATTGACCGAAGCCGGCGCGACCAGCGACGTGCTCAAAGCGTACGCCGCAATAGACGCCGCCGGCGGCATCGCCATCGCCGCGCACGCCAACTCCACGAACGGCGTGGCCATGCGCGGGCTGAACTTGGGCGGCCAGACGCGCATCGCCTTCACCCAGGACCCCCATCTGCATGCTCTGGAGTTCACCGACCTCGACCGCGGCCGCGGCTCCAGCGCACGCCTGTTCGACGGCAGCAAGCCCGAATACCCACGGCGCATGTTCATTATTCAAGGCAGCGATGCGCATCGCGTCGCCGGCAGCCCAAATCATCCTAAGCGCTTGGGGGTGGGCGAACGCACTACCGAGGTCCAGCTCGAGACCGTGAGCTTCGCCGCGCTGCGTGCGCTGTTCCTCAGCCAAGCATTTGACCGCGTGCGGCCTGCCTTTGACGTGCTTGACTGTCCCGAAGACCCGTTGGCGACGCTGCTGCAGGCCAGCCCAGGTCCACGATTGGCGTTGCATCAGGCGCTGCCCAAACGTGGCGACCGCTTTGCGCGCGTGCTTGCCGACATCTGCGCGATGGCGAACGGCGAAGGGGGAGACCTGCTGATCACTTGCCCCACACGAGCCGGCAAAAAATCGGAAGGTCGAGAGGAGGTCGCTGCGATGGCCCAACAACTGGCGCAAGATATCGAAGCGCATCTCACGCCGCGCCTGAACCTGGCTGTGCACGTGCGCACGATGCCGGATGGCGCGTTGTGTCTTCATATCAACGTGCCGCAGGGCGCAGACCCACCGTATGCGCTGGATGGCGGGCGGTTCTTCGTGCGTGAGGGCGCAACCAGCCGTCCAGCGACGCGGGATGAGATCGTCGCCCTAGCCCGTCGGGGATACCAGAAGGCACAGCCGGTCAACCCGTCGTCCGGTCCACCCCAGCGGCACGCACAAACAGCGCACCAGGTCAGGCGGCCTCCGCAGCAAAAGGCCGTGCCTGCCTCGTCTAGGGCGACACCCTCACCTCAGCCCACTCAGGCGATCGCCGGTCGCAGCGAGGAGAAGTCCACCGTGGTGATCACTGCTCCTGCCGCGCCGGTGGCGAACGGCGCAGCGAACCTGCCGGGTACGCCGAGGACTGGCGTGCAGGTGCTGGCCATGGAGGAGCGCAATGGCAGCATGTACTTCACCGTGCGCGACTTGCGCAACAACACCATCATCCGCAACGTGACGATGAAGAGCGCGCGAGACCTCTGGCACTATGCCATCACCCAGTTCGCCGAGCACCCATACGGCCCAGAAGACGTGGCGTGGCGCGGGAACCGTGCGGTGCTGGCCGGCGAGGAGCGCGCTGGCAAGCGACGCTACGACCTGGCGATCCGCGACGCCCATGGCCGCGTCAGCGTGTTCTACGGCGTCACCACCGATGGCTTGGACGAAGAGTGGCAAGCGCTGATCGCCGAGTTTGAAGCCCAGCGCGCCCGACCAGAAGGACAAGACGCACCGGCGACCGCCTAGCGTTCAATCGGCAGCCCCACCGAGTTGCCCCATTCCGTCCAGCTTCCGTCGTAGTTCTTCACGCGCGGATAGCCCAGCAGATACGTGAGCACGAACCAGGTGTGGCTGCTGCGCTCGCCGATGCGGCAATACGTGATAACCTCTTGATCGGGTGTTACGCCCTGACTGGTGTAAAGGGCCTCTAGCTCCTCGCGCGGCTTAAAGGTGCCGTCTTCTTGCACCGCCTGCGCCCAGGGGATGTTCTTCGCGCCGGGGATGTGTCCACCGCGCAGCGCGCCCTCGTTCGGATATTCGGGCATGTGCACGCGCTCGCCGCGATACTCGGCCGGGCTGCGCACGTCCACCAATACACCATGCTGCTGGACATGGCGAAGCACCTCGTCGCGAAAGGCGCGGATGGTCTTGTCGTCGCGCGGCGGGGCATTGTAGTCAGTGCGCGGATAGGACGGCACCTCACGCGTCAACGGCCGCCCTTCATCAATCCACTTCTTGCGCCCTCCGTTCAAGATCGCTGCCTTGGTGTGGCCGAACAACTGAAAGACCCAGAACGCATATGTCGCCCACCAATTGTTCCTATCGCCGTAGAACACAACGAACGAATCGTTGGCGATGCCTTTCTCGCGCATCAGCTCGGCAAAGCGCGCCGAGTCCAGATAGTCGCGTCGAATCGGGTCGTTCAGGTCGGCCGTCCAGTCGATCTTGATCGCGCCGGGGATGTGGCCGGTGTCGTAGAGCAAAGGGTCTTCGTTGGATTCGACGATGCGGATGCCGGGATCAGACAAGTGCTCGGCCAGCCATTCGGTGCTGACCAGCGCTTCGGGATGGGCATAGCCAGATGTGCTCATCGTTCTCACCTCTCCTTAAATTATGCCGGCTGCGCGAGGGTGCGTTCACAGGCAGGGGCGACGATGTCGCTCCCTGAAAAGCGCCGCGGAGTGGCACAGGCGGCCCCCGGCCTCTTCAAAGCGCTGCGGGTTCAGAGAATGTCCCTCCATCAATGCAAACGCAAAAGTCGCTGGGGATGGCTTTGCCCCTACTGGTGAACGCGCACTCCCACAGAGCGCTCACGGCATACAATCGCTCCTTGTGAAGCTGCCTTCCTTCTTTCGCCGCTCCCCTCGGCGTCTGTTCGTCTTTGGCCTGGACTGCGCCGCGCCGGAGCTGGTCTTCGAGCGCTGGCGAGACGACCTGCCGACCCTCAGCCGGCTGATGCGCCAGGGTTACTGGGGCAGGCTTCGCTCGTGCATCCCCGCTATCACCGTGCCGGCCTGGAGCGTGATGCTCTCCTCGCGGGATCCAGGCGTGTTGGGCATTTATGGCTTTCGCAATCGGGCCGATACCTCCTACGACCGCATGGTCACCGCGACCTCCGAGCACGTGCGCGCGCCCCGCGTCTGGGACTATCTGAGCGAGGCCGGCAAGCGCAGCATCGTGATCGGCGTGCCGCAGACCTTCCCGGTCAAGCCGCTCAACGGCCTGTTGATCTCCGACTTCCTCACGCCTGGCCGCCACAGCCCATTTAGCTACCCTCCGCAGTTCAAAGAAGAGGTGTTGCGGATCGCGCCGGACTACGAGTTCGACGTGCCGGACTTCCGCACCGACGACAAGGCCTATCTGCTCGACCAGATATACGCAATGACCAATGCGCGCTTCAAGGTCGTGGACGCACTGATAGCGAGGGAGAAGTGGGACTTCTTCATCGTGATGGAGATCGGCGTAGATCGCATCCATCACGGCTTTTGGAGCCACCATGATCCGCAGCACCTTCGCTATCAGGCCGGCAACCCCTACGAGCGTGCGATCCACGATTACTACGTGCATCTCGACCGCAAGCTGGGCGAATGGCTAGCTGTTTTGCCCAAAGACACCATCGTCCTCGTCGTCTCGGATCACGGCGCACAGCGCATGGATGGCGGCGTTTGCCTGAACGAGTGGCTATGGCGCGAAGGCTACTTATCACTTCGACAAATACCGGAGACCGGCAAACTGGTCACGCTAGAACAACTCAGCGCGCAAGGTGCGGTGGACTGGTCGCGCACCCTCGCCTGGGGCAGCGGCGGGTACTACGGCCGTGTGTTCTTAAACGTCAAAGGGCGCGAGCCGCAGGGCGTTATCGCGCCGGCGGACTACGAGGCCGTGCGCGACGCGCTGGCCGCGAAGTTAGCTGCCATCCCCGATCATCGCGGGCGGCCGATGCGCACCCGCGTCTTTAAGCCACAGGATATCTATCAGCAGGTGAACGGGGTAGCCCCGGACCTGATCGTGTATTTCAATGACCTGTTCTGGCGCTCAGTGGGGTCGCTTGGGCACGGCGCCATCCACATCTTCAGCAACGACACCGGGCCAGATGACTGTAACCACGCCGAGGACGGCTTGTTTATCTGGCACGACCCGCGCCGGCCAGGAGATGGCCAGCAGATCGAAGGCGCGCAGATCATGGACATCGCGCCGAGCATCCTGCGCGCTTTGGGTGTGGACATTCCCCCTGTGATGCAGGGGCATGCGCGCTTCTAGGCCAGCTCAGCGCTTGGAAAGCCGGGTCACCTCAAAGACGTTGCGCACTTGTTTGAGTTTGTTCATCACTGCCGGCACTTGGCCGGCGCTGGGCAATTCTGCTTTGATCCAGACCCTCACCTCGCCGAAGCGCAGATCGCGCTTGGCGATGCCTAAGTCAATGATGTTGATCTGATTATCGGCTAACACTTTGGTCAGCTCAGCCATCAAGCCGGGGCGCTCGGCGGCCACGACCATGAATTGCACAGGAAAGACCTCGCTGGGCTTGCCGATGTAGGTCACCTCGACCAGCCGCTCCTGCTCGGCGTTGAGAATATTCTTACAGTCGCGGCGGTGCACCTTCACGCCCTGGCCACGGGTGACGTAGCCAATCACCGGATCGCCGGGCAACGGGTTACAGCATTGAGCCACGGTGCAGCGCAGGTCGTGCACGCCGGCGACGACAAAATAGCCTCCCTTTTCCGGCGCCGATGGGCGCTTTGGCAGGATCAGCTCAGTTAAGCCGGCCAGGCCGTTGCGCCGTTCTTCCTGTTCGCGCTGGCGGCGACGCTCCTCTTCGAGGATGCGCGATGAGATGCTCATCAACGTGATGTTCCCGTAGCCCACGCGCTCCAGGAACTCTTCCTCTTTGCCAGGCTCGACCCTAAAGATGCGGAAGACATCGGCCAGCTTCATCCAGCCGGCTACGCCCATGCGCTTCAGCTCGCGCTCGATGATCTCGCGGCCAGCAACGATGTTTTGCTCGCGATCCTGGCGGCGGAACCACTGCCGCACCTTGTGTTTGGCGGCGCTGGTGGCAAGGTAATCTGGGTTATGCAGCCATTCGCGCTTGGGCTGGGCATTCGGGCGCGTGAGCACCTCTACCTGATCGCCGTTCTTCAGTTTGTAGGTCAGCGGCTCCGGCCGGCCATTGACCTTGGCCATGTAGCAGTGGTGGCCCAGGTCGGTATGGATGCGGTAGGCGAAATCGAGCACGGTGGCGCCGGCGGGCAGCTCGATCAGCTTGCCTTTAGGGGTAAAGCAGAAGACGGTGTCTTTGAACTGGTCTGTCTTCAGCGCGTCTACAAACGAGGTCGCGTCCTCTGTCTCGCTGCCCAGCGCGCGAATTGCCTCGCGCAGTTGCTCGATGTGCTTTTGATAGTCCGCTGAGAGCGGCGCGTCGTCTTTGTAAAGCCAGTGGGCAGCCACGCCGTATTCAGCGGCTTTGTGCATCGAGCGGGTGCGAATTTGCACTTCCAGGGTGCTCCCGTCTTCGGTGATCACCGCCGTGTGCAGGCTTTGATAGCGGTTGTCTTTGGGGCAGCCGATGTAGTCATCGAACTCCCCTGGGATAGGCTTCCACAGGCTATGGACGATCCCAAGTACGGCATAGCACAGTTGCACACTCGGCTGCCTCATGAGCTGTTCGCGCTCGGCCAGCTTTTGCGCGCGCGATCGCGCTTGGCGGTCGTGCCGGGCTGTCTCTTGGAGCTTCTCAACGATGTTCGCCACCTCTGCGTCGTCCTTAGGCAACACATCAGTGGATTCATCCGGTGTGCCACTGCCATGCTCAGTTGTGATGTCCTGAAAGCCATCACTGGCCGGCAGCTCATCGCTGCCGTCTTCGATGATCACGCGGATGGCCTGCGTGTCGCGGATTTTGTCGAACGAGGTGTTCTTGCGCTGCATCTTGCGCCAGATGCTGTAGATCTGCTTGGCGCGGCCAGTGATCTCGACGTTACGGATGCCGACCTCGGCCAAGGCGTCGCGCAAGATGACGATGTAGCGCTGCACCTTGCGCTCGCGCTCCTCGGCACCCACCTCCAGCATGCGCGCTAGATATGCGTATTGTTCTGGATCGGCGTAGCGAAAGCCGAGATCTTCCAACTGCGTCTTCCATTCCCAAATACCGAGCCGGTTGGCGAGCGGGGCATAAATATCCAGCGTCTCGCGCGCAATACGGCGCTGTTTCTCCGGCGGCAGGGCCCCCAACGTCTGCATGTTGTGGAGCCGGTCGGCCAGCTTTACCAACACCACCCGCACATCGTCTGCCAACGCCAACATCATCTTGCGCAGGCTCTCAGCGTCGCGCTCGGTGCGATATTCGAAGATCTCGATGTCGCTGGATGATACACTGGCAGACGATTCGTGCTGGCTGCTGGTGCGCTTCTTGAGCTTGGTCACCGCATCTACCAGCCTGGCCACCTCGTCGCCAAATTGGGCGCGGATGTCGTCGAGCGTCACAGGGGTATCCTCGACCACGTCGTGCAGCAGCGCAGCGATGATTGTGGGGGTGTCGAGCTTGGTGCGCGCCAAGATACCGGCAACTGCCAAGGGATGCGTGATGTATGGCTCGCCGCTGGAGCGTTTCTGGTCACGGTGGGCAGCTTCGGCCAAGCGATAGGCTCGTTCTACAAGCACGAGGTCTTCTCGACTGCTGCGTGGGGCGATAATAGCGAGCAGCTCTTGAATAGATTGAACATCCTGGCTACGCCTTTCGTCCAAGCCGTGCGTCTCCCCTTGCAAAATTATAACCCAGCCTTAACACTTGGGGGGAGTGGTCCATTGGAGAAGATATTTAATTTCTGGATGTGCATGTGCCCGTTCACGAATCACTCGCCGCGCCAGCCTGTCATGCTGAGCGGCAGCGAAGCATCTAAAATCCCGCCCAACTAGTCCCCATGGATTCATAGGTTGCTGTGCCGCGAAACAAAGGCTGCGCAGCCTTGGTGACCCCGCAGCAGTTCGCCCGAGCGCGGGTTTAGATTCTTCGCTCTCGCTCAGAATGACAGGGTGAGGCAGGGTATTGGTGACCCTGGTGCGCTCAACACGCCAAGCATCACCGACCTGCGCGATGCTTCGCAGCGATGATGTGAGCGATGCGCGTGCGAATGACCGACACGTGTGCCCAACGACGCAGCCTTTCATTCCGAATTGGACCGATCCCCACTCGGGGAGCGAATCAAAAAGCAGTGGTTTGATCAAGGACATGTCCAGAAGACCAGTCAGCCCTCCAGCCTCTTTGCGGCAGCCAAGAGGTGCGCAAGGGGCGCGCAGCGGCTCGCAAGAGTATAAAAGCAAGCGATTCCCACGCCTGAACCGCAATGTACCAGAACCCCAGAGGACACAGCCCACAGACGCGCCAAAAGGGCAGTCCTGTTTAGAGCCAACGCAACGCTATGCGCATGTTACAGTGAGTCAGTTCGCCGCTGGCGGGGACAAGTATGTTGCCTCGTTGCTACCAGAGCCGCCTATGCCTGCTACCTCACTGAAGTGGACGAGTGATACGCATTTGTGGGGTCAAAAAATAGACATTGCTTGATTACAGCGGTTGACCGCGAAACGGGATGGGCTAGGCGCTGGTGACTGAGCGCCATTCAAAAGCTGGTTGCCCAATGCGTTCCAGTTCTGCTTAAACGGATCCCGTCAGGTGAACTATCGTCGCAGTCGTCGTCTCGTAGCGTATGGCAAGTCCTACGCGGTCGAGGTAGGGAGCTGCGCTGTTTTGTATCGCAGCTTGACGCGAGGATTTGCCAAGAGCGCTGAGAGCTTCTATTGCCCTCTTCGTGCGAATGTTCGGCAGTTGTTGGACAGCGCTATCCCAGATACCACCGTGGCCTCTCTAGGTTTATATCACTCCGAATTTGAGCACTCCCCCTCCACTAAGGTTCGATCACTACCTTGATCCCCTCGCGGCGATTGGCAATCTCAAAGGCTTTATGGGCATCCTCAAGTCTGTACCGATGCGTGACCAGCGCATGCACATTGACTAACCCACGCGCAACCAGCTCTATAGCGCGTGGGTAAACATGTTTCATTCGGCGCACCAATTTGATAGTTAGTCCTTTGCGGCGGGCTAACGAGGCAGTAAACGAAGTATGGTCTTCAGAGGGAATGCCGCATAAGATTACTTTGCCACCAATGCGGACAGAGTTGAAAGCGGCGTCAACAGCGTCCTGGTCGCCGGCGCACTCGAAGACAACGTCTAAACCGCGTTTGCCGGTCGCAGCGAGGATGGCATTGCTTTCCTCATGCCCCTCACCTTCAGCAAGCAACACATCTGTTGCGCCAAGTTCCCTGGCAGCATCCAACCGATGTGGCAGGCGGTCAGTTGCAAACAAGCGCGTCGCACCAGCTAGACGTGCCACTTGCAGCGTGAGCAGACCAATCGTGCCACAACCAAATATGCCAACATGCATACCAGGCTTCAAATGCGCTAGGTCCACAGTATGAATCGCTACGCCTAGTGGTTCGAGCATAGCGCCGCCGACATCGTCGATCTCATCAGGTAGAGCAAATATTGCGCGCTCTGGCCAAGCCATGAACTGGCGCAGTGCGCCGTCATCTCTGCCATGACCGCTAAAGCGAGTATGTGGGCATAGGTTAGGGTGTCCTAATTGGCACCATTCACATTGACCACAAGGCAAGGCAGGATCAACTGCTACGCGCATCCCTGTGCGCGGCCCTGTAGCAATCACACCGGCGAACTCATGGCCAAGCACAAGCGGGTGATTTAACCGTGCGTCACCAATCCCTGCTTCGTTGTACCAGTGCAAATCAGAGCCACACACACCGACGGCCTTGACGCGCAACAGCACCTCGCCAGCAGAAGGTGCAGGAATCGGTTCATCGTGTATGCGCAGGTCATGCGCGGCATGCAGACGGACTGCTTTCATCCGGTTTGTGTGAGTTTGAAGTGCTCGGTCTTCAGGTATGGATAGTTTCTCATTCAGCCCATATTATTGCAGGCGTTTGTTTGCCTTGTACAGCTAAGGGTCAGGTTTCCCCTTCGTGCGGGAGCATTACGGGGCAAGATAAGCGCGAAGGAAGAAACAACAAGAGGCGGTGCTGTTCTCAAGAGGTTGATGGTATCCTCTCCTCTTATGAAGGTCACCCACGGTTTTGAGCAACTCCGCGAAGTGCTCATCCCCGAGATCAATAGCAAGGCCATCCTCTACCGCCATGTGAAGACGGGCGCGCAATTGCTTTCGCTGATTAACGACGACGAGAACAAGGTCTTCGGCATTGCCTTCGTCACGCCGCCTAGCGACTCCACTGGCCTGCCACACATCTTGGAGCATAGCGTGCTGTGTGGGTCGCGCAAGTATCCAGTCAAAGAGCCATTCATCGAGTTAGCGAAGGGATCGTTGAACACCTTCCTGAACGCAATGACATATCCCGATCGGACCATTTATCCGGTCGCCAGCCAGAACGTGAAGGACCTTTACAACCTGATTGACGTGTACTTGGACGCGGTGTTTTATCCGCGCATCACGCGCTGGACGCTGATGCAGGAAGGATGGCACTACGAGCTGGGAGCGCCTGACCAACCGCTGCATTACAAGGGCGTGGTCTACAACGAAATGAAGGGGGCGTATTCATCGCCCGATCAGGTCCTGGGGCGCACTATCCAGCAGACGCTCTTCCCAGATACTATCTATAGGTTCGACTCAGGTGGCGACCCAGAAGTGATCCCCAATTTGACTTACGAGCAGTTTAAACAGTTTCACGAGACTTACTACCATCCGTCCAACGCGCGAATCGTGTTCTATGGGAACGACGATCCAGAGGAAAGATTGCGCTATCTGGATAGCTGGTTAAGCGCTTTTGATCAACGGGAGATTCGCGTAGAAATCCCGCTCCAGCCTCGCTGGGATGCTCCACGACGGATTATTGAATATTACGACGCCGGCGAAGAAGATAAACCGCGCGGCATGGTCTCCATCAACTGGCTGCTCACCGACGAGGATGACCCAGAGCTGAATTTGGCGTTGCACATCCTCTCGCACATGTTGGTGGGCACGCCGGCCTCGCCGCTGCGCAAAGCACTCATTGACAGCGGCCTGGGCGAGAAACTGACCAGCAGCGGACTCGATGATGAGCTTCGCCAGTCCATCTTCTCGGTCGGCCTCAAGGGGATGAATCCTGAGGACGCCGACAAACTGGAAGACCTTGTGTTCAGCACGCTGCGCGATCTCGCCGAGCACGGCTTCGACCCCGGTCAAATCGAGGCTTCGCTCAACACGATCGAGTTTCAACTACGCGAGAACAACTTCGGCAGCTTCCCGCGCGGCATCGTCTTCATGACCGAGGCGCTGCGCACGTGGATTTACGGCGGCGATCCCATCGCCGCGCTGAGCTTCGAGCAACCGTTAGCAAACATCAAGGCCCGCCTGGCCAACGGCGAGCCGCTTTTTAGCCACCTCATCCAACGCTACCTGCTCGATAACCCCCACCGCACCACGGTCATCCTCAAACCTGATCCGCACCTGCGTGAGGCACAAGAGACCAAAGAGCGCGCGCGCTTGGAGCAAGCCCGCGCCCAGATGAGCCAAGACGACCTGCTGCGGATCGTGGAGGAGACAAAGACGCTCGAAGCGATGCAGCTCACCCCAGACCCGCCAGAGGCGCTGGCGACCATCCCAACGCTCAAACTCGAAGACCTGGACAAGCAGAATAAGCTGATCCCAATCGAAGTTCAATCAATCGCCGGCGGCGATGCGACCCTGCTCTACCACGACCTGTTCACCAGCGGCGTGGTGTACCTCGACCTGGCGTTCGACATGCACGCGATCCCCCCTGAAGATGTGCCCTACATCGCGCTCATGGGGCGCGCGCTGTTGCAGATGGGCACGGAGAAGGAAGACTTCGTCAAGCTGCTCCAGCGCATCGGGCGCAAGACCGGCGGCATCTCGGCCAGCCCATTGAGCACGTTAGCCCGTGAGCAGCGCACACTGGTGCGGCGCTTCGTCCTGCGCGCCAAGAGCACTGTTGCGCAGTTCGATGACCTGCTGAACATCTTGCGCGATGTGCTGCTCAACACGCGACTGGACAACCGCGAGCGCTTTAAGCAGATCGTCCTCGAGAACAAGGCCAGCCTCGAGAGCGGCCTGGTGCCCAGCGGACACGCCTTCGTCAGCACACGCCTGCGCGCAGCCTTCAGCCCATCTGACTGGGCCGCTGAACAGATGGGCGGCATCAGCCAGCTTTACTTCCTGCGCGCGCTAGCCGAGCGCGTGGAGCACGACTGGCCAAGCGTGCTAGAACGCTTGATCGCCATCCGCGACCGCTTGGTCAGCCGGCGCGGGCTGGTCGTCAACGTCACGGTGGACGCAGCGCGCTGGGCGCAGCTCCAGCCAAGGCTAAAGGCGTTCGTCTGCGAGCTGCCTGATCGCGCTGCTGCGCCGGCCGACTGGTCAGCCAGCGCGACGAATGGCCATGAGGGGCTAACTGTCCCGGCGCAGGTGAATTACGTCGGCAAGGGCGCGGACGTATATGCCCTTGGCCACCAGCTCAGCGGGACATGGCTGCCCGTTCAGAACTATCTGCGCACCGGCTATCTATGGGAGCGCGTGCGCATGCAAGGCGGCGCCTATGGCAGCTTTTGTGGCTTCGACATCCGCACTGGCGCGTTCACCTTTGTCTCATACCGCGACCCCAACGTGCTCGAAACGCTGCGCGTTTACGACGATGCCGCCAACTTCCTGCGCCAGAATCCCCCTAGCCAAGAAGAGGTGACCCGCACGATCATCGGGGTGATCGGCGACATGGATGACTACATGCTGCCCGACGCCAAAGGGTTTGTCTCGATGGTGCGCTACCTGACCGGCGATACGGATGAAGCGCGTCAGAAATTGCGCGACGAGGTGCTTGGCACGACGCCGCAGGACTTCGTGCGCTTCGCCGAGGTCCTGGATGACGTGCGTGCGCGAGGACGGGTGGTCATCATGGGCGCGCCAGAAGCCATTGCCCAGGCTAACGCAGCGCTCGGTGATGGTTGGCTGCGCGTTGAGAAGGTGATGTGAGCGATGCGATTCGGCGCGCGCGGAGAGGGCTGGGTTATCGCCCAGTTTACGTTGATCCCCTTGCTATTGATCCTGACATTCGCGCTGCCGCGCGGCGCGCCCTGGCCGCCAACCCTCGCCTGGGGCGCGCGAGCCGCCAGCCTAGTGCTGGCGGCAGGCAGCGCTGGGCTGTTCGTGGGCGGGATCAGAGCACTGGGACGCAACCTGACTCCTTTGCCTAAGCCGGTTGAGGATGGCTATCTGGTGCGCACCGGCGTCTATGCGTTCGTGCGCCATCCCATTTATGGCGGGGCCACATTGGGGATGCTGGCGCTCGGCCTCTTTCTGAACAGCCTGCCGGGACTGGCGGCCGCTTTGGTGACCTTGCTTTTCTTCAACGCCAAGGCGAGCCACGAGGAGCGCTGGTTGCGCGCGCGCTACGCGGATTACGCTGCCTATAGCCAACGAACCCGCAAGCTGATCCCTTTCATCTACTGAATCAGCGCCGGCAGCAGCGCGTAGAAGTATGTTGCCGCCACCACGTCGTCCAGCCGCACCTGTTCCTGTGCCGTGTGCGCGTGAACCTCATCACCGGGACCAAAGCCGATCGCTGGGATGCCAGCGTGACCGACCCAATAGGTACCATTGGTGCTGAAGTCCCACCTACCGGTCGCCGTGCGCCGGCCAAAGGCCAACTCAGTCGTGCGCAGCGCGGCCTGGACGAGCAGATGGTCTTCGGGCAAGGCCCAGGGCGGGAAGTACTTATCCTGAATCAACCGGAAACCGGTGTAGCTGGGCGCGTCGTAAGTGAGCACGCGCAGCATGAAATCATCCCGATCGGCACCGGCGTGATCCTCGATGATCGCTTGCACCTCTGCCAGGGCGCTTTCTACCGTCTCGCCGAAGGTCAACCGTCGGTCTATGTAGATCGTCGCTTCATCCGGCACGGCGTTGAGGCTGGGCGTGCTGACGCGCATATCGCTGACGGTGATGGTGCCCTTGCCGAGGAAGTCGTGCGTCCGTAGTCGCGAATCCAGGTCGCGGATGCCGGCGATGATCGGCAACAGCTTGTAGATCGCGTTATCGCCCAGCCAATTGCTGGCGGCGTGCGCACTGCGCCCCTTGGCGGTCACAGCCAACTCTACTCGCCCTTTGTGGCCGCGATAGACCTGCATGCGGGTCGGCTCGCCGATCACCACCACATCTGGGCGCACTTTGGGGTCATGCTCGACGAAGGCGCGCGGGGCGATGCCGTCACAGGCCTCTTCCATGTTGCCGAAGTAATAGGCCGTCCAGCCCTCCAGCAGACCCAGGTCGCGTGCCAGGGCCATGCCATATACCATGCCGGGCGTGCTGCCCTTCTCGTCACAGGCGCCCCGCGCGTAGAGCACGCCGTCTTCGACCTTGCCCTCAAACGGATCCCATTCCCACTGGGCGGGATCGCCGATGTCCACTGTATCAAGGTGAGAATCGAACACGATGACGCGCCTGCTTTGCTCAGGTGGCGGGCCGATCCGGCCCAGGATGTTGCCCATCTGGTCAAAACGCACTTCATCAAAGCCCAGGCGCGCCATCTCTTCTCCTACTCGCTGGCCGACGGCTTGAATTTGTGAGTCAGTGCTGGGGATGGCGCAGATCGCACGCATCAAGCGCACGATGTCTTCGCAATGCGCTTGCACCCGCTGCTTGAGCGCAGGCAGCGCCGCCGTTGGGTCAGGCATGACAGCGTTGATTGTAGCCAGCGCAGCGCTTAAGGCGCATCCGTGCGCCTGGGACAGCAACCCCGGCCGGCTGATGGCGCTCCCCGTGGCCGCCGAAGTGTTCCCCTGGCTTTGAACGCGCTATCTCCGGGGGCGTTCAACCGAGAGGGTGAGCGACGGTACCGCCACTGCCCATCTTGGGTTCTGACCCTGGCCATGAACACGTCCGTTCCAAGGGGTGTATTCACCAATAGGGGTAACACAGCGCGCCTTCTAGGGCGGCGACCAAGTTCTTCGCGTTCTCCGCGCCTCCGCGTGAGATCGACCTTGCACCCAACTGTGAATGCACCGTTCAAAGCCCGCCCGCTTGCTACAATCGCCTTAATGGGCGATGCCATCGCGGTGCTGGACTTCGGGTCACAGTATTCACAGTTGATCGTCCGGCGCGTGCGCGAGGCCAACGTGTATTGCGAACTCTTCCCCTGGGATGCGCCGCGCGCCCAGGTGATGGCGATTCAGCCGCGCGGCTTCATCCTCTCCGGGGGGCCAAATAGCGTTTACGACGCTCATGCGCCCACCCTGCCGGACTACATCTTGAGCAGCGGATTGCCGGTGTTGGGCATCTGCTACGGGATGCAACTGCTGGCCCACGCCCTCGGCGGGCAAGTGATGCCATCGGCCCAGCGCGAATACGGGCACGCTCAGTTGCACATCGCCGAGAGCGATCTGTGGCCCGCACCCCTCTATCAGGCGCAAGGCCCGATCACGGTCTGGATGAGCCATGGCGACCGCATCGTGGCGCTGCCGGCTGGGTTTCGAGCGATCGCGCAGACGGCAAATTCGCCGATCGCTGCGATGGCCGATCCCGCCCGCCGGTTGTATGCGTTGCAGTTCCATCCGGAGGTCAGCCATACCGAACACGGCAGCGCGGTCCTCGCCCACTTCGCGCGCGCCATCTGTGGTTGCCGGCCATCTTGGACTACTGCCAATATCATTGAGGAGAGCATCCAGCGCATTCGCGCCCAAGCCAGGACGCGACAGGTGATCTGCGGGTTGAGCGGCGGCGTGGACTCGGCCGTGGCGGCGGCGCTGGTCCAGCGCGCCGTCGGCGAACAGCTCACCTGCGTCTTCGTGAACACCGGCCTATTGCGCAAAGGCGAGCCAGAGCAGGTGGTGGAAACGTTCAGGCATTCGCTGGGCGCACGGCTGATCGCCGTGGATGCCAGTGAGGATTTCCTGGAGGCCCTGCGCGGGGTGACCGACCCGGAGGAGAAGCGCTGGCGGATCGGCGAGAAGTTCATCCGCACCTTCGAGTCGGTGGTGCGCCGCACCTGGTCAACCGTGGATGACGCCTCCCCTCTGCTCTGCCAGGGCACGCTGTATCCGGACGTGATCGAGAGCCGCGGGCCGGAGCGCCGGACGGCAGCCAAGATCAAGACGCATCACAACGTCGGCGGCCTGCCGGCCGACATGTCCTTTGAGCTGCTGGAGCCGCTGCGCTATCTCTTCAAGGATGAGGTGCGCGCGATCGGCAGCGCGCTTGGATTGCCGGACGCAATTGTGTGGCGCCATCCCTTCCCCGGCCCGGGTCTGGCCGTGCGCGTTATCGGCGAGGTGACGTGGGAGCGCCTGGAGCGGTTGCGCGCGGCGGACGCGATCCTCCAAGAGGAACTCAGCAAGGCCGGCCTGCTGCGGGCAACCGCGCAGGCCTTTGCCGTGCTGTTGCCGGTGCGTTCGGTGGGGGTGATGGGCGATGGGCGCACCTACCAGGAGGTCGTCGCCATCCGCGCTGTGACCACCGACGACTTCATGACCGCCGATTGGGCGCGCCTGCCCTTTGACCTGCTGGCGCGGGTCAGCAGCCGGATCGTTAACGAGGTGGCCGGCGTCAACCGCGTGACCTACGACATCACCACCAAGCCGCCGGCAACCATTGAGTGGGAATAAGCCGAACACCCCGTCCAAACAGCGCCCTACCAGCGGCGCTGCTGGCTTAACTCCTCGCGCAAGCGGACATACGACTCATAGCGGGCCCGGCTAATTCGCCCCTCGTGTAGCGCGCGGATCACCGCACAACCTGGCTCGTGAATATGCGTGCAATCGGAGAATTCGCATTGGCTGACCAGCGGGGCGATCTCACGGTAATAGGCATCCAGCTCTTCGGGTTGCACGTCCCACACGGCGTAGCCGCGGATGCCCGGCGTGTCGGCGATCCAGCTCTGCGCGTCGAGCTGGATCAGCTCCGGCACCACGGTGGTGTGTTTGCCCTTCTTGCAGGCCTCGCTGATGCGGCCAACTTCTTTATCCAGCCCCGGCTTGAGCGCGTTCAGCAGGCTGCTCTTGCCCACGCCGCTCTTGCCGGTGAGCACACTGAGCTTGCCGCGCAGCCGGTCGTAAAGCATTTGCACGCCGGCGAAGGCCGGATGATCGGGGAGGACCGAGGTGTAGATCACCTCGTAGCCCAGTTGCTCATAGATCGCGAACATCTGGCGCGCCGCCTCACAGCCCACCAGGTCGGTCTTGCTGGCCACGATCAGCGCTGGCAGCTTCTGCGCTTCTGCCCCCACCAGATAGCGATCCAGCATGCGCGGGTGAAACTCCGGCTCCGCGCAGGCGAAGACGAAGACCGCCAGATCGGGGTTGGCCACGAGCACCTGGCGCACCATCTGGCCGGGCTTGCCGCGCGCGTGATACACAGGGTCCACGCGCGAGAGCGTGCGCTGGCGAGGCGCTACAGCGATGATGCGGCCAGTCACCAACCCGCCGCTCTGGACCGGCTCAATGGTCACGCGATCGCCGACCGCCAAGGCATCTTCCTCGTGCTTGCCTTTGGTCAGCCGACCCGCGGCGGCGCACACAAACCGGCTGCCATCCTCGCAATACACGGTAAAGAAACCGCTTTGCGCTTTGATCACCAGCCCGTTTCGCTCCATGCCGCGTGAGAATTATGACCGGCCGTGTTAGAAATGCCTTTTCAATCGCCTACCCGGCGCTCGCGCGGAGCAGATGAGAGGGGCAGGCCGTAGTAGCGCTCGATGAGCTGCCGGGCCAACGGCGCGGCCAGGGCCGACCCCTCCCCTGCGTTCTCCAGGACGACGGTGACGACGATCTCCGGCGCATCGGCCGGCGCATAGGCGGTGAACCACGCAAAGGGCTTGGCGTCCCCGCCCGCTTGGGCCGTGCCGCTCTTGCCAGCGACGATCAGGCGTCGCGCCCTCGCCCGCGCGCGGGCTGACAGATCACGGCAGGGAAGGATGCGTTCGTCTTGGAAGCAATAGTCAAAGTCACTAAAGCGATACGTCGCCGTGCCCAGGCGTGGGTTGCGGGTGACGCCGATCATCGCTTGTTGAATGGCCGACAGCGCTGATAGTTCGATCCTCTCCGGCGACTCGGCTTGCTGGGGGACAGCAAGGCGCGGCGCAGCGATGATGTACGGTCGGCGTAACATACCGCCGTCGGCCAGCGCAGCGGTCATCTGCGCCACCTGGAGCGGGGTGACCAGCAGCGTGCCCTGGCCGATGGCGAGGTTGACCGTATCCCCAGCCGTCCACGCCGCGCCGAGCGCGTGGCGCTTCCAATCCGGGTCGGGAACCAGGCCGGCAGCCTCCGGCAGCTCGATGCCGGTGAGCCGGCCGAACCCAAAGCGGCGGGCGTATTCGCTGAGCGCGTCCGGACGATGCTGGTGCAAGCGCAAGCCCAGCGCGTAGAAGACCACGTTGCACGAGGCGGTCAGGCTGTCCTGCAGCGTGATGCGCCCATGGCCGCCGCGCAGCCAACACGTCTTGCGAAAGGCCCGCCCAAGGCCATCCCAGTAGCCAGGATCGCGAAAGACTTCCGCCGGCTGCGCCAAGCCCTCACCGATGGCGGCTGCCATGGTGACCATCTTAAAGGTCGATCCAGCAGGATATTGGCCCTGGGTGGCGCGGTTGAGCAGCGACCCCGACGCGCGGGGTCGCTTATCCAGCGAGAAGCTGGGCCAACTGGCCATCGCCAGCACTGCGTTGTCGCCAGCGCGCAGCACCACCACCGCGCCGGCCTGCGCGCCGAGCAAGCGCTGGGCCGTCAATTGGAGGGGCGGGCTAATCGTCAACGTCACATCCTGGGCCGGTTCGGGCGGGCGCGCAGCCAAAAGGGTCACGCTGCCGTTGGCGAACAGCTTGAGCTGGCCACCGGGCAGGCCGGCCAGCACGCCATCGGCTGTGGCCTCGACGCCGGCCAACCCGATCTGCTCATCGCCCTGATAGCCGAGCGCGCGGTAGGCCTCCAGCGACTCGGCCGGGATTGGCCCAACGAAGCCGACCACGTGCGGCGCCAGGTCAGGTTGGGGATAGGCCCGCCGGTAGGAGAGGCGCACGCCCACGGCGGGGAAGCGCTCTAGCTCCGCGTAATGGGCGTCAAGGGTTTCGCCGTCCACCTCGGCGATGGGTGAGAACCAGTCGGCCGGCTGATCGGCGTACTTGGCTTTGATCGCCTCCGGCGCCAGGCCGGTCACAGCGCTGAGCAGCGCAAGCAGGCGCGCTTCTTCTTCGGCATCGGCAATTGCACCGCGCTGCACGCCGAGGACGGTGAAAGGTTGCTGGACGGCCAGCGGTGTCCCATCAGCCGCGTAGATCGCGCCGCGAATCGGCACCTCGCGGTCCAGGCGCAGGACGCCTTCGGCCAGGCCGGGGATGATCGCGTCGGGCGTCCAGTCCACGCGCCAGCCGGCCTGGGTGAACGTCAGCGCCAGCGTGCTGGTCACGGTGAAGGGGCCGACCACGTTGCTCTCCCACAGCGTTGCCAGCGCGGCAGTGGCGCGACCATCTTGCACCAACAGGCCGCCGCGCGGTTCAATGTAAAAGCTCTGGGCCGCAGCCGCCACGAGCACAGCTTGATAGCTGCGGGCCAGGGCAGTCGAATCTCGCAATGTGGCGCGCGGTGCATCGGCCAGCAATGCGAAGGCCGCCGAGAAGTCCTGGCGATTCAGCGCTTCGGTGAACGCGCGCAGCACGTCGGCGGCAAGGGCCAACGGGTAGTCCGGCGTAGGCGTGGGCTGGGCGTGCGGCGCCGGTTGGGACGCAGGGGGCAAGGGGCTGCCCGCGCAGCTTGCGATGAGCAGCCCGACGACCACCCACGACCTGGTGAACACATCGGTGAACTTGGCGATGGCGCCGATTATGCGCCACCGGTTAAGCCACCGCTCATCCCGCCGCGCCGGATGCATTCATCGCCATGCCAGCCTGTCACGCTGAGTGCTGCGGAGTCACCTCACGCCTACCCAACCGTCGTGTCGGCGGAGCGAAGCAATCTAGACCCCTGCTCAACCGAAGCCTCGCAAAGCCAGTCACGCCCGACCACGTGTCACGTCCAGTGGACCTTGCAGCGGCTCAACCCGGTGTGACCCTAGACCCTTTGCTTCGCCCAGGGCGACGGGGTTGTCGGTGACCCTTGTGCGATCAATGCCGGTCACGCCGAGCACACGAGGCCACGCACCCCAAATCATGAATTCACCCTCGGATTCCCCATGTATAACAAGTTGCCATGCTCGTGGTGCTCTCGCACTACCAAGCTGCTTCCCTCTTGCTGGCTCGGCGGGATGGGCAAACCAGCGCACACGTCTCGCTGGACCTCAATCTCTCCACGAGCGTCGTTCGGTTAGACGAGGCAGGGGTGGGCTTGCCGGATGGCCGGCGGCTGCCCTGGTCGGCGGTGGAAGCGATCGCTGAATCGCCCAACGCCTGCTTCGTGGTCAGCGACAACGGCGGGATCGAGAAGGTGCAAACGTACTCCGAGGCTACCGGCCGTCACTACAGCCTCTACCCCACCGCGAACGCGCCCACCATGCTCGTCTCTGGCTTGCCCATGCATCGCATCAAGGATACCGACCCCCACCAAGACACCCTAGCCAAGCTCAGAGCGGCTGCGCCGCGCGGCGGGCGGGTGCTGGACATTTGCACCGGCTTGGGCTACACCGCCATCGCCGCGGCTGAGGTCGCCAAGGCCGTGATCACTATCGAGCTTGATCCGGCAACCGAGGCTATCGTCCAACGCAACCCATGGTCACAAGCGTTGCTGACGCACCCAAGGATCACGCGCGTGTTCGGCGATGCGTGTCAAGAGGTGCCACACCTGGAGACGGCGTCCTTCTCGCGGGTTATCCACGATCCGCCGGCCTTTGCACTGGCAGGCGAGCTGTATTCGGCAGATTTCTACGCCGAGCTCTATCGTGTGTTAAAGCCGGGTGGCCGGCTCTTTCACTACCTCGGCGACCTGCGCAGCCCGTCGGGCAGCCGGCTCTGGCGCGGCGTCGCCGAGCGCCTGCGGCGCGTCGGCTTTCAGCAGGTCACGCCCAAGCCCGAAGCGTTTGGATTGGTGGCGAGCAAATGAATGGCGCAGAATGGGCAATTCGTGCGTTTGGCTTGGTCGCGTTGACGCTCCTGACGGGCGCGCTGGGCTTCGACGCGCTGGCGATGCGCGGGCGGAACGCGGCGGCGTTGCGGGTGCAGGCAGCGCAGGTCCACCTGGCCCTCACGCGCGTCGCCCTGGGGCTGTTCGTGCTGGCCTCTGGGCTAGAAGCGGTCGCCCAATGGTCGGGTGGTGGGCTCGTGGCCCGCGCGGTTGGCTTGTTCGTCGCTCGGCTCGCTTTGGCCGGGGTGACTGCCTTCGCCGTAGCGGTCAAGCCTGCGCTGGCCTTGAGCGGCGCTGCGCTGCTCATGCTGACGCGCAGCCTGGGCAGCCGCAGCGCCGAGCTGCCCGAATGGGCGCTGCCGGTGGCGGCAGACTGGTTGCACCTGACGGCCGCGGCGTTCTGGCTGGGCGGCGTGGCTTACCTGGCGTTGGTGCTCGTCCCGCTGGCGCTGCGCCATCGGCTGATCGGCGCGCTGGGCGCAGCCGTCGAACGCTTCTCGCCACTGGCCGTCGCCGCAGTAGCGATGGTCGGCTTGACCGGCCTGATGCAGAGCGCCAACTTTCTGAGCGGCTACGAAGATTTGACAGGCACGGCTTACGGCCAAGCACTGCTGGCCAAGAGCGGTGGGTTCGTCGTCCTGATCATGCTTGGTGCTTTCCATCAGTTTGTGATCGGGCCGCGGTTGCGCCTCTGGCGCGCCCGCGCCGCACAAGCGGAAGACGCAGCGCGGCGCTTCCGCATCAGCCTAGCCATCGAGGCGCTTCTGGGCCTAGGCGTGCTGTCCGCGGCAGCGGCCATGACCGTCCTGCCGCTGCCGGCTGCCACCCCTTGAGCAGGATGTGCTCGCCCGTCGCTATTGTTGTCACATGATTCACTACGACGTTCGCCGCTTCACCTCGGTCCCGTCCACGATGGACATCTGCCGCCAACTGGCCGAGCAGGGCGCGCCGGAGGGCGTGGTGGTGGTGGCCGACGCGCAAACGGCGGGGCGGGGGCGCGCTGGTCGCGCCTGGTATTCCCCGCCGGGCCAGGCGATCTATCTGTCTTTGCTCTTGCGTCCCTCCCTAACCGCACGCCGGCTGAGCTGGCTAACCATGATCGGCGCGCTCGCCGTGCTGGACGTGCTGGATGCGCTGGGCGTCCCGTCAAGCCGCGCAGGCTTAAAGTGGGCCAACGACGTGCTGCTGGACGGCAAAAAGGTGGCCGGCATCCTGGTCGAAGCAGCGCTCACCGCCGACCGCTTGGATTACGCCGTGCTCGGCATTGGCTTCAACGTCAACACTGACTTTGGGGACGCGCCAGAGGCGGTTCGCGCTCAGGCGACGAGCGTGCGCCAGGCGATGGCGCGGACGATGGACCTGAGCAATGCGCTTGACATGCTGTTGGCCGCCTTGGCCGAGCGCTATGCACAGTTGCCGGCCTCGCCGTTGCCTGCGTATGTCGCCAGGTTGGAGACGCTGGGCCGGCCGGTGCGCCTGCGCGTCGGCGATGAAGAGGTCGTCGGCGTGGCCGAGCGCGTCGAAGAAGACGGCACATTGGTGGTGAACACGCCGTTTGGCCTGCGCCACGTCGCCTTCGGCGACCTGCTGGACGGGTGTGTTCACGGCTAGGGGCGGCACCCTGAGTGGGCAACGACAGATGCTGCCGCCCGTTCTCTATGGAGTAAACTTTTGCTCGTCGGCAGCCTGCCAGTAGTTGCCCCTTCGGTAAACACATCCAATGATTCGACTGGCTAGGCGATCTGAACCGCCAAGGCACGGCAGCGCATTACGCATGAGAAGCGCACCAAGCGATTCACGCTTTGACCCTGCGCTTCTCACGCCGTACAGTCGCCTCCAAGTAGCTCCTTTTCGGGCTGCTAGAAGCCACTCACCAACGCACCCGCTTAGCCAGCTGATTGTGCTCGGCATAACAGGCTGATTGAGCGGGATCATCCACTGGCCACACGTGCGTTCAGTATGTCTTGGGGGTAAAACCAGGCGAGTTCAGCACTTCCATCAAGTCATCGGCGCTGCCCAGCACAATCAGGCCGAGCTTCTCGGCAAAGGCGACTACGTTGGGGGATACATTCAAGCTGGCAACTGCGCCGGCAAAGCGGTAGCCTTTGGCCACGAACTCAGGGAAGTATTCTTTGGCTTCTGGGAGCTGTTTAGCGAAAGCGGCGACATCGCGGGAGTTGAGCCGAACCTTGCACTCGGCGATGAGGACGTAGCCGCAGCCAGCGGCCACAGCGTCAAACTCGCGGTTGCGGCTGGGCAGGGAAGCATGCTTGCGCCGGAGTCGCAAGCCCAGAGACTCGACAGCTTCCTCGGGGCAGGCAAAGACTTTGCTCAAGACCCGCGGGATGCTGGGGGCGACGATGTTCTCGACGAGCAGGCCGAGGCTGGCGGACAAGTCGCCCCAGCGCTTGTTCATCTCGATCTTGAGGGCGCGCATTTCTTCCTTCAAGGCGTGCGTATCGGCGTTGACTGCGTCCTTGAAGGCGCGCGTATCGGCTCTGATTTCGTCCTTAAAGGCGCGCATCTCCTTTGATAGGCGGTCCACCTCCAGGCTGGTGGCCCTTACGATGTGCAGCGTGTCTGCCATCAGCGACTCTAGTTTCTCGACGCGCGCCTCAAGTTCAGCACTCATTTTAGCCATTATAAGTTTCTGAAGCGCCCATGGGAGTGCTCAAATTCGGGGTGATATAAACTTAGAGAGCTCCTCTGGGACAGCGCTGTCTAAACAACTGCCGAGCATTCGCACGAAGAGGGCGATGGAAGCTCTCCTGGCAAATCCTCGCGTCAAGCTGCGATACAAAACAACGTAGCTCAGCGTTGTTCGCCTCTCCTGAGTAGACTTGCCATGCGCTACGAGATGACGACTGCGACGATAGTTCACCTGGCGGGATATCCGTCTGAGCGAACGTATCGGTCAACCAGCTTTTGAATGGCGCTCGGTCACCAGCGCCCACCCCATCCTGTTTCGCGGTCAACTGCTGTAATCAAGAAATATCTGTTTTTTGACCCCGCAAATGCCTATAACTCGTCCAACTCGGTTACCTCCGAGGTGGCAGGCATAGGCGGCTCACGAGGCGACATACTTGTCTCGCCAGCGGCGAACTGACTCACCTGTAACATGCGCGCAACCGCTAAACAAGCATCTGCACGGCCTTTTGGCGCGTCTTGTCCTCTAGGTTTTGGTTCGGGCGTGGGGATCGCTTGCATGTGCGAGCCGCTGCGAGTGCCTTGCTTCTCTAGCTGCCGCAGAACTAGCACTGCACACCTGGATGGTTGGCTAGTCTTCTAGACATGTCTCTAAATTAACGTCAGTTCGGATTTACGCGAGGTCAAGCGGGGCTCTGAGGAGTAGACTTGTGCTACCAACAAACAAGCCTCCAACAGAGCCCCAATGGATAGTTTACTCGAGCTGTTCTGCCACGTCGATGA
>Ga0272447_1000584_pt1 | contig 26774 bp, 23 predicted proteins | sample YNPCB0133_FD_194589 | JGI IMG/M metagenome (GOLD analysis project Ga0272447, IMG submission 194589) | Hot spring microbial mat communities from Yellowstone National Park, WY, United States - YNP-CB-013-3 | ecosystem: Environmental > Aquatic > Thermal springs > Hot (42-90C) > Sediment | place... | reverse complement strand
GCGGAGGCCTCAAACCCGTCAAGCCTAAAAATAGCAGGGGCTGTGGGAGAAATCTTAGTAAGCGCCCTGAACAGGTACGATGTAACCGGGTCCTGCTCCTCGGCTATCGTCATCCCGGAGAAATCTTCCACAGGTTGTTTTATTCATTTAGAAGTTGACGGCTCAGAGGTGTGGCTGCGCGGATCTCTTATCCACCACGGTGAGGCCCTGCGGCGTCTGGCAGCTCACTTCGAAGACGTAAATATTGGGTGGGTTCAGGCCCGGGACGTTGTTCTCGGCGAAAGTGCCAACCCCTCCCGGCGGCAACACGCCCGGAACAACATCATCTATGTTGGTTACGGGGTTAAGCATCCTTGCCGTGCATGAGCTTAGAGGAACGCCCCCAGCATTCCTAACGGTGACAAGTATGTTGCTACCGGAAGGGGTCCAAAGTATGTCCACGCTCTCTATGAAGACCCTCCCGCTGTTCTGCCAGAAGATGAGGTATGCGAAGGCGAAGGACGCCGATGCAGCAACGAGCATGACGCCCGCAACCAGCAGCATGAGCATGATGACTGGTCTGTCCATTGGCGTAAGGAGAAACATAGTTTGATTTAATTTTGTTGAACAACCGATTAGAGTCTTTATATAATGTCCGACGACGGACAGTTTTCAGGTTTCACAATTATAGTGGCTATTTCTTAGGCCACAACGGCTCTGTAACTCCCTGCCGTAGTGCTTCCATGCCGTACCATTACGCGGGTTAGTAATCCGACGGCATCTACAAAGCCCCCCATGGACGTGTCCGGGGTGACCACATGTATGTCGTTGTTAATGCTGAAGATGGCGTACCTCCCCCTAGTTTCCGGGGGTATGCTGCCAGCACCGTACAATACTACCCAAAGCCCCCTCTTGCTTTTCTTTAAGTCGTAGTTGTATAGCATAGTGGCGCACTCTTGGCGCCTGTACCTCTTCAAGGCGTTGAGGGACTTGTAGACGTGTAGCTGAAGCCCGGCAAGCACGTAAACCCTGTGATCTGGGTACGATTTGACGAACCTTATCGGCACGCCATAGTCGCGTAGGAGTTCGGTAAGCGATAGGTGGTCCTCGAAGTCCCAGTAGCTGTGGACAGCCTCCTGCATCACCCTCCCGACCCCCAGACATACACCAGACTAATGACATTTATACATCTTTCTGCGAATCGCTTATATGTATCGGGGGACATTTTCACCCACCTCTCCCAATAAAAATAGCGGTGACGACAAGGATAGCGGTATGGGATGGCTGGCGGAGTGGGTTAGAAACTACTACACTGAGCGCGGCTACGCAGGCGAAGCCCTTGAAAAAGCCGTTCAGGAGGCTTTGGACAGCGCCCGCGACCTAACCGTTAAGCCGGTAATATTCAGGGTCAAGGTGACGGAAGACGCCTTCCATGTAAGCCCCTACAACATGCGGTATATGGTGGAAACCAGCCTCAAGGCGGTTGAGGTTGACGAAAAAACCAAGAAGAGCATGAGGGATGGGCTACTGAACCCCATACTCGTCAAGCCCGCCGAGGAGTACGGGAAGTGGTACATAATAGCCGGTGTCAGGAGGGCCGCAGCCCTTCTAGGTGGCTACGCCCACATACGCATATACGTGCCGAAGGACCCTAGGGAGGAGGCCCGCCTAAGCCTCCATGAGAACATCCTTAGACGGGACCTAGAAGACCTCGGCCTCCGGCTCGCAGCGATCAAGGCGGAGGAGCTGGGCGTAAAGGAAGAGCTATACTGTCTTCTCAACCCGAAGACGGTCAGGTGGCTGGAGGAGGCGAGACAGCCGGTGGGGGCGGTTCAAGTTGAACCCCCCTACCTCCCCCAAACCCACGAAGAGGGTAAGCATCGTAAGCGGGCGCAGGTAACCAAGCCCATGGTCAGGCAGGACACCGGAGCTGAAGTATATGGGCGGGTGACTCAGGAGGAACCGGCTTTGGAGTCCGGGGACCACAGCATGGTCTGGACATGCCCTAGCTGCGGGCGGCCGCTGAGGTGCGCGGAGTGTGGTACCCCTGTACACTGAGCTGTACAGGGTGAGGAGAGCGATACTTGAGACGCCTGACCTGTTGGCGGAGCTGGTCAGGCTTGTGAGGGGTGAGACGTATCACGCCCGCATCCTCTCCCACGAGGTTTCAGACATCCGTAGGGCCACCGTCGAAGCACTAACATTCATAGCCGCAGGCGGGAGCATATCCGGAAGGGAGTCCCACGCAGTTCTCAGGGTTTTGATGAATGAGAGGCATCCGCTAACCGACCCGGACAACCTAGCAAGGGCAGTTATGCTAGGCTCTCCCGGGTTCGTGGATGAGGTGATGCAGGTTGGCTACGAGCAGGCAGCGAAGAATATTGGGGTCTACATAGACGTGCTGGCGGAGGCCGGGCTGGATAGAGATACCTTCGAACTCTATAAACGACGCGTCGAGACAATGCTATACTATCCGGGACTAGTCGTGGCTACCGGCAGGCCTAGGCCGAGCCCCGAGGCGCTGAAAGCAGCAGGATACAGCTTGAAGCCCGAGACGGTGTACGTCCAGCCCTGTAGAGGGATGCCCGACGAGAAGCTGTACGGGCTTGCCGAAGCCCTCTACCGTCCGACCAACCTGCAACCTCTCCCACCGCCCGAGAAAGTCCTCGCAAACATAGTGGCGGCCTCCATAATTCAGGCTGTGCTGGAAAACCGTTACACTATGGCGGCTTACGCGGCAGCGGACGTGCTGGCAGGCGGCGGACCCATGTCAGTCTTCGGACCTGTTGAGAAGCCCCTACTAACACATGAAGGTACAACGGCCAACCTAGGCGAAGTCCTAGACATAGTGGAGCAGCTATTTACCGCAGCAGGCCATAGGGTCAAGAAGCCCTACCTCGCCAACTACTTTGAGAGGGTGAGGTCAATGGTGGTGTTGGGGGAGGAGCTGGTCGGTGGAGCCGTCCACACCTACGACCTATGGGGGTTCTACGAAGCCAGAGGAGGGGATTTCCTCGAAAATGTTAGGCAGGAGGTAAGGCGCATTACTAGCGGAAAGGGCGTGGAGGAGCCCCACTTCCTGCTTAAAGGTGAGTCAGACCCTATGAAGCCCCTATCCATGCTCCAGCTCTACATCAACGCGTCACCCTACCTAACGAAGAGGCAGCTAAACCTGCTTGAACGGGTGGCCGCCCTCATCGTGATGCTCACCATAACATCTGCGAGAGGGGCAAAAGACAGGGTGGACTACATGACGGCTAAGGTAAGGAAGGCGAGGGAGATGGTGGGGGTTCTGACCCGGCAGCTAATACCCGTGCAGGCATACACCCCAACAGGAGGCCCAAAAAGCCTAGAAAGGGTTACGTGGGCCGTTATGGTGTGTCACACCCTGCTACCCGGCGCCGAGCCCCCTCCAAAAAATGGTAGCTACGATGTGTCCGGCTCCGGCCACATATTTAAAGCGTAATGGACGGATACTGGCAAGTCTTATGTTACCACCAGAGGCCAGGCGGTAGCGGAAGTCGTTTTGGAAAGTTTACCCGTTACCTCCGGACGCCGGGCGGTAACGAAGTACCCTTCCATTTCGGGCTTCGTTACCGGTAACGGAGCTGGCTTTTAGAGGGCGGTTCGTTACCACTTGGCGTCAGGCGGTAACGAACAGCCTTTTGAGAATCGACTTCGCTACCGGTGGGACAGCATGCATGAAGGGGTGGCCGACGCCGGACAGTAATACCCATGCCGCCCAGAGTACCTTCCAATCAGAGACATCGTAGACGTATGGAGATGAAGAGGTATTACCGGCCGACGTCGGCCACCTGCCCAGAACATCTGTTCTACTCTAGCGTTAACTTTCATCCCTTCCCTCCTCCTTCCATGGGAGGGCTTTCGGAGTGAACGGACGAAAGCCCAAAATAAAGAACATGACTAACGAAACATCACTTGAAAATCCAGTAACCCAAGATAGCTAAATGAGACCTGTTTTCACAAAAATACGCCATGAACGTAAATAAGCTGTTGAAAAGACTGCTGGCGAACGACCGTAGAGCACTAAGCGCACCAATACTGGCCCTCATCCTGGTGGTCGTCGGCGTGGCTCTGACGTTGGTCGCGGCGAGCGTGGCTGGAGGCTTCCTCTTCGGATGGGGGACGTCACCAAGGGTGACCATTGAGAGGGTTGACATCCTCGTAGACCCAGTGACCGGCAACGCATTCATAACCGTGGACGTGAGGAACAGCGGCGGGTCACAGCTAACAAACTGTGCCGTTGAAATCCAAGACGGTGGCGGTAACGTTCTATCGAACCCCGCAGGACCGACAGACCTCAACCCAGGGCAGGCCGGTAGCTTCTCAGATAACGGCGTGGACGGCTTCCAGAGCGGCAGCATCTACATCGCCATAGTGACCTGCGACGCCCAAGGTGGAGTAGGCAACGTCATCGACAAGAAGTCAGCCGTAGCCCACATATAAGGGGCGGTGTAAATGAACACAAACACCTCCCTATTTTTTACCCCTGTGGTCAGGAGGAGGAAGGCGCTAAGCCAGCCCGTAGCAGCCATAATACTGGTAGTCATAGTGACAGCCCTGGCCCTCGTAGTAGGGGTTCTGACGATGGCCAGGATAGGCGTATTCGCTAGGTCGGAGAGCATAAGGGTCATAGAGGCCCAGGCATACTTACAGGGGACATGTATATACGTAAACGCGAAGGTGAAGAACGACGGAAGCACGACGATAACTGGCGTATCCGTTACCGCAATATGGGGGACTAACACACAATCTGTTGGTTCAGTAGGTAGCCTCGTGCCCGGTGCTGAAGCGTCGGCGGCAGCCTGTGTACCAGGCCTTGGAGCAAGCAGGGGCGACCTAATAATAGTAGAGGCATTAGGATCGGGCTCCAGTGGAACCATTCGGCACTCTACAAGCGTGCCGGTGGTGTAGCGTGAGCCCTAAATCCCTATTTTTTTCACGTTCGCGTACAGGTCTGAGCGAGGTCGTAGCGGCCGTAGTCCTCACTCTTGTATCCCTTGTAGCTATAGCTGTGGCTTTCGCCACAGGAATGTTAAGGGTTGCACCGGCCGCGACCTCTACAGGACTCCTAGTCTCAGCCCACCTAGAGCCCTTCGGAGGCGGTGGGCTTCTGGAGGTAACCGTGTATAATGTGGGTAAGGAGCCTGTGACGCTTACGCAGCTAAGGATGCTCAGCGGCTCGAGCGTCGTATGGTCGGCCAGCGTTAACCATGTCCTCAAGCCCTCAACAAGTTTTAGCAACACCTACGTAATATCCTCCGGATTAGCCTCCGGGGGAGTGTATGTCGTTGAGGCTAGGGCGAACACGCAGAGAACCCCTCCAACCACCATCATAGGTAGCACGGAGGTGGTTATGAGATGAGGTGTAAGAAGAGCGGTATATCTTATACTGCCGCATCAACCGCTGCTCTCGTAGCAACCCTGTTCGTTATATCCTTTGTATTTTCATCCCAGTTTTCAAATATGTTCACAATTCAGAAGGCAGGGTCCGAAGAGGCGGGAGAGGCGGAGGGGCTGTCCCGTATCAGATTAACCCTAATAGCTATTCAAGAGATAGGAGGGGGGACCTACGCCTTAGTTGCCAATGATGGTTCGACCCCTGTAACTATAGACAAGGTGTACACCCCGGGTGGCGTAATAACCCTATCAACACCGATAACCATACAGCCAGGCCAAAAAGTCAACCTGATGTTGAACGTCCCCACAGATGTGGCGTCTTCAGGACCGCTCGCCGTAGGGCTGCCTGATGGAGGCAAAGTCATCCTCAAACAGAAGGCTGGTGTTGAGCTTGCAACAGTAAGAACATCAGCCAACCCGACATCCTTCACCAGAATAACAACAATTTTCAGAACGACGACGACAACTAACACATTGACAAGTGGTACAACAAGCACCACTACCGTTACAATGCCAACTACCGTTACAACTACTCAGACGGTTCCCACCACTGGGACAACTACTGTTACAATCCCAACCACTGTTACAACTACTGGGACAACTACAACTACCGTTACAACTACTCAGACGGTTCCCACCACTGGGACAACTACTGTTACAATCCCAACCACTGTTACAACTACTGGGACAACTACAACTACCGTTACAACTACTGTATCGACAGTACCAACCTACCATATTACCGTATACACCACATCCACACGATTAACCACGGTAACTAATGTTATCCCCACTCCGCGCACATGGACTGAGTATGTGTATGCATTTACGCAAGCATGGTGGTGGTATCAGACTTGTTTGGGTACTTATAATTATCGACTCACTACCACGGTTACATTAACCCCGGCAGATCGTTATACCTGGACTACTCCGCAGACTTACACTGTGACTGTAACATATAGGGTGACAACATCAATAACCACAACAATCAACACGCAGACGAACCCGCCGATATTATACTACATAACTTACGTCATAACAACTTCACCCAGTGTTTCAACAACAACAAGCACAGACACCGCACACGTATTTGTATATTCTCCATCCTATAGAACATACGTTGTGACGTCTCCCGGGTCAGGTTATTGCTCCTATGCAACGTGGACACCTGTCACCACTTACGTTAGTACTACGAACACTGTCACCGGCACCACTTATTATGTGACTGTTACAACCACAACGGTGAGCTAGCATGGAGAGCACGACAGCCTTAATAGCACTCATGGCCGCGCTCTTCCTAACAGCAGGCGCCTTCACCGCATCATCCATGACGGGCGTCTGGACACCGGCGCCAAAACCCTTCATAGAGAGGGTTCTACTCGTCGGCGGAGACCTCCTCGTAGACATTAGAAACCCCTCAGACAGACCCCTATCATGCACTGTCTACAACGCTGGCATAGTCCTGCGTGGGCCATCCACCATACCTCCCGGAAAGGTCGCCACGTACACGGGCCCAGCCGCAGGCAGGGACGTGGTTGTAGACTGCACCTCAGGCGATGACAGGGTTAAAGCGTTCAGCATAGCATACCAGGTGCCCGGCGTCGTGCAGCCGGGAAGCCCGTCCAACGGCAGAGGATCCGGCTCTGGCGCTGGGGGAGGTGATGGCCAGGACTCTGGCGCTGGAAGTAGCAATGAGGGCGGAAACCAAGGAGGCAACGGACAAGGGAGTGGCGGGCAAGGCGGTGGGCCGGAACTCAGGCACTTCTCATGCGAAGTTAGGCGGGTCGGCAACAGACATGTGGTGAGGATACATGCCAACCTCCAAGCCGTAGTAAACCAGGGAGCCAAGCCCTACAACTTCACCATAGACTTCGGGGACGGTGTTGTGGAGATGTCGATCCAAAATGGCTCGGCATATACAACCAACCACATCTACAGCGGGACCGGACCCTACATCGCGAGGCTGATAGTCACAGACGCCCTGAACAGGACGGCTGAGGCTTTGCTGGAGGTGCCGGGAGGATGCAGAAACGTTTGAGGCGCCGCTCTGCAATCTCAACAGCGGTGGCCTCGATAGCCGCACTAGTGGCGGTCCTCGCGGTATCCTCCATGCTAACGTTTGTGCTGCTTGGAAGAACCTCCGCTGCATCCGGCGCAGCTTCGCAGAGGCTTTCGAGGGCCGACGAGAAAATACCTGTAAGGCTAAGCACCGTATACCATGTACCGCCCATACTGGTTGTAAGCAATGATGGTGAAACACCTGTAACAATAACCCGTATCTACCTCGACGACGTTGAAGGTAGTGCAAACCTTTTGCTCAGCCCGGGTGAGAAGGCCCAGCTAGTAGTAGGATCTGCTGAAAAGGTGGCGGTTGAGGTGAAGGACTGGGGGGTGGTCGTGCTGGAAACCGTGAAAACCCCGTTGCCCGCAGGAGCTGGGGGCGGTGGCGGCCTTTCAGTAAGCTTCAGATGCTACATACCCCCCACCATGATGCCGATATGGTTCCTAGCGGCCGCCAGCGGCGGAACGCCCCCCTACGCTTTCACAATCAATTATGGTGACGGCTCGTCGGAAAACTATATAGGACACGTCATGTTGAAAAACCACTTCTACACAGCGTTGCCGAAAACCGCGTCAGTCACAGTAACCGATAGGAACGGGGACAGCGCATCAGCCTCACTGCTTGTCGCGGATCAATGCGACCGCTCCCAGCCACCCCCGGATGGGGGAGGCTCGGGGCCGCTCATAGTTTCTGTGACATGCACGGTTGGCGCCACAATAAGCGGTAGTTCGAGGAGCTATACCGTGTCCCAGATTAGCCTTGACTGCAACTTCGCCGTAAGCGGACCCAACCCGCCCTACGACTACTCGGCGGCGGTTAAAACGACGACCGATTTTAGCCTATACCCGTACACGATATGTGCAACAAGCGGGACATCATACTCAAACAGTTTTAACGACGGATGCTATCGTATGGATGGTATTCCCTCCTCCAGGCGGGACCCGATGGTACGGGTCGAGGTCTCAACAGGCAAGGGTAGTGAAAATGTTTACCTAACCGGCTCCTGTAGGCTAAGCGGAAGCGGTTCGCCTTCATACTGCATGGTCACATTATCGGGGTCGTCCTCGGGGTGATGATATGATGCTTCACAGGCGGCGGGCAGGGCTTGCGGCGGTCGCCGCCACCATAGCCGTCCTATTGTTTTCGATAACATCCCTCTACTTCGTAGCATACCTCACAGCCATGAACCGGGGCGCGGAGGCGGCCAAACAGGAGGCTAGACTAGGGCAGGCACCACGGGTCCCCGAAGTCTTAAGCGCCTACATATACAACGCCAGCCTATGCGCCCTCTTCGAGGGCAGGCTCACACAGGAGAGGATGCCTTGGAAGCTCCTTGTGCTGAACACAGGTAATGTGCCGGCCGAGGTGGACAGCGTTGTTCTCAGCGTAGACGGAAACATCGTGTACCAAGACAGTAACAGGAGAACACTCCACCCAGGGGAGTACTTCGCGGCGGATCTGGAAGACTGCGGAGCCTTCTGCGGCTTATATATGTCGCTGGGGCTGGTTCAGATCCATACGTCGAGGGGGGGCTTCTTCCTAGGGGGATACGCGGTCCCGAGGCCTGACATGGTTATAAGAGTCGATGAAAACAGGAGGTGCTTGGAGCCATGAGGTCTAGGAAAGGAGTGGCGGCGGGAGTCTCGGTCGCGATACTGGTCCCAACCATAACGCTGGTATCCGTACTGCTGCTCGGCCTAATGATGCAGGCTAACAAGGCCCAGCTAGCCGGCGCCAACGCGGCAGACCTCCAGGCCGAGGAGGCTAAAAAACTCCTCAGAGCCTCAATACTCAGGGGCCCATCAAACGACACATGGGTCAACCTCTACGCGGCAGGGAAGCTACCAATATCCGTGGACTACCTTATCGCTACCGGATACGACGGCGGGATAATAGCGGAGAGAGATGAGGTCATACTAACTCTCAGACCAGGAGACAACGTTACGTTAAGGCCCAGCCAACTAGACCTCGCCCTTGAGTCATACGACAACGACTACTGGAGGATGAGGCGAGAGGTAAAGGCGTTGATTCTACACACCTCCGACGGAAACACCTTCTACCTGAGCTGGGGGCCGTGGGGAGGCGCGCTGGCCGCAACCTTCAGCACCAACACGGCCACGACTTCCACATCCTACACAACGACGACGACAACGCATACAGTAAGCGTATCCGTAATCCGGACAATATACATGCCGAGCACAGCAACACGCGTCGTCACGGTCGGTTATCCAACCCGCTTCACCACATCGTCTACGCAGCCACCGCTGTTCATCTCGGTATCATGCACCGGTTCGGCCACCTACTCGTGGATGAGCCTAGGCAGCTATTATAGATGGGATAATCCCTCAGTATCTTGTAATGTTTCCGTAAGCGGACAGGGGCCGCCGTACAGCTACTCGATGAGCATGTCCGCCCCCAACCTTAGTTGCAGCAGTAGTGGCTCGTCGTCATCCACAAGCTTCAGCACAGGTTGTTCGAGGAACGGATATGCGGGAGCCTCTGGCGGCATGTACACCCCGTTAACCGTTAGAGTTGACGTCTCAGTCACAGGAGGGGGGAAGACAGCCAGTGGAAGCGGTTACTGTTACCTTTACCCAGGTTATAACTACGGCACCAGTAGCTGCTCCACAAGCTTTACAGCATCAGGGTGAGACATAGATGGCGAAGAAACCCGGCTTAAAAGCTGTTTCAACAGCCCTGGCCACGATGGCTATTATACTGGTCCTCATACTTGGTATGAGCTGGATGGCGTACATGGTCGTCCTAAACGCCAGGCAGCAGGCTGAGATGGCTGGGAGGGCTGAGACCGTAGCCCTCAAAGCCAAGGAGCTTGTCAGGGTCTATGTCTGGCTCGACCCGGCGAGGCAGCCTGACGGGCGCCACCTAAACCTGACGAGGATAAGCTTCGTAGGCGAGTGGAGCGGGGAGACCGTGATAAACGGGCTGCTGATAGCCTACACTGACGGAAGAACGGAGGTAAGAAACGTTAACATAGGACTGGGGGCTGGGGAGGACAAAACCTACCTCCCCTCCGAGCTGGGGCTCACCGGGCTGGACAACTACGACGCCTTCAGAGCCAGAGTCAAGTACATACAGGCACATACAAGCCTTGGAAACGACTTCGTAAACGTCTGGGGCAGGCCAGACAAGCCTGCCCTCTACGTAACCGGGACCACGAGGACAGACACATACACCACCACGAGGACGGAGACCTCCCGCATCCCGACGACGACCACGACGAGTGTAACAAGGACCAGCTACACGACAACCGTCACAACAACACAAACCATGACCTGGACCCCGCCGCCCGGCGTACCCTACGGAAAAGTATGGTGCACAACCGTGTCATTCAACTATCAGTATGAGGGGTTTTTAGAATTCAACGCGAATGGGTGGGGCACCCCGCCCTATCAGATACGCGTCTACGCCACATACTATGATTGGACATGGAACGTCATAGGTACCTATGAAGTGGCCGTGCTCACAGTAAGCGGAACGAGCTACAGCACAAGCTTCGGGTTAAGTCACCCATTCGATTATGGCGGAATAGTAATGTCGATGCGGGCTATAGATGTGAACGGCCTCTACGCAGAGTGGGGCGGTGGTGGCTGCTATAGTGACCCCTCTCCGCCGCCCGGCACAACCTCCTCCACCCCCCTCACCACCTCCACCGGCCCGCCGACGACAACAACCGGCAACACAATTGTCACGGTTACGGAGACGATAACATCAACGAGCTATGTAGGTGGAGCAGGCTGGGTTACTACAACGGCCTATGTAACGAGAACGAGTTGGTTCGTTGTAACTGAAACCGTGTATTGGACATTTACCAGTGTAATAGAGTCACTAGTAACCACAACAGTAATGCATGGTATACCCTATTGGGTAACCGAAACCGAGTTCCGAAATAGATGGCAACCCGTACAAATAGGTGCCGGGTCAGGAATATGTCCCGCAGGCGACATCTTATTGGTACAACAACCGACTGATGAACAGGTACAGGAACGGGTTGGGTGGAGACAACCCATTGAGGCCGTGGCAATCGCCTTACTACTATATACGGGCCGAGCCGGTAGTGGTAGGAGGAGAGTTCCATTCATGTTGGCGGCCTCGATACTATTGCTTGCTATGACTGGACTACAGCAGGGGTTATGGCAGGTATACGGCCAACTTTATACAACGACTGTTTACGTCACAACATGGATCACAGTAACGCTATCCGGCCAGCCTTCCACCGTAACCGTGACACAGACTAATTGGATCACTGAAACCACGACCTGGACAATGACTACAGTTGTCTCAACGGTAACGGAAACCCGTATAACAACCTCGACATTTTATTCAAGTTTCTATGTGACGACGGTGACGACGACTAATACAGCATGTGACTGTACCCCACCAGCCGTTCCCTTCTGTGCTTACTCCTGTTAGGTGTGGTGTCTTGAGAAGGTGGTTACGAGTCGTAATGGTTGTAGCGCTCTACTATGGCATATTGTATGGTGAGGCGGTGGTTAGGCAAAACGTGTTGAAAATACCGGCCTTCACACCAGGCGGCATCTACCTCCCAGATGCCCCCATGATAGTGAATTACCTACTCCAAAACATAATTCCGATCACCCCGCTTGTTATTGTTGCATGGTTCTACAAAGGTGGTAGGAGGTGGGTAATGCTGCTGTCAGCGGTTATTCTTTTTATAGCCTTCCTCTGGTTGCCATGGTTAACCTCCTTCGGGGTTCCTATCTCAGTCGATAAAGCCGTTAGTAAGGCGGTAGAAAACGGTTACGAGGTTTGCGGCATATATACTGCAACTGATAAATGGAACACATTCACATATGAGGCGACTCTCTCAAAGTCTAAGAGATGTCTCTTCATATTCCTCAGACCGGATCCTAGGTTCTACTACAAACTAAGTATAAACATGACGGTCGAGATCAATCTGGAAAAGGCGAAGAAATCAAACTCGTATACGTTCTACTCAGTCGGTAGATTTGTCTCTCTTGACCAATTCTACTTTGATAAACCATCATACCTGCCCGACTTCACTACGGCGGCAGGCAACCCGATCAAGATCGATAATATTATCTTTAACCGAGTGCGGACGGTTCCATACGATGCAGTCTATTGGTTTACCTTCAACCCAGAGCCAGGAGAAGTAGAAGTAAAGGTGACCCTGACCACCAGACTCAAGGCGGAGATGAGTACCCCATGGAATTAGAGAAAGCGTTAATTATCTCATTTATGGCATACCCATTCGCCTACGCAGTGTTTATGATTACAGGGGTCTTTGGGGAGGAGGCATACCTCGAAATGCCGGGTTACCCCCTTCCATCGGACACACCAAACCTATTCCGGATATGCGCTGAACCAGGAATGAATGAAGATGTCCTCTGGGCCGTTGAGCAATGGAACAAGGCCTTAACAAAACATGAAGTTCCAGTTAAGATGCAAGTAGTCAGCACGGATTGTATTGCTAGGGTTAAACCCATCGAAGAACCTATGATGGGGGAGTTCGGGGGAACGGTTGTCTTTTCTCCAAAGGAGGGAATTAATACTTCTAAAATCCCTCCAGAGAGTATAGGGTTTTGGGTATTTGGAGAAATACAAGTGGTTGTATGGAACACAGAGAATGTCAGTCTACGGCGAGCCATATTACTACATGAACTAGGGCATCTACTTCTCCTAAACCATATACGGAACTACAAAGGTTTCGGACCCAAGCCAATAATGTCGCCAGAGTTAGACATTAGGAATCCACCACAATCTGTTACCGATTTTGATGCATATATGGCCTGGCTTAGATATTCGTTCTGCCGCGACAAAGCATGTGGCACATTCTATGTGAAGAACCCTAACCCTCCTGCTGCATCAATAGCAGCAATAATAACAACAACGTTCACGACAACATCTCTAGTCATGATGGGGCGGAAAAACCATGTTGGGAATTATGGAGAAGGAAAAGATTAAACAATTTACTACTGAGAAGCCGTTTATAACATTATTAGTGGTGGCTATGGTCTTCCTAGGGCTTAGGCTTGCAATGGTCCCGTTGGTCTCTCCAGAGAAGCCGCCCATGCAATGCATAGAGCCGCCCTACGACGGCTGTGGCTTCATATTCGATGAGGCACATTACATACCCGCGGTCAGGAGGCTGATCTACCTAGGGCAGAACACCAACCTTGAGCACCCGCCGCTCACGAAGTCCCTCATAGCCCTCGGTATAAGCATCTTCGGAGACAACCCATGGGGATGGAGGACATTCAACACCATATTCTCAGCGATAACTGTCCTCCTCGCAGGCCTGATAGCCCTCAAGCTTGGTGGGAGGCCTGACCTAGCCCTTGCAGCACAGTTTTTCCTTATCACTGACGTGACGTTCCTAAGCCTGAGCGGGACTGCCATACTCGACCCGCCAGCCCTCGCATTCATGCTACTCGGCGTGTACTTAATGCTGAGCGGGAGGAAGACGCTCGCAGGAGTCTCCATTGGGATGTCCTTACTCTCCAAGACATCAGGAGTCATAGCGTTGGCGGCCCTCATCGGCTCAGAGGCCGTGAACACATATAGTAAAACAGGGGACCTAGACAAAGCCGTCCAGACAATACGGAAGACATTATTCGATGTTGTAATTCCCGCGGCAATAGTGTTCGTGCTGGGTGTGGGAATATACGACGGGCTGACACACGCGTTTGAAAGCCCCGTACAGCATATAGGGTTCATGTTCGACTACCACTCGAACCTGAGGTACAACAACCCCGCCGAGGTGGAGCTGCCGCTCACATGGATACTTCCACCCGTAACTAGGCACCCAGCACCCTATTTTGTTGTAACGGTCAACCCGCCGGGCTATCATCCCGTCGCGCTTTGGGGGGTCTCAACACCTCTCTGGTGGAGCATATGGTTTGTCTTCCCGCTGACCTACCTGCTGGTGAAGAGGGCAGCGTCGAGACCGGGTAGCGTCGAGAACCCGAACCCCGAATCTATTTATCTGGGCTGGGTCGGGCTAACAATCGCCGCATATAGCATCCTTGCTTACCTTCTCCGTAGGTGGACCTACAGCTTCTACTTCATGCAAGCATCAGTACTGATGGCCGCCCTGACACCCCTAATCCTTATGAGGGCAGGGATGGACAGGTGGATAAAGATCCTCCTAATCGCCCAAGCCTTCTGGTTCCTGCTTTTCATACCGGTCAAGCCGCTCTGGCTTTCAGAGTTGCTGAACTACCTCGGCCTAGACATCAGGTGAGATGATGAAGGAAGCCGTCTACCCCCTCATCGCTGTCCTGGCGCTCCTTGGCTTAGGGATGTTACTACATAACCCGAATATGGAGGGCAGCCTCTACACCGACATAATAGGGTTCTTCTGGCATGACTTCGCGGAGAAAGGGCTGACACCCTACCTTAACAGAGGGGCTGACGGCGCACCCTTCGAGTACCCCTTCCTAGCCGGTGCAATATCTATTCTCGCCTGGAAGGTCGGCGGCGACTTAACCGGCTTCTACATAGTCTATTCAGCCATTACGATGCTGTTCGGCGTAGCAATGGCCTACGCGGCCTACAAGCTCTCCGAGAACACATCATATACCCTCACCTATCTAGCCGCTCCAAGCCTAGTCATATACGGCATATATGGTTACGATGTGATGTTTGCGGCGCTGACCGCCCTCTCAGTCCTATCATTCATCAGGGGTAGGTATGTTCTCTCTGCCATATTGCTTGCCCTAGGATTCCACACGAAGCTCATAAGCGTGTTGTTCCTCCCCTACGCTATCATAAAGCTGAAGGGTAAGGAGAGGAGGCTGTACCTAGCAGCCTTCGCAGCCGTGGCAATCGTTCCGGCATTGTTTATGCCTGAGGCTTTCATGGACGTTATCAAACAGCAAACAACATGGAGCCTAGAAAACGCGTGGTATGTCCATATCTTCCCGGATGCAGCCACCCCGGTTGGGCCGAACCCGGTTGCCGGAACAACCACGGCAGTCCTCTTCGGCTCTATAGGGATGGCTATACTATACCTCTACGTCCTGAGAAGTGGTTTAAGACCTGAGCATTTCATGCTCCTAGCCACGTCTGCCTACCTCCTCTTCACCCCCAGATACAGCCCGCAGACAAGCATAATGCTCCTCCCCTTCCTGCCAACCGCAGGAACCCTCCTGCCGACCTATCCAATATGGGAGGTGGCCAACGCCGCCATACTGCTTACATGGTTCACAACCCAAAGCCCCCACCTACCGTGGAGCCTGCCGCAAACCATGTCCCTGCTAAGGTTCGCTGCACTGGCTGTAATCTTCGCCCAGTCCCTACACGCCGCGGGACTGGTTAAGCTGGAGGAGAAAAAACAGCAATGGACGGTGGCGGGAGCGGTTAACACTTTCAGGAGGTGGTTTCTACGTGAAAGGGGTTAAAACACCACTGGTAGCCTTCACCACATCGGCTCTAGCAACTCTCGCACTTTCATCGATAGTTGAGCCTTTGGATGTCTACAGGGCCGTTATAACGAGCCCATTCGGACTGGTTCTGGTAGGCAGGACTATGATGGCGTACAGCTTAGTCTACCCAGCTACCGGGAGCGAGTACCTAGCGCTAGCTTCAGCCATCCTCTTCAACAACTCTATGAGCCTTATGGCGGTCTTGCTCGCACCCCTAGCCATACACGCCGCCTATACCTACGGGTTAAGGTTTAGGAAGAAAACAGTACTGGCTAGAGTCCTGCTGCTAAACCCTGGATGGAGGTTCTGCCAGCATACGATAGCGGGGCTGTCCATGTTTTACGCCGCATTCCTAGGCCTAGCGGTGGTTACAATGCTCATCCTTGAAGGACCCAAAATCTTCATGCCCCTGGAGGCGGCCTACGTTCTGGCAGCCGCAGCAACAGTCTACAAGGCCTCAAGAGAGGATGCCGACAACATAGTTCCATACTATCATAGAGCTGTGAGGAAGATCCTGCCACCGATACTGATACTTCTTATAGCCTCGGCACTGGTGGAGGCTTATGAGATCATTTAAATCCTTGTTGAAGGGGTGGCCGACATCGGCCAACCATTCAAAGATGAGTAACTACCCAACATCTGATGGAGATTTATATAGTGGCCGACGTCGGCCAGGTGATACCAAGATAGACGCCGGTTGGCTTCAAAAACACCTCTCAGGTGTCTCCAGGCTAGCGAAGTTCACGGCAGTGGGAATATCTGGCGTCTTCGTGAATATGGGGGCTTACACATATCTCATAGGGTCGGGTATACAACCGGCCTACGCCAGTGCTGTCTCCGTAGAGGCAAGCATCCTGAGCAACTTCGCCCTAAACGACCTGTGGACGTTCAGGGACAGGAGGTCGGGGAAGGTCGTGATAAGGCTACTCCTCTTCCACCTATCAAGGCTTGCAGGAGCTATAGCCAACGTGGCCGCCGTAGCCCTGCTGACGGCTTTAGGGCTTGACCCCATCATGTCAAACATACTTGGAATCATCATAGGGGTGGCCGTAAACTTCTACACAAGTGATAGGGTGGTGTGGAGGGTTGGATAAAGCCGCCTACCTCACAGCACTCCTAACGGTCGGGTCTCTCCTCGCAGGGTCAACAACCGGTTTTATAGTTCATTCAGTAACCGGCACGGGCTTCGCTACAGCGTTGGTAGCATTCGTCCAGACAGCTTCCAGAGCGACAGAGATAGCGCCAAAAACATCCATAGTGCCTAATGTGCCGCAGCAGGCGGAGGAGCTGTCGGCGTCGATGGAGCAGGCGGCCACAGGGAGCCCCCAACCCCCCGAGAAGCCTAGGCCGTTATTTCTAGCCACGGCCATATTCGCCCTCAACCTTAGACCACTCGCGCTAATACCGGCCATTCACTCCGTCCTACCCTTCTCGATGCTCTTGGAGGGCAGGGGCAGGCTTAAGGCCTTGGGGAAGAGGCATGAGGACTTCATAATGGCATCCGCCCTAGCACCACTTATAATAAACGGCTACGCGGTAGGTGGCTCGATCTCGGAATATCCGATAACAATGCCAATACTCATCATGGATATATTACCGCTCGCCGTCATGTCCTATATGGCGTCCAAAGCCCTCCTCCTACCGCTTAGAAGCCTGGAGAGGCTTAGAGAAGCCTATAAGGGGTCGCTGGGCATCTTCACGCTCTCACTCACCCTACTGTCTATGGCGGCCGCCTACGAGGCGCATATAATGTATTTTGGTGGCGGGTATGGAGGCTGAGCTTGTTAGGTGTCCGGGCTGCGGGGCTGAGAACACGGCTGAGGCGGAATTCTGCGCCGAATGCGGTAGGAGGCTCAGGGTTACGGAGAGGGTTAAGCCGAAGAAGCGTGGACTCTTCAGTAGGTCGCGGGAAGAGCCCCCCACTAAAGAACCCTTAGCTATAGCGGAGGTGTTGGAAAAAAAGCCGAAGAAGGCTATGAAAACCGCGAAGGCGGTTAGGGGCGAGGAAAGGGCCGAGGAGATATTAAAGGCCCTCCAGCAGTTCCTTCTAACCAACCTACCGGTTCCCCAGCCCTTGAGGGAGCCGAGAGAGTTAGCAAACGCCGAAACACTTACAAAATACCAGGTTGGGCTTGCGACCGTACGCATAGCCAAGCTGGGCTTCAAAGGGTTTTACATGGTCACGGAGCTGGATATAACGGCGGAAGGTAAGCTTGCTTACGCCCTAACACTTGACAGCCTGTTCAGAGAGAGTAAGCTACCGGCCGTTGAAACGGTCAGGCAACTAATGCGGATTGGCAGGGAGATGGAGAAGCCTGAAGCCCAAACCATCGACAACATGATAACTTCGATTATTGAGAAACAGCTTAGCAGGATAGGTGTTAACCCCACACCTAACAGGGTGATGGAGGTTAAGTATTATGTTAACAGGAACGTATTCGGATATGGTCCTGTTGACGTTCCCGTAAACGACCCTGCCGTGGAGGACATCTCCTGCGTAGGCCCTAGGATACCTGTCATGATAGCCCATAGAGACTACGGACACCTACACTACCTAACAAGTAATATCGTCTTCAACAGCGACGACGAGGTTAACGACTTCATGAACAGGCATGCCCACCGGGCCAACACGGTTATGACCCTGCATAAGCCATACGCAGACTTCCCACTCACTGATGGCTCACGTTTCGCAGGAATACTTGGAAGGGAGCTGTCGGCATTTGGACCTACATTCACTATAAGGAAGTGGCCTACAGACCCTTGGAGTCTTCCAAGGCTTGTCCAGATGAGGATGCTGACACCGTTAATGGCGGCCTACACATGGTTTGCTTTGGAGAATAAGGCTTTGATTGGTATTGCTGGCCCTACGGCCTCGGGTAAGACAAGCCTCTTCACAGCACTCCTAACATGCCTAGACCCGAACTCCAAGATAATAACGATAGAGGACACGTTCGAAATAAACATACCACACAAACACTGGCTACCACTTACAGGCAGGAGGTCTGCTATGATAGCTGCTGGACAGCTTGAGATAAGCGAGTCGGAGCTAATAGACGTAGCGATGAGGATGAGGCCCGACTTCCTGGTAATAGGAGAGGTAAGGAAGGACGAATCAGTATACTACCTCCTGAAATCAGCTTTCACAGGCCATGGTGGTGGGTTTACATTCCACGCAGGCTCCCCATCAGAGTTCTACTCACGCCTAGCCCTCATGCTGAAGAAAACCGGCATGAGCGAAGCAATGCTAGCATTCCTATGGGGGTGCGTTATAACAAGCTTCCAGGACACCCCTAAGGGGAGGGCTAGAAGGGTTGTAGCTATAGCTGAGATACTTCCAAACCCATCGAAGCCGGAGGGGATGGAAGTCATAGACATATTCAGATACAGGGCAGTAGGCGACAGCTTCACCCCAGACGACCCATACGAAGTCGTCAAAAACTCTCCAAAGCTCCAATGGTATATGAAGGCCACTGGCTTCGATGAGGAACACATAGTCAAACAGCTTAGACACAGGGTCCAGGCTATCGAGGAAGGGGTGAGGCTTGGGATGAATAGTGTGGCATTCCACAACTACGTCGCGGAGGCTAGGATGAAATGGACGTAAAGACAACCTACTGGATTATAGCCCTAGCACTGGTAACGGTGTGGGCGGCCCTAATATTGGTCCCAGGCCTAGCCCCCCAGATAGGACCGGCGGCAGCCGCAACCGGCATAGGCCCGTTTAACATAGTGGAATTCCTGCCGATACCTGCCGTGATCATGGCTACAACGGTGGGCTCTACGCTCAGCGGGAAAATTACAGAGAAGCTAGTGCCATGGGCTACTGGGCTCTGTGAGAAGGCTCAGGCGAAGAGGATACCTCTGGACGTGGCTGAAGAGTTCGGGACCCATATAGGTATGAGCATAGCTATATCGTCCGCGTTCATCGCAACAGCAACCCCCGCCCTCTTGAGTATGGGTTTCGGACCGCAAATGTTTCTGCTAGCTCTGGCGGCCATACCAGTTATACCGGCCGCTGTGAACCACCTGTCTTGGAGTAACAGGGTTTCCGAAAGGAAAGAAAGAACAGATTGGGAGCTACCCTTCTTCACCGTCTACGCCACTATTCTAGCCCACTGCGGTCTTACCCTCTACGCATCCATGAAGATGCTGACAAAGACAGGTAGGAGGCTTTTCCAGCAGATGACGGCTGAGTCTGAGGATGTTGAGAGGCTTGCGGAGCTGACGGGTAGGGGTGTTGTTGAGAGTCTTGAGGCCCATGCTTCAAACCACCCCCATGAGGGGTTCCAGAGCCTAATCTACTCCACCACAAGCGTATGGAGGATGGGAAGCTCCCTAGTATCTACCCTCGAGGACAGGGCCACAGAGTTCCTTAAAGCTCTTGAGGAGAGATATGACAGGTTCGCAACCCTGGTAGCGGCAGTAATGGAGGCATTCATAATACTACTACTCCTACTACCTATGGGCCTAGTTCTAACTGCTGTAACAAGCCCTGGTCAGAGCGGCGCGATAATAGCCGCCATGACGTTGGGAGTCATACCAAGCACAGGCCTTATGATGTACTTCTTCGTCAGTTCAAAGTCGCCAAGACACCTAGACGACATAAAACCAAGACCACTGGACATAGCGTTATCAGTAGCCTTTACCTCAGCAGCGATACCGCCGCTTTTACTAATAGGTGCACCTATGACGCTTCTATTTACAGTTCCAACGGCAATTGGAAGCCTATCCTTCTGGCTTAGGATGAGGGGTTTGGTTAGGGAGTTAAGGGAGTCTGATAGTGAGGCTAGGAGATGGCTTAAGGACGTGACTGAGTACAGGAGGCTTGGAAACCCTCCATCTACGGCTATAATGAAGACAGCAAACCACAGATATAGGCGCAGCTTCAAGAAGGTTCTGGACCATATTATAAGCAGGATGAGCATGGGTCTGACTATCTGGGAGGCCGGGGCAGGTGTAGCAAGGAGCTGGCTACTCAGAATGAGCCTATACCTACTGCATGCGATAAACCTGAGCGGAGGAGGCTCACCTTTTTTGATGGATAAGCTAGTCGAGCTGTTGAGGAGCTACAACCTTGCTAGGGAGAAGGCGGCCGGAAGAATATCACCATTCAAATACCTAGCTATAGCTATGCCGCTTATAACCGCGATAACGATAGGTATGGTTCTTCCGATAGCCAACCTAGGTGGGATATTCCAGACATCTGAGGTTGGTGGGGCCGTGGCTGGGGCTGGCGGTGGAAACCTACCGCTGGCAGCCGTCACACCAGAGGAGATGCTCGCAATGGCAGATGCGGGCATGGTCATGATAGCTGTTGGTGGGTTGTTCTACATGATGATAGTCAACAGGGCTGTAGACGGACACCCATACAACACCTGGAGAATAGCATTGGTCATGGCCATAACAGCAGCCTCATACTACTTAATGGTACCAGTAGGGAACATAATGCTCTCAATGTTCAAGTACGGGTGAATAAAATGAAAACTACTATAACTATTCTTATAGCTTTCATGGTTCTGCTCCCAGCAGCACTAGCTCAAGAAGAGCATACTGTAAGGCTCTCTGCAACACCGCCCGAGTGTGCCACAGCACTCATAGGTTCAGGGAGCTATAGGCGGGGCTCGCAGGCAACAATACAGGTTAGGGTCTCGACTGAGTGTAAGTTTGTTGAGTGGAGGCTTAAGGGCGGAGGGCTACCTGATACCGTTTCAGCCAACCCATTCACCTTCTATGTTTTCGGGGACGTTGAGGCTGAGGCAGTACTACAGAAGCTCTACAGGGATAATGGAACCGTCGTAGAGAGGTTCTATGTAGCCTTCGCATCAAACATAACGTCTAGGGCCTACGCACCTCCCAAACCTAAAATAGTGATGTATGGAGAAGAAGTAAATATCTACACACCTCAGGAAGTTTTGGACGGAGATTACAGGTATGTATTCCTTTACTGGAGTGGGCCTGAAGGTTTACGGATAGACACGTCATCGGCAACTATAAAGGTAAACAAGAGCATGACACTAGTGGCAAGCTACTACACCTACAAGAAGTTCCTAGACGAATACTACCCAATACATATTTTCGTAAAACCCAATTACCCAGACGTAGAGCTGCCTGATGGAAGAGTTGAGAAGGCCGTAGCCCTAATGGTGAAAGGGTACAACAGAACAATCCCGATACAGCCCATCCCCGAGCCGCTAATGAAGCTAGTCGAACCCGTATACGAAACATACATCCCCTTCACGATAACAGTGCATAGCCCCTCACCAGTATCTCTAAAAGTAAAGGGTAGCTCCGTATTGATCGGCTCATCGATTAAGCTGATGGATAAAGAAGGCGTCATAATCGGTATTGAAGTACCTACAAGGTATGAACATCTTAAGCTGGAAAAATATGAGGTAGGTGGGAGGGCTGCCACGGGAACCGGTGAAGAACGCGAAATAATAGCGATACAGCTCCTTTCGCCGGTGAGCATCGTTATAACCTACAGGGAGGTGCCTTACGCATTCCTTAATGAATTACCTGTCATAGGGTGGGTGGCCTACAGCCTAACAGAAACCGGTTACGGTATCCTCTCCGCCTTCGTCGCCAGACCGGACGATGTTATCCCGTACCCAGCAGCCCTATCCCTCCCGCTCGCCCTAGTAATAGCCCCCGGCTTCGGCATAACTTACGCAGTAAGAAAAATATCGAGAGGGGGTTTAAGGGCCAGCATAAAGCTCCCAGCCGTCAGAGGGGTCCATAGGAGGTTGGCGGCCCTCGTGGAGGAAAGAAGCCAGATACCTATAATCGATGAGTACCATAACATCCCGCCAGACACCAGGTTCCAAGCACCCGCAGAAATCAGCGAGAAGATCATTCAATCAACACAGATGGCCGAAGATGTTGAAACGAATACTGTTGAGGAGGTTGTGGTAGAGGAGCTACCCATCGACGAAGTAAGGGAGCTTGAAAGCTCCGCGGCAGAGGGCAGAGGCGGCAGGTTCAGGTCATCCCTGCTACAGCTAGCCGAGGCGAACGAGGAGCTGTTCACAGCTATACAGGCCGGGAGGATTAAGCTGGAGAAGGACGGCATGCCGATAGTCTACTCGGCTGAAGTAGCCAGGCTGGTCACAAGAATCTCCGCGATGCCTTCAGGGCTTGTAACGGTCTCGGGAGGTGAGAGGCTTCTAAGGGAGAGGGTTGTCGAGACGGCGTTGGAAAAGGCCGGTAGGAAATGGGTTAGAGCGCCAAGGAACCTCGTCCTACCACCCGATGTGAACACCATGGCATCCACGCTGAAGAAGCTGGCGAAGGGGGCTGACGCAGTGATCGTTGACGGGCTGGCTTCAAAGGCCCTAGCTCAGGCAGCCTTCCAAGCCAAGCTCCTAGCCGTCTCACTGCTGGACAGGGGAGGGGATGTCGAACTCCCGCCCATTTCGGAGAGACTGCTCCCAGGACTGGCAGCCTGGCTGTTGTGGGAGAGGGATGCATTGAAACGGCTCGACTACCAGACCTTCACGGAGCTGGTTAAGCTGGCGAGCAGCTTCAGGGGCCTAGACACGGTGTCGGCCTACGCAGACATACTCGATGAGGGCTTCTCCCCCGTAGAGGCGGTTGAACAGCTCTGGTCCAGGGAGTTTGCGGCGGTATTCCCCAACTTCGAGTCAAGGGTGGCGTTGAAGATAATCGAGTCAGGACTAAGCTACGGCGAAGCAAGAGACCTGTACATAACCGCCTACAAACAGGTCGTGGCCGGAGGAGACCCGCAGGCCGCATGGAGAAGGTTCGTGAAGAAGCTGGAGAGGCTGGGGGTGAGGATTGGTAATGAAAATTGAAGCCCTCTACGTCGCCGCATTAATCGTTACAGCGGTAATATCCACTCTAACCATGTCTGCCGCCAACCCGGATGCGACACTCGTGGTGGAGGTTAAAGGGGGCGAATGTGTTGGGGACGTGGACATCTCCCCGCCGCTGAAGAACATCCAGAACGCCAGCCAACACATATACGTCGTTGAGGGGTTGAAGCCTGGGGACACCGCCTCAGTCAGAATCGCCATGGCCGACCTCAGAAGGTGTAGGGTGGAAGGTGTGTCGGGAACAACCACCTGGTTCATATATGGAGACAAACTTCACATAAACATACAGCTCAGGGAGGGGGAGAACAGGATACGGGTACTATTCTCATACACCGCGCCCAAAAAAGTCTACGCCAACATAACTGCCACAAACCCTGAATGCGTGGCCGAGCTTACAGCGAACGCCCCAGTCAACAAGGTTTCCGGCGGATGGGTTATAGGCCCTTGGTTGGATGGAGATATGGCTGAGCTTTCCGCCAAACCGTCTGATAAATGCTATATTGGCGGCTGGATGAGCGGTGGAAAGGCTCTCACAACCAGCAGCTTCTACAGCTTCCAAGCATTAGAGAACATTACACTTACTCTTTCCGCTGAGAGGCGTGGTACAACACCCCCGCCAAGCCTAATAGACTTCTCCATAGTATCTGTCAGGGCCACCGGGCCCGGTAAGGTCATAGTCTCCACGACCCCGATAACAACGGGCGTGGGCACACCCTTCTGGCAGGCGTCGCTAAACCCGGGGACGACACTATACATAGAAGCCGTGTCGGAAGGATGTGGGGAGTTCAAGGGATGGCGCGGCATGGAGAAGCTTAAGTTCGTGGACACGCCAAGCCTCACAATCATAACCGATCCAGGCTATGTGGATGTGGAGGCGGTCTTCGGCGAAATGAATCCATGTCCCTACGTCGTGTTAGGGCCGTATAGGATAATGAGGTGGGAGGATGTGCCCGTCATAGCCGCAATAGTTGGAGGCGGCTCTTCAGCCATCCTAGTTTACAGGATGTCTAGGGCCGGAGCCAGGCAGAGAAGGGCCATGGAGGAGCTTATGCCGAAATGGTCTGATGAAATGCTTTCCTCAATAGCTGCATACGCGACGGGACATCCGTATGGGATGATAGCGAGCCTGGTGAAGGAGTATGGAGTGCCGGAAACACCGGCAGAGTATGCTTACATCTTCAGGACGTACAGGGATGGAAAGTTGGCGGACATACTACAGGATATGAGCCTATGCGACAACCCGGCAGCCGTCCTCCTAAAGATAGCCGACTACAGTGCTTTCAGGGTGGAGTATGCAGCGGCGCAGGGATATGCGGCCGGCCGGCTACTCGTAGCCTATATGGTGTTAAACGGATACGCCCCCGTCACCAAAGACATCCTCTACGAATGGGTGGGTCGTATGATCCCCGTAAACAGCAAGGACGACGCCATATACAACATCGAACTCCTCTGGGAGGACGAACGAATAGCCCATAGACAGCGACAGGCGATAGAGGAAGTCGTGAAGATTTTATCAAGGGAAGGGATGGAGAACCTTGCCCAGCACCCGCCAAAACCCCTCCAGATAGTCCTCTCGGTTCTAGAGGAGGGGAAATGCCAGGGCTGTGGCAGACGTGTGGACAGGGGGGCGAAGTTCTGCCCCTACTGCGGTACGAGGCTGCGGCCCGTAACACCGGAGGTGCTTGAGAAGCAGGCCATACCAAAGGAAGAAGCCAAACCCGCGCGGGAGGATGCCGTCGCAAAGGAGGGGTGGCCGACGTCGGCCACCTGCCCCCACTGTGGAAACAACGTGAGGCCGGGCTCGAAGTTCTGTATAAAATGCGGCGCCAGAGTCTCCACGCCAGCCACAACCGTAGCCGCCCCCAGTGAGGGTAGGAGAGTTAAGGAGCTGATCAGTAGGGCGCAGAGAACGGCGGCAGTAAAGGGACCGGCCCCCGAGTACAGACCGCCAGACACACCACCTGACATGGTTGAAAGGCCTGCACGGACACGGGAAGGCATAGACGTGAGGGCGGTGGAGCCTGCCCAACCCATCAAGTCAAAGACTATGATAAACCAGCAACCTGTGAAGATACCGGAACCTGATTCAACCCATCAACAGAAACAGGAAAACCATGCGCCTCCAACCCCACCTAAAGTCCTCCATGAACCGGAGCCGGAGAAAACAATCCTGCCAGAGGAACGGGTTCCTAGAGTAGTGGGTGTTGCATCACCCCCGCCGACCCCGATGAAGCCGGAACGAGCCGCGCCTAGCCAAAGGCCGCCACCCGAAATTCCCAAAGAAACACATGAAAAGCTCACTCCGACACCGAAGTCACAGCAGATGAAGCCGCAGGAACGGCCCAGCACCGTGGAAACACCACAACCGGCAATGCTTCATAAAAAACCTAAGGAAGAGGTTGAGGTTGGAGAAGAGGAGGTTGATTGGGAGCCTGATGAAGACCTCATAGACACCCTTAAAGCCATGCGGGTTGACCCCGGGGAATTCAAACATGAGGCGGTAAGGCTGGCGGCATCCAACCTGGACGAGAGAAGTTTCGAGAAAGAGCTGTTCCGCACAGCAGACAGGCTGGTCTCAAAGATCGAGGGGCTTAGACCCGACAGCAGCGACGCGGACGCCTTACGTTTAAGCCTTTTCAAGCACCTGATGGGCGCAGCACAGGAGATAAGGAAGCTGATGAGGCCGTCGGAGCCCGCCAAAAAGGCGGTAGCGAAACCCCCCGCACCGCAGCCCGAGCAAGCCGGGAGGTTGGAGCCGAGCCGTATAGCGCCTGAAACCCCTCCGCCCCCAACACCGCCCACACAGACGGTTACGCCGCCAGCGCAGCCGCAAGCCCTCAAGCCGCAGCAGGAGCCAGCCATCCAACACATAGAGCCTGAAAACCTCCAACCATCGCTGCCTCAAACAAGAGCGCAGGCAACGCCGACTAAGCCGGAAATCACACAACAAAAAACAGTTGACGAATACATACCCTACGAGTCGGTTCTGCGGGGAGAGTTCAAGGAGAAAACAGTCATCCTCCTGCCGATCAAACGCTCAGCCCTGCCGACAGG
>Ga0272447_1000582_pt1 | contig 26881 bp, 24 predicted proteins | sample YNPCB0133_FD_194589 | JGI IMG/M metagenome (GOLD analysis project Ga0272447, IMG submission 194589) | Hot spring microbial mat communities from Yellowstone National Park, WY, United States - YNP-CB-013-3 | ecosystem: Environmental > Aquatic > Thermal springs > Hot (42-90C) > Sediment | place... | reverse complement strand
AGGAGTATATAGAAAATGGCTGTCGGTTGGGCTGGTTGGTCAATCCCCAAAAGCGTCAGGTCACCGTTTATCGGCCCCAGATGGCCCCAGAAATCATCTCTTTTGATGTGCCCCTGACCGGTGAGGATGTGCTGCCCGGATTTACCATAGATTTACGGCAAATTTTTGGTGATGAATCTACCACTTAAACCGATGCAGTACCGACGTTTTGGCCGCACAGAATTGGCAATGCCGGTGTTTTCCTGTGGGGGGATGCGCTATCAATACAAATGGCAGGATCAGGACCCGGCGGCCATTCCCCCAGACAATCAAGCGAATTTGCAAGCCACCATTCAACGGGCGTGGGAACTGGGAATTACCCATATCGAAACGGCACGGGGCTATGGTACTTCGGAGATGCAGTTGGGCTGGGTTTTGGGGCAATTTCCTCGAGAACGGTTGATCGTGCAAACCAAAATTGCTCCTGATCCCGATCCCCAGGTATTTGCTGAAAAATTTGCGAAATCACTGCACTATTTGCAATTGGAATATGTAGATCTGCTGGCGATTCACGGGCTGAATTTGCCGGAGCATTTGGAGTGGAGTCTGCGGGTCTGTTTACCGCTGGTGCGGCGCTGGCAACAAGAGGGAATGGTGCGTTTTGTGGGCTTTTCCACCCACGGTCATGTGAGTTTGATTACTCAGGCAATTCACACCGGGGAATTTGATTATGTGAATTTGCATTGGTATTACATTTTTCAGGAGAATTGGCCAGCAATCGTGGCGGCGCAACAACAGGATATGGGGGTCTTTATTATTAGCCCGACCGACAAGGGTGGCCATCTGTATCAGCCCCCACCTAAATTGGTGCAACTTTGTCAGCCGTTGCATCCGATGGTGTTTAATGATTTGTTTTGCCTCAGCCATCCCCAGGTGCATACGTTGAGTGTGGGAGCAGCCAGACCGACCGATTTCGATGAGCACTTAAAAACGCTGGCGCTTCTTGATAAAGCTCAGGAAATCTTACCGCCTATTTTGGCACGCTTGGAACAGGCGGCGAGGGCGGCTTTGGGGGATGAGTGGTTTGAGTTGTGGGCGGTGAATTTACCCCCTTGGTTTGCCACACCCGGCCAGGTGAATATGCCGCTGATTTTGCGTTTGTTGAATCTGGCAGAAGCCTTTGATTTGTGGGATTACGGTCGCACGCGCTACGGCATGATTGGTCAGGCGGGGCATTGGGTACCGGGACGGAATGCAGCGGAGTTGCCCTTAGAAGAACTCAGGGCCTGTTTGGCGCATCATCCGCTGCCGGATCAGGTACTGGAACGTTTGCGCCGGGCGCATCAGTTGTGGGGAGCAGCGCAGGGACAGCGGTTGTCGGGGGCTTGAGCCAGGGTTCTGTGGAACACGCCGGGGGAGCAACCCGCAGCAAAGACGCTAATTCCAGCAATTCTGCTCTCAGATTCCCCTGACAACAGGCGGCAAAGTACCGTTCTTGCAGGCGATCCAGCGAGGGACGCAGGTGCAGCCATTCCGCCAGTTGGAATAACTGTTGCCATCGCTGCACACCCTTGGGCACGAGGGGTTCAGGCAGCCGGGTGAGCAATTCTTCTAGCCAGGTCAGCAGCAGGCGTTCGACGATCTGGCGGCCCTCGGGAATGTCCAACTGCACTCCCACCTGGTGCACTTCCTGGGTCAGGCTATAGAGTTCGTGGATATAGACCATGCCGTTGGGGGGGCTGTCCGACAGGGGATTGCTGGTTTCCAATTCCAGCCGTCGCAATAGGGACATGACCCGCTGGCCGAGGGTAATGGCGGCAGCTACCTGCAATTCCTGGGGCACGGGCAAATGATCCCGCCGGAAGGCCATGATCACCCCGTAGTTTTCCCGGTACACCTGACTGTAGAGTTGGTCCAGTTGGGTGAGGGTGTTTTGGGCGAGTAACCCGATAATGTGTTGCCGCTCTTGGCCAAAAATGTCGGCCAGTCCGTAGCAGGGGCCGGAACCAAACAGCCGTTGCATGGCCAAAACCGTCTGCGCCCCACTGCCCTGCTGAAATACCGCCAGCAATTGATCCCGCATCTGTTGGTAGGTTTTGCGCTGGGTAAATTCCTGCAAACAGCAGTGAAAATCCCAACCCCCCAGGTGCAATACAGCAATCACCAGGTGCTTTTGTTCCCAGGTGATGATGGATGTAATGGTGAGTTCACCGAAGGCCAACGTGAGCGTGCCCAAGCGGTGAATGTGGTAATCCTGTTGCTCGATGTTGTAGCAGTAGATTTGTTGTTGGCGGGGGTATTGGGTGTAAAGGGAGCTGATGCCGTAGTGGGCGGCTACTTGGGGCATGGTCACCCGGGCCGTTTCCACCCGCTGTTGATAGACCATTTCGCCGTTGACGTACTGGGGCAAGTTGCTCGGTGCCAGCGCCAGGCGTTTGCGAAATTCCGGTTCCAAATCCTGGCCGGTGACCTCTCGGGCTAGTTCGATGGCCCGGGCCGCATAGCGCAAAATTTGCACCCCTTCTGGGCGGGACAATTCCTCAAAAAACCAACCGCAACTGGTGAACATCAACAGGCGATGGCGTTGCATTTCCAACAGGCGCAACACATCCACCTGCTCCGTAGGTGTGAGGGGATACCGCTGCTGCTGGGCCAAAAACCGCTGGCTCCGTTCTTGGGTGCGTTCCCGTATGACGTCTATATAGGCATCCCGAGCACCCCAGGGGTCCACCAGCCATTCCCCGCCCCATTCTTCGTATAAGAGGTCCAACTGCTGCGCCAACCAGTCCAAACTCTGCCGCAGGGGTGCCCGCCATTTTTGCTGCCAACCGCCCCCGCCCCCACAGCCACAGTCCGACCGCCAGCGTTCCAGCCCGTGGGCACAACTCCAGGCCGTGCGGGGTTTGATCACCAGTTCCCAGGTGGGGGGATACAGGCTGAGGTAATGGGCAAAATTCGTCACCTGCCAGCCCCGCTGGGGAATCGCCCGGGTCAGCGCATAGGCAATGGTCTTTTCCGCCCCTTTTTTGTGATGGCCAAAGGTTTCCCCGTCCGTTGCCACCGCAATCAACTGGGTGCGTCCCGGTTGTACCGCCATCCCCAGTCGTGCCACGAACGTGTGACTGCTGTGGAGCACATCCCCAAACCCCATGTCCCCGGAAATCGGCCCGTCATAGACAAAAATGGCAATCTGCCGCTGGCTGCCCCATTCCGGCAAAACGTCATCGGGAATCCGGCACAGGTAGGGACGGGTCGGGTCAATCTGCCCCCCACCCACCTCATACCACTCCTGGGCACCCAAGGGACGACACCGCTGCACCTGGGATGGCGCAATGATCGTAAACTTAAACCCCTCCGCCACCAGCACCGCCAGGGTTTCGTAGTCAATTGCCGTCTCTGCCAGCCAAATGCCCTCCGGTGCTCGCCCAAACCGGGCCATGAAATCCCGCTTCGCCCACCGCACCTGGGTAAATTTATCCCGGGTGGACGCCAACGGCATGATGATATGGTTGTACACCTGGGCTATGGCGTTCCCATGTCCATTCAGGCGTTCGCAACTGCGGCGATCCGCCTCGATAATCCGCTGGTAGGTCTCCAGGTCGTACCGCTCCAGCCACTGAAACAGGGTCGGGCCAATGTTGAAACTCAGGTACTCAAAGTTATTGACAATATCCACCACTTCCCCGGCATCACTCAACACCCGGGCAAAGGCATTGGGGCGATAGCACTCATAAAAAATCCGTTCATTCCAGTCATGGAAGGGGCTGGCACCCTCTTGCCGCTCAATGGCCTCCAGGTACGGATTTTCCCGAGGCGGCTGGTAAAAATGCCCATGCACCGTCACATACACTTGGGTTGTGCCCATCGCCCTTGCCTCACGTCCAACTGGCTGCCTAGGGTCGGAGATGCCCTATTGATTCAACATACGCCTGCCGGTGTCTAGGGGTGGGATTTCGCCCCAGAAGTTTTTAGAATTGGCCCGTGTCCCCAGCTCCTGCGTAGCAAAATGTTACAAAAATACCCCTTCCCCAAAACCTGACGGTGACGATACTGGCCGGGATTTTACAGAATTTTTCGCTTTTTGAACTTGTAGTCTTTCCCGGCGGTGCAGTAGGCTAAAAATACCGCAATCGGACGTGATGTATGAGCGAGACCAATCCCTACGCGCAACTTGGGGTCAGCGAGGATGCCTCTTTTGAGGAGGTGCAGGCGGCACGGGCGCAGTTGTTGCGTCAGTGTCAAGGGGATGAACGGCGCGCCCAGGTGGTGGAGATGGCCTACGATGCAATTTTGATGGACCGCCTGCGGCAAAGACAAGAAGGGCGGATCAAGGTGCCGGAGCGCATTCGTTATGCCGAGCGGAATGTGGTGGCTACGGCAGAACGGCCTGATACCCGCACGGTGACGTTACCGGCCTGGGTAGAACGGTTACGCCGCTTTGTGGATACCCCCAGTCTCCAAGAGGTGGCCCTACCGGCACTGGTGTACGGCGGGCTGGGTTATTGGGCTTGGGCAGCGAGTGCCAATGCCGCTTTATCGGTAGCTTTGGGCATTGCCGCCAATCTCTTTTTCGTCCACCGCAAGGAAAACCGCTTTGGGCGAGCTCTGTTGCTCACCGTGCTGGGACTCCTGCTGGGGGCGGTGGTCGGCAATGTGCTCCTGAGTCTGCACTTGGGGTTGATCCCCGAGACGGCAATGAGTTGGGGTATTTTTCTCATCCTGTGGTTGGTCAGTAGTTTTCTGCGCTAGCCTTCGTTGCCGTACAACTTGTTGGGGATGCCCTGACAACCGCCGGGGATGGTATTGCGGGTACGGACCCCCCCCCAGGCGCATAGGTAAAATCGCTGTTCTTCCGAAAGGTTATAAACGCCCGTGAAGTCGGCACCCTCGACAATGGCACCGGTAAATTGGCCGGTTTGGAAGTTGGGGCGTCCCCCGTTGGGCCAGGGCTGGCAGGGGCTGGCGTAATCCAATTTTTCCGGATCGCCGTAGAAGAAAATGGCTCCCTGGAGGTTGGCACCGGTGAATTTGGCCCCCTGGAGGTTGCTCATGGCGAAATTGGTGCGGTTGAGATGGCAATGGCTGAAATTCGTGCCACTTAAATCTGCCTGGCTAAAGTCCACCCGGCGCAAATCCGTACCGCTCAAATCCGCCCCAGCCAGCATACTTTCCAGATTGATCACCCGCTCCCCGTGTTCCCGGTCCTCTTGGTAAAGGCCATTGCCATCCAGGATGGGACGTCCCAACCGTTGATCCCGTTTCAGGGGCGTCAGCAGCTTCGCCATCGATAAAAACCGCACCACTTTGGCTTTGCCTTCCGCATTCACACTGCTAAGCAACGCTGCGGTGCGTCCGGCGGCAATCATGCGCTCTTGCGGCCAATCTTCCAAAAACCCCTTTTCATCCAAAGCCAGGTCGGAAATGCCCTGGAAATAGGCGTCAATGGTTTGTTGTTGCGTAATGCGATTTTGCTGCTCGGTCAACACCTTGGAAATCACGTACTGCTGCCAGGAAATCACGGCGGCCACCAGCGCCACCAAAATTTGCCCTACCGCCCCCAAACTTTCCCCCAACGCCGAAGCGATATTCCAATCCACTCGCAGGCCGCCCCCTCCCCAAACCCAGACCAACAAACCCACAAACCCGGTCATCAGCGCCACTCCCCCCAACAGGATGGACGATTCTTCGGGGTGAATTTCCCGCAAAAAGCGCTGTATCCCGTCCCAAAACAACGCCACCGCCAGCAGCAAGGACAACAGCGTGACCAACCCGGCCAACCAATACCAACCGGCCAAAATGGCGATCATCAACAGCACCACCACCCCCAGCGTCAGGGGAATTTGCAGCTTTTTGAACCCTTTGTGCCAACTCAAATAGGGGGATTTACCACCATAGGGCATCTCGGTCATAGGCTCCAGGGACGGTAGGCATCGAATCAATCACCTAACCTTAGCATAGGTTTGGCGGTGCCAACGCCACGCCGTTTCCACGATGGTCGGCAAGTCGGAATATTGGGGATGCCAATCCAACACCTGCTGCGCCAACGTCACATCTGCCACCAGTATCGGGGGATCGCCCCATCGCCGCCCCATTTCCCGCACAGGCACCCGTTGCCCCGTCACCTGCTCAACCGTGGCAATCACCTGCCGCACCGAATAGCCCCGCCCCGTGCCCAAATTCACCGTGAGATTGGCTTGCTGATGGTGCACATACTCCAAAGCCCGCACATGCGCCTGCGCCAAATCCGTGACATGGATAAAATCCCGCACCGCCGTCCCATCCGGCGTATCGTAATCCGTACCCAAAATCGGCACCGGTTCCCCCCCTAACAAAGACAGGAGAATCCGGGGAATCAAATGGGTCTCCGGGTCGTGACATTCCCCCAACACCCCATCCACATCCGCACCCGCCGCATTGAAATACCGCAAAGCCGCATAGCGCAGCCCATAAGCCTGGCTGAACCAATAGAGTGCCCGCTCAATCGCCCGCTTCGATTCTCCGTAGGGATTGACCGGGTTTTGGGGATGGTCCTCTGTTAACGGCAACCACTGGGGTTCCCCATAAACGGCACAGGTGGAAGAAAAAATACAAGTCTTGACCCCGCTTGCCACCATGACTTCCAAGAGATTTAGTGTATTTACAAAATTATTACGAAAATACTTATCGGGATGCCGCATGGATTCCCCGACTTCGATGCTGGCAGCCAAATGGATCACAGCTTGAATGTCATGGGTTTGAAATACGGTTTGCAGCCATTCCCGGTCGGCCAAATCGCCGGTGAGGGCTTCTCCCCATTGCACTGCCCAGGGGTGTCCCGTACTGAAATTATCCAGTACCAGGGGTGTCCAGCCCGCCTGTGCCAGGGCCTTGCAGGTGTGACTGCCGATGTAGCCTGCTCCCCCGGTTACGAGAACCAACATCGCCGCCGTATATCCGCAATCGTCTGGGCCAAGCCGGTACGCAAATCCACCTGGGGTGACCAATTCAGTTTGGTGCGGGCCAGGGTAATGTCCGGTCGCCGTTGTTTGGGGTCGTCCTGGGGCAAGGGACAAAACTGTAGCGGTGATTGGCTGCCCGTCAATTCCCGAATGACCTGCGCCAGGGCCAATACGGTTAACTCTTCGGGATTGCCCAAATTCACCGGGTAGGGATAGTCCACCGCCATCAACCGCACAATGCCCTCGATGAGGTCGTCAATGTACTGAAAACTGCGGGTTTGGCTGCCATCGCCGTAGATGGTCAGGGGTTCTCCCCGCAACGCCTGCTGGATGAAATTGGTCACGACCCGCCCGTCGTAGGGGTCCATGCGGGGGCCATGCGTATTGAAAATGCGAATAATGCGTACAGACAAACCGTACTGGCGATGGAAGGCCAAGGTCATGGCTTCGGCGTAGCGTTTGGCTTCGTCATAGACACTGCGGGGGCCCGTGCAATTGACATGACCCCAGTAGTCTTCCCGCTGGGGATGCTCCAAGGGGTCGCCGTAGACTTCACTGGTGCTGGCCAAGAAAAACTGTGCCCCCTTTTGCCGGGCCAATTCCAACAGATGATAGGTCCCTTCACTGTTGACCCGCAGCGTCGCCAAGGGCAGGGCCAAATACTTGGACGGGGAAGCAGGGCTGGCAAAGTGCATCACCCAATCCAGGGGTTCTGCCACCGTCAACGGCGTGATGACATCGTGGTGAACGGTTTGCACCTGGGGATGACCTTGCCAATGCGCCAAATTTTCCCAGGAACCCGTACTGCAATTGTCCACAGCAATCACCCGGTAGCCCTCCTGCACCAAGCGGTCGGTGAGGTGACTGCCCACAAATCCCGCCGCCCCCGTCAGCAGTACCGTGCCCCGCATCAGCGTCCCAGTCCCACGTAGGTAAAGCCTGCCCGCCGCAGCCGTTCCCGGTCCAAAAAATTCCGGCCATCCAACAGCAGGGGTTGCCGCATCCGGGTTGCCAAGTGCTCCCAAGGTAAATCCCGATACTGCGGCCAATCCGTCACCAGCACCAGGGCATCGCAGTCCTGGGCCAGGGTCTCCACCGTCTCGCAGTAGTGCACTTCCAGCTTCGGCCATTCCCGTTGTGCCCGGGGTAAAGCCACCGGGTCATGCACCCGCACCCCCACCCCCCGCTCCACCAACTGCTGGGCAATGTCTAAAGCCGGGGCATCCCGCAGGTCGTCCGTGTGGGGCTTAAACGCCAGTCCCAACAACCCAACCCGACGGCCTTGAAGAATTTTCAGGATGTGGCGGAGTTTTTCTACCACCCACTGCCGTTGCTGGGCATTCACCATGCGGCTGGCCTGGACAATGGCCATTCCCAACCCGTAATCCCGGGCGGTGGCAATCAGTGCTGCCGTATCCTTGCCGAAACAGGAACCCCCCCAGCCGATCCCCGCCTGCAAAAACTGCGTCCCAATCCGTTTATCCAGCCCAATCCCCCGGGCAATTTGGGTCACATCTGCCCCCACCCGTTCGGCTAGCTGGGCCATTTCATTGATGAAACTGATTTTCAACGCCAAAAACGCATTCGCTGCGTATTTAATCAATTCCGCCGAAGTCACATCGGTTGTGATTAAGGGCACGGCTGCCACATCCGCCGGTCGGGGCAAAAAACTGGGCGGGGTAAAGGTCTGCTCCAGAATGGGTTGGTACAATGTATGTAGAATTTCCAAAGCACGGGGTTCCTGCGTGCCGAGCACTACCCGGTCGGGGTAGAGGGTATCATGGAGCGCCGAACCTTCCCGCAAAAACTCGGGGTTCGAGGCCACCGCAAACTGCACTGGCGCATCAGGACGGGTTTTCAGGGCTTCTGCGATCAGGGTTTCGACCCAGTTGCCACTGCCAATGGGTACGGTGGACTTATTCACAATCACCGTGAATGCCTGCTTGAGGTGCAACCCCACCCCTTGAGCCGCTTGGCGCACGTAGGTCAAATCGGGATTGCCGTCTGGGAGAGGGGGAGTCCCCACCGCAATAAACACCACCTGGGCTGGGGCAATGGCCGTAGCGTAGTCCGTGGTGAAGGTAATGTTGGCTCGGGCCAGGTGTAACAGTTCCGCTAGATGGGGTTCATAGATGGGAATTTCTCCCCGCTGGAGCTGGGCAATTTTCTCCGCATCCACATCTACCCCCACCACCTGATGCCCCAAGTAGGCCAGGGCTACCCCTGTGGTCAACCCCACGTAGCCGGTACCGATGATGGCAACCCGCACCCCACACTCCTGGTTGAGAATAGCTTTATTGTAATTGCCAACGGCACGCTCACGGTGCAGGCCAGGACGAGGGGCGGTGGAGTAGGGCAGTGGCTGCCGGTGCCGGCAAAGGCGGTGCAAACCAATACCCCTGCCCGTAGAGGGTTCGCTGGGGGCTGAAACTCCGCAGCAGCGCCAATTCTTCCTCGGTTTCGATCCCCTCGGCCACCACGTCTTTTTCCAAGGTCAATGCCAAGGTCACAATCGCCCGCACCAGGTCCCCGGTCTGCCCCATTTGCCGGATAAAGGAACGGTCAATTTTCAAGCAGTCCACCGGTAGCCCCTGCAACCGCGCTAGGGAAGAATAGCCCGTGCCGAAATCATCAATGCTCACCTGTACCCCCTGGCAGCGCAACGCATTGAGGGCTTGCCCTACCGTCTCCGGGTCGGCCATCAGGACCCCCTCGGTCACCTCCAACACCAAGGATCGGGGCGGCAAATGCCATTGCTGTAGGGTGTGGCGCACCTGGTTGACCCATTCGTCGGCCCGGCGGAACAAACGCCCCGACACATTCACTGCCATGGTCAAATGGGGTTGCACCTGCTGCCATTGGGCCAACTGGGCGCAAGCGGTTTGCAACACCCACTGGCTCAAGGGATGGATCAACTCCGACTCCTCCGCAACCGGAATCAACACCCCCGGCGGCACCAACCCCACCCCTGGCCGTTGCCAGCGCACCAGGGCTTCAAACCCCACAATCGAACCCCGATGCACATCCACCACCGGCTGGTAGTGCAACACCAATTCCTGTTGCGCCAAAGCCTGCCGCAGCGCCGTTTCCAACTCCCATTGCCCCTTAATTTGGGCGTGCATCCCCGGGCGAAACACCTCTACCCCACAGCGTCCGGCCAGTTTGACCCGATACATGGCAATGTCCGCATTGCGCAGAATATCAGAAGGGCTGGCAGCCGGGTCGTCATTGATACAGACACCAATACTGGCACTCACCACCAATTCCCGCCCCTGCAATACCAAGGGTCGCTGCAACACCTGTAACAACTCCTGCGCCAGCGCCACCGCCTGTGCCACCCCCGTCACCGGATCGAGCAGCACCACAAATTCATCGCCCCCCAACCGTGCCAACACATCCCCTGGCCGGATGTGCGCTTGCAACCGCTGTGCCACCTGCTGGAGCATTGCGTCTCCCACCGTGTGCCCCAAACTGTCATTGATCAACTTGAAGCGGTCAATATCCGCAAACAACACGGCGTAGTACGTCCCCGCCTGCAACGCCCGCTGGTGCGCCTGGTGCAAACGGTCCATCAAGCAATTGCGGTTGGGCAGACCGGTGAGGGCATCGTGGTGCGCCTCGTAGAGCAAGCGGGCTTCCATCTGTTTGCGGGCTGTGATGTCCCGGTACACCCACACCCACTCATCCTGCCGTGCCGCCGACCCCGACAGGGATAACACCGTTAATTCCACCCAAAAGGTCCGCTGGTCCTTGGTATATTGCAGTAATTCAGTGCGCACCGCAGCTCCCTGTTTTTGGGAATTTTGAATGTACTCCCACTGGGTTAAATCGGTTTTTTCACCGCACAACTCCCCCAGCCCCAACTGCTGGATTTCTTCCAAGCGATAGCCCGTCATGGTCAAAAAGGTGGGATTGGCATAGACAATCTGCTGGCCTCGGGTAATGACAATGCCATCGTTGGCACAGACCACCACCGCTTCCATCAACCGCAACTGTTCCTGCACCTGATGCGCCCGGGTGACATCCCGCCCCACCCACTGCACTTCCAGCAGTTCCCCCTGGTCGTTGACAATTTCCTGGGCTTGCCATTCCACCCAACCTTCTTCCCCATTGCCCCGCCGGAGCGGCTGTTCCCCTACCGCCAACGCCAATTCCTGGCAGGAGCGTTGCAACACCTGCGCTGCCGTTTGTCCCAAATAGCGACAGAGAGCAGGGTTGGCAAAAGTCAGGCGTCCCTGGGGGTCGTGGCGGCAGATGAGTTCACTTTGCTCTTCGACGATCTCCCGGTAACGGGCTTCCTGCTGGCGCAATCGTTCTACCAACTCGGTGCGGTGCAAGGCCAACCCCAGGTAATTGGCCACCTGCTGGGCCAGGTCAATTTCTCCCTGCTGCCACTGGTGGGGATGGGTGCAATGGTGCAGGATGAGCAAGCCCCACAGGGAATCCCGATGGCGGATTGGCAACACCAAATTGGCCTGCACGCCGAACCGTTGCAACAACTCCCGATGACAGGGTTCGATGGGAGCGGTCGCCACATCCGCAAGCACCAGCACCCGCCCCTGGCGATACTTTTCTAAATACTGCTCCGTAAAACAGTGGTCCTGAATTTGCGTATGCAGCATCTGGAATTGGGGGTCACGCACCGCTTCTACGGCAAAATACACCAAACCATCCGGGCGCACCGGCGTAATGGCTACGCGATCGACTTGCAATAGCTGCTGCAGCTTGGTCACGGCGCACTGCATCACCGGCATCAGTTCTAGGGATTCCAGGATTTCCGTGCTCAGTTGCACCAAAAACTGATTGGCCTGGCTTTGGGCTTGAGCCATGGCTTCGGCCTGTTTGCGGGCCGTGATGTCCACACAGCACCCGATCAGCCCAACCGGTGCCCCTTGGGAATTGCGCCGAGGATGCCCGGCACAGGTCAGCCAGAGGTCCCTATGGTCGGCACAACGCACCCGAAAGTCCACCCGGTAGGACACCCCGTCCCGCACCGCCTGCTGATAGACCGCCATGACTGCTGTCCGATCCTCAGGATGCACCAGGTGCAACCAGTTATCTCCCAGCGCCCGCTCCACTGGCCAACCGGTCAGCACCGTCCATTGCCGGTTCACGTAGGTCACGTATCCCTGGACATCCGCCAGCCAGATCAACACCGGCGCATCGTCCACAATGGCCCCCAGAGGGGATTCCCGAGCCGCCCCTGCCGGGAGCATCAAACCCATCGCCGCAGTAGCGGATACCGGGGCACATACCACCCAGTACGGTTCATCCTGCCAAGTGAAAAGCTGGGTTTGGGGTTGTTGCGATTGCAGGCAGGCCACCGCCGCCCCTGTCACTTCCGCACACGCTGCCAGTACACCCCGGCTGACCCATTCCCAACCGGCGGGATTCATCCCTTGGAAAGTGCATGGTTCGACGGCCCCGCCCGTGATCCAGACCAAGGGATAGGGGAACGCCTGCCATGAATTCTGAAAATTATCTACTGCCCCCTGCATCACCCCCGTCTGTGGCCTTGAGGGAGCATGGCTGGGTTACACATCGCCAAACCGCTGGTTGTGCCTCTAGCCCTATCCTAACCCAACACCTGGCTGTGCCCGCATGCCTCATAATGGGTTTAAGGACAAGGCCACAAGGAGCATGACTCTAGTCAATGATAAGCTCAACTATGCTGAAAATAAGGTATAATATGTTCAGAACGGCTTACTACCGGTTGATCCTTCTGCCTACTTTCGAGTCTGCCGATATGGTAGCCAAAGTAAAGCAGAAAATCGGTAGTGAGACGACAGTGAGACTGCGCTCTGGGAATTTTTTCTCAGAGCTTTGCGGGATACCGCCTTCCTGTTCGGAGACGAGCAGGATGCTATCGCTGCACCGTTGAGCAGTGATGCTCAGTAGTGTTCAGCGTAAATGTATCAGCAAGGGGAATGGCCATCAAAAAAGGTGGGTTAGTGCGGGTACGGCGGGAACGTTTGGAAAACAGTCTGGAAGCCCAGGCCAACGATACCCGCTGGTCAGCCTATGTTTTTGCATCCCCAGCCGAAGTGCTCGACATCCGGGGGGACTACGTGCAGTTGAAATTTCCGGTGCCGACGCCGCCGGTGTGGTTGCGCTTGGATCAGGTTGAGGAATGCGCCTAAACCCCACCCTTTTCGCCCTTGGGGGGGTGAGTGTCTGGTTGGGGCTGGTGCTGACCATTGCCGGAGTAGTGGCGCACCGAACCAAGGCGACACCAGAGACCATTCGGAAAATCGTCCACATTGGCACTGGGAATGTCATTTTGTTAGCTTGGTGGTGGCGAGTGCCGACCTGGATGGGGGTAGGGGCAGCCATTGCCGCCGCCGTGGTGACTTTGATTTCCTACCGAGTGCCCCTTTTGCCCGGCATTGATAGCGTCAACCGCCGTAGTGCGGGTACGTTTTTTTATGCGGTGAGTATTGGGGTGCTCATGGCCTGGTTTTGGCCGCAGGCGCACTATCAGTACGCGGTGCTGGGAATTTTAATTATGGTCTGGGGCGATGGTCTGGCCGCCGTGATTGGACAACGCTGGGGCAAACATCCCTACGATCTGCTGGGCATTCGCAAAACCTGGGAAGGTTCGCTGACGATGGCGGGGGTAGCGGGGCTGGTAACGGGCTGTGTTTTGGGCTGGACGCCCCTAGTGGTGGTAGTAGCGGTCGTCGCGGCGGTGTTAGAGGTTTTTTCCTACTACGGCCTGGACAATTTCACCGTACCGGTAGGCACCGCAGCAGTGGCGTTTTGGTGGCAACAGGTATGGCCGGGGTAAGGCTTGAGCGGGTCACCCAGCGGTTTGGGCGGCAGGTGGCGGTGGCGGACGTATCCCTGCGGATTCCCGACGGGGAATTTTGGGTGTTGATGGGGCCTTCCGGGTGCGGCAAATCTACCCTCTTGCGGACTGTGGCGGGGTTATTGCCGGTGCAACAGGGGCATGTGTATTTGGGGGAACGGTGTGTGAACCAGGTACCAGCCCGGGAACGGGACGTGGCAATGGTATTTCAAAACTACGCCCTTTATCCCCACCTGAGCGTGGCAGACAATTTAGCCTTTGGCCTGAAAATGCGAGGGGTACCGCCAGCGGTGCGCCAACAGCGGGTGCAGTGGGTAGCGGAATTGTTGGGATTAACCCCCCTACTGGGGCAAAAACCGGGGCAACTCTCCGGCGGTCAACAGCAGCGGGTGGCCCTAGGGCGAGCGATTGTACGTTCCCCCCAAGTGTTTTTGCTGGATGAACCCCTGTCGAACCTAGACAGCCGCCTGCGGGATCAGACCCGAGCCGAACTCAAACGCCTGCATCAGCAGTTAAAAATCACCACCCTCTACGTCACCCACGACCAAACTGAAGCCATGACCCTAGCCGAACAACTGGTCATCATGCACCAAGGGCGGGTACAGCAAGTGGGCACCCCCCAGACCTTGTACCATCAACCGGCTAATCAAACCGTAGCTTCCTTTCTGGGCAATCCCCCCATGAACTTTCTGCCCGCCTGGTTCTTGCCCAATGTGCCCCCTGATGTAACCGTTGGCATCCGCCCCGAAGCTATCCGCATCACCGATCCAGAGGCAGGAACGATCCGGGGCCAGGTCACCGTTGTCGAACCTTTAGGGGATGTTACTCTGGTGCAGGTGCAACGGGAAACTGTCAGCCTTTGGGTCAAAACCCAGACCCTGCCCACCGTCGGGGAATGCGTAGGATTGGTGTTACCAGCCAGCCATTGTTATTACTTTCACGCCCAAACCGGCCAACGCTTGGAACTTAAAACCGCAATTGCCTAAGGTGAATCTAGCCTAGGCGTCCACACCTAGTGGAATGGCTTGGTAGCTCCGTAGTACGGTCATAATCGCTACCATTTGGTGAAGAACCCAATCAGCGATAGAAGTAAAAAAGCAAACAGAATTTTAGGGTTATACCTCCTTCGTAGGTACGTAAGCCATGTCCTTTTGTGGGCTGCTTAAGTTTGACATTCTCCTCGCCCTAAAGGGCAGGGATTCTTTCTCAGACAGCAGGATGGCTCCTACCGGCTGAGCTACATAGGATATAAGGTTTGCACCTCAGTCCTATGGAGGATGCCATGACCCCAACTCCTGGGCCTAAGCCCAGATACTTTCTCCAGTACGCTACACCCCTCTATGAATGAGTGGAGCGACACTTCCCGCTTAGCAAAAAGCCGTCCTCTAGGCGTGAGCCGTGCCGGAGGCATAAGGACAGGGCTTGAAACCCAATTTTTTGGTCAAAAGGACTACTCTAAGGTGGTGGTGACAAATCCTCTCCCAGCCGTAAGAACCCTATTGATCTCCTGCCAGAGCGATGGGCACGCTCAACCGTAGGTACACCCCTTGATAAAGGCCAAATCCACTGGGATTGCGGTTTACTTGCTCCCTGGATTAGCATTAGTTTGACTTAGTAATTCCACGCCCATATCACAGAAAATTCATGAGTGAACTCGACCCCAAAATTCGGGCCAAGCTACGCCAATTGGAGCGAGAGCTACAGTCACAATCCACTACTGCTCCCCCCGTAGTGGATCGGCAGATTGGCGACCGTTTCGCCATACCTTTATATTTTTTAGCCATTGCTTGGGGGCAACAGGTGATCGATCAAGTGGTCTTTGCCGGACGGTGGAATTTGCCTATTATTCCCCGGCGTATGATCGGTGTACCTGGTGTGATCCTTTCCATCTTTTCCCATGTCGATTTCGCCCATTTAATTGCCAATAGCATCCCCTTTGTTATCTTTAGTTGGCTCATCCTCATCCAAAGTTATCGAGACTATTGGATCACGCTTTTGGTGGGTTGGCTAGGGGGTGGTTTTTTGTGTTGGTTGCTTGGCCCAAGCCCAGTGCATGGGTTAAGCGGCGTTGTTTATACATTGTTTGGTTATCTCCTATGGATTGGCTGGCAGGAACGGCGGGTTATTCCCCTTGCGATTTCCATATTTGTCCTCGTGAATTATGGGGGGTTTCTTTGGGGGGTATTACCGCAGGACCCACGGGTAGCCTGGTGGGGACATCTCATCGGTTTTATGCTCGGTGTTGGCACGGCCTATCTTTTGGGGAAACATCAGCAGAACTCTGCGGCAAAATAGTTAATCTATCTGCAAACTCTAATGAATTTGATAGATAAAATTCAGCGTAATTGGCGTAAGTTAACAACCCCTTTATTGGGTCGGATTCCGGCACAAGGATATTGGCCCAGTGCGTGGGATTATTATCAACATTACCGCCATGATGGGCTACCAGGTTTGTGCTATTACCCCTATTGGTCCACCTATCAAGAACATTATCCGGTTCCCCGTTCCATTTATCCCCAGCCCCACAATGCTTTTCGTTGGACGACCATTACCATGCCGGAAAGTTATTGGGTGAGTGTTCCCAATGCCAAAGTGTTAAGTGGTCGGCAGTCCGTAGGGAGTGTGATTGCCCACGATGGCAAAGTGATCCATGATTCCTCTCGCCAATGGGCAAACCAGCCTGAACAGAATGAAGCCTGCTATCGCAAATTTCCTAGGCCAATTCCTACGGAAAAAACGATTGCAGTACTGGGCATTGGTGGCGGTGGCATGAATTACTACCATTGGTTGGTGGATGTGCTGCCCCGGATTCATTTACTAAAACAGGGACATATCTGGCCCAAAATTGACTCCTTTTTGGTAGATGAACCCAGTCCTAAACTAGCCATCACGTTGGACATATTGGGTATTGATGCTTCCCGAGTGATTTACACCTACCATTATTTCACTTTGGCCAGTCCGCTGGTGGTTGTACCGCAATTTCCCCAGGCTCAGTACCGCTGGCGAATTGATTTTTTAAGGGAGACTTTTTTGCCCCACAGAGATACCACATCCAATAGAGTGGAAAAAATTTACATCAGTCGTTCCAAAGCCAGTCGCAGGCGTGTCTTAAACGAAGCCGAAGTTTTAGATTATTTAGTGCCCTTGGGATATGTGCCTTTTTGCCTTGAGGATTTGAGTTTCCTGGAGCAAGTGAGTCTATTTTCCCAAGCCAAACGGGTGATTGGGTTGCATGGTGCTGGGTTAACGAATATCGCTTGGTGTCCGGCAGGTGCTAGAGTTTTAGAGATATTTCCCAGTGAATCCATTCCCACTTATTATTGGGTTTTGGCAAGTCAGGTGGGCGTGGATTACTATTACCTAATTTCTCTGCATTCTCCGCCCTTACCCAAAGATGATACGGTACTTGACCTGAAGCAATTACAGCAAGCGGTAGAACATTTCGAGTCCTAAGCACATCTAGGGTCATCGCAGACAAGTACATCATGAATTGTAATTGCTATAGTGGCATTGTGGTTATTTATTAATTGGTAATGAGCGTTTACCGGTGGTTTGTGCGTCCCTGGCTGTTTACCTGCGACCCAGAATGGCTGCATAAGACGCTGATTGACCAATTACATCGCCTGAGCAAACAAGAGGGATTGAGAAAATTCATCGGTCAGCAATTTCGTTACAATCATTTGGCATTGCATCAACAGATGTGGGGCTGCCATTTCCCCAACCCTTTGGGATTGGCGGCTGGTTTTGATAAGGATGGTTTGGCTTGGGATTGGTGGGCGGACTTTGGTTTTGGGTTTGCTGAATTAGGAACTGTCACGCCCCAAGCGCAACCAGGAAATCCCCCGCCCCGTTTATTTCGTCTGCAACAAGATCAAGGAATTATTAATCGCATGGGTTTTAACAATCGAGGGGTAGTGCATCTAAAAAAACAGTTAGATTCGGGATTGGCAAAGCGTCGGATTCCCATTGGAATTAATTTGGGTAAGGGGAAAAATACTCCCTTAGACCAGGCTTGGCACGATTATTTATATGGCTTTCGATGCTTAAAAAACTACGGGGATTACTTTGTTATCAATGTGAGTTCTCCTAATACGCCGCAGCTTAGAGATTTGCAGAATCAGAGCTTGCTCAAACCCATCTTGGACGCATTGCAACAGGACAATCGAGATGAGAAACCGCTTTTGATTAAAATAAGTCCTGACCTAACCAATGAGGCGATTTCTGACATTTTGGAATTAGCTATGACCTACCGTTTGGCGGGGGTGATTGCCACGAATACAACGATGACTCGCCCGCCCTTAAAAAGCCCTCAGGCTCAGGAGAGGGGAGGTTTGAGTGGTCGTCCTTTAACCCGGCGTTCTACGGAGGTGATTCGTTTGATTTATCAGCAAACGCAGGGACAATTACCTATTATTGGTGTGGGAGGCATTTTTAGTGCGGCGGACGCTTGGGAAAAAATTACCTCAGGGGCGTGTTTATTGCAAATTTATACGGGTTGGGTGTACCAGGGGCCAAGTATCGTGAAAGACATTTTGCTGGGTTTGGTGGAACGATTAACGGCTGCCCATCTGAGTACGATTGCTGAGGCGGTGGGGTTGGCGCATCGTTCGGGTTAACTGCTGCCCAGGCGTTCGGCCACCAGGCGAGATAGATTCAGTAATACTTTGGCGGCGACTTGGGGGTGATGGTGCGTCAGTTGCTCCATAGCGCTGCGGTTCAAAATGACGACTTGGGTGGGGCTGAGGGCGATGACATCGGCAGTGCGGCGGGCACCGGTAACGAAGGCAACTTCCCCCACGATGCGTCCAGGGCCAAGCAGGGCAATGGTATCTCCTTGTGGGGTGCGCACTTCCACCAGGCCGGTTTGAATGACATAGACATCCTGGCCGAGGTCGTGGGCTTGGATCAGGGGTTCGCCGGGTTGGTAGGTGGCGCAGGTGCCGGTTTGCAGGACGATGCTGGCATCTTCAGCAGAGAGACCTTCTAAAAAAGGGACCGCACCAGTCGTAGGTTCCCACTGGGCACTGAGACATCCCCAAAGGGCTTTGAGGAGCCATTCCCCGACACCTACCGAATTGGGGTTGGGGGGGGCAGGGGGTTTGGGTTTGCAGTTCCTGTACTTGCGCTTGGGCTTGCCGGAGGCGGTCGGCCAGGGTGTCCAGAAGTTCTTTTTGCAGGGCATAGGTGGCTTGCCAACGGTGGTATTCCTGGCTGCTTTGTTCCCAGGTGTGGCGGTGTCGGGCCAGTTCCTGGGTCAGTTCTTGGGCGGTTTGTTCGGCCAGGGCAAGGCGGGCTTCTAGGGATTGCCAGTCGGCTTGTTCCTGTTGTAGCTGGGTTTTCTGCTGTTCGTAGAGGCGTTGGCTGCGTTGCCAGTGGTTCTGGATTTCAGTTTGGAACCATTCCCAGCCGGGGGGCGCCGGTTGTGAACCGGTTTGACAGAGCACGGTCAGTTCCCGACAGAGTTGTTGCCAGAGGAGCAGGTCATTTTGGTAAGCCTGTTGGTGGCGGGCTAGGGTGCGGAGGTAGAGATCGGGGGGATGGCGGTCGAGGGTACGTAGCTGTTCGATGTGGTGCTGGAGTACCGCAGCGTGTTCGGTCATGCGCGCAAGAAGTTCCGCCAAGGCAGCAGAGGGGGGGCTGTCCTCGGTCGGGGTAAAGCGCTGCGCCAGAATGTACTGCACCAGGTATTGCTGGTGTTGCAAAAGGTAGTTTTGCTCCTGGATATGTTTTTCCAGTAATTGGATCAAGGCGCGACGGCTATTGAGTTCTCCCCGCAGTTGGGCCAGGGTGGTTTGGTGTTGTTGCCAGGCCTGCTGGGTTTGCAACCATTGGGCGTTTTGGGTTTGGCAGTGCCGGTATTGTTCTTCAAGCCAGGCAGCGCGGTCTTGCAGTTGCCGCTGTTGTTGTGCCACCAGGGAAGCTTGCACATTGAGCAGGTTTTGCAATTGCGTGAGGGATGGGGCGGGATGGGGGGGAGTCAAGGGCAAGCACGTTTCCCCGGCAACCCAGACCAAATGACCAGGGGCAATGTCCGGGGGCAAGGGGGGCGCTGGGATCACTTGGGAAGGAACGGCAACCCAACCATTGGGTTCGGCCTGGGCGAGAAGGTGGATCACCAACCCACGGTCACCCGTAACCACCAGTCCCACGTACCTGTCCATTAACTGGTCGTTTCCTCGGCCGGACTGGGGAGAGAGAGTTGCTGGCGATATTGCTGAATATCTTTTTCAAGAGCGGCAATTTTCTGATCCCGCTGCCGTAGTTCCTGCCGAGCGATAAACCAACGCTGAAACTGGTTCCAAACGCCGAACAACCAAGCCAAGGTTGCCCCCACCCCCATTGCAATAATTAATTCCACCGCCAGCGGATAGGTAACGGTATAAGAGCCAATCAGGAGATGCACGGTGGCCGGTTCCATATTCTGCAAGCTGAAAAAGACCAGTGCCAAGCAGAAGGCGAAAATCAAAACGGCGTTAATCTGTACCATAGGCCCGACCTCGTAGGTTACCGATTATAGGGTATCAGGGTTCCTGCCAGCCCCCTCAGTTTTCAAACTTAAAATCTACAATTCCCAACAGCCGACGTGCCAAGAAGAAACTGGCAATTGTTTTCGCATCTACCCCCTCTCCCCGGTCAATGGCAGCTTGCAATTCTTGGGGCGAGAGCAATACCACCGCCATATCCTCATCGGCATCCCGCCGGGGCTGGTGGGCCAAGGGAGCTAAGTCCGTCGCCAAGTACGCATAAATCACCTCATCGGAATAACCAGGCGCCAGAAAAAACTCCCCCAAAGCACGCCACGTATGGGCCTGATAGCCGGTTTCCTCTTGCAGTTCCCGCTGAATCGTCGTCAAGGGGTCCTCCCCTTTCTCCAGTGTGCCCGCCGGAAATTCGAGCAGTCGCCCCTGCGCCGTAAACCGGTACTGCCGCACCAGCACCAATTGCCCTTCTGGTGTTACCGGTACTGCCAAAGCACCTCCAGGATGGCGTACACATTCCCATTCCCCCTCCGACCCATTGGGCAGTCGCAAGCGGTTGATCTCATAACAAAATTTACGCCCCTGTACCCACAGGCGTTTTTGCAACAGTTGGGGGGGTTCGTTACGCATCCGCAGGATTCCTATCGAGAACCCAAGAGTAACTCCCCATCGGCGGTACCAACCGTTGACACCATAGCCGCTTCATCCTCCTGGGTTCCCTCCATACATTTTCCACCATGCTTTATTCTGGCGCAATTCCTGCATTGGCGCTCGTCTCACGTGCTCCCCGCCGGTGGTAATAAGCTTGCACCTCTGGCAGGGTAAAGAGGGGGGTTAAATGCACGCCCAGGTGTTCCAAATAGGCAGCACCGCCCTGGAGCCGATCCACTAAGGCAATGCCCTGGTTCACGTGGTAGCCCGCCGCTCGCAACACTGCCACTGCTACCCCCAACGATCGCCCGGTCGTCACCACATCCTCTACAACAGTGATGGTACTACCTGCGGGGGGCAAAGGCCCTTCGATTTGCGTGCGTGCCCCGTGTCCTTTGGGTGCTTTGCGGATAATCAGACCGCTAACTGGATGGGAAGTGGAAGCAGAAACGACAGCAATGGCCGTCACAATGGGGTCCGCTCCTAGGGTTAATCCCGCTACCGCTACTGTTTCTGGGCTAATTAACGCCTGGCACAGATGCCCTACCCAGTAGGCTCCTTGGGGATGCAGGGTAACGGTTTTGCAGTTGATGTAGTGATGGCTAGGCAGCCCGGAACTGAGGACAAATTCCCCCTCCTGGTAGGCCAACTCCGCAATTAGAGCCAGTAGTTCCTGGCGATAGGCACCCGTCATGGGCAGGATGGAATGGTTATGCACTCAGCATACAGCCGATCAATGGCATCAATGGCATCAATGGCAAAAATGTTGCCTTGGCATTGTACGCTAGGGCAAGGGGGAAGGATGAGGGATTGCTTACATGATGCTAACCCTGAACGTACCGCAAGGATGTGTGCGGGTGGCGTTTGATCCAAAAGCGGCTGCGGAACTGGCGCAACAGTTGCAGACTCTCAAACAAAGCTGGCAACACCCAATTCCCCGCCCGGAATGGAATTTTGTCTATGCAGGGTTGGTGGATTTCGAGTTGTTTTGCAATCCCAATGTCTGGCCCAGTCCCTTTGCGGCCCAAGTGCTGGTCACCGTGCGTCATCCCCAGATACAGGTGAGTACCCAACTGAGTTTGCCCCAGTTAGTCGAAGATGTGGTGACCTATCAGGATCAAACGTAATCTTGTAAACTACTCCCAGCTAAAGCAGGGAGCTTTCAGTAGCCCTGCAGTTAGCAAGCCAACCGCGAGCCTCTGGGGTGGTTTACAACACCCCCAATCGACCGTTACCAGTGCCTTGAACAACCGTTTCTGGTGTCCGCAGTACAATTATAACCTAAGGCAACTGAAGTTGCTAAAGGAGCTTTCCTCCCCGCACTGAAGTACGGGGCTTCCAGCCCTACCCGATGTGAATCTGGTGATCTCCTTGCCCGCTCAGAAAACGAGTGTTCATCAACATCATCAAGCAACCGGATTGCCTGTTGATGACCGTACTCGGGCGGTCTGGGATTGGTGGTAGCGGGTGTGGGTTCCCGCAAGTGGGGAAGAGGGTTTCCCTTTAGTTCTGGATTTACCGGACAATTGGGTACTTTGTTCGCAACACTTCATCTTGTTAACAAGGTTCCCATTCCTGGGGAGTAAAATTGAGCTAACCACCCCAAGCTCTGGCAGAGGGGCAGGCCGGAAACCTACTCTACGGGCCGGTGAAGTAGAAAGAAAGTGGCAACCTGGGCAAAAGTCTGCTTTTGTCCGGTGTTGTATCGGTCTCTCGGAGCGCTAAATGGTAGCGTTGTGGTACTCCCTGTTTGGATCGCCCAGGGGATGTACAACGGGTGCCAAGGGTGGTGCAATCCATCGTTGTCCAAAAGCCGTCGGTGTTGCAGGTAGCGGTGACGCTGGCAAGGGTGAATCATCCCCAAACCCTGAAGCAGTGTCGGCGGTTGCGGTTGGGACGGCTGTTGGGGCAGCGTGATCTAACGTTGACCCAGACTTAGGGGCAGGTGGTACAGGAACCCGGGCAATGGCAGGCAGAAATTACACCGCTACGCCGGAGCTGGTTTGGGCTGGTGCTGCTGGGCATGGGTTTATTGGCAAGTGGCTTGGGCGGTGGCTGGTGGTGGCATCGTTCCCAGGAGAGGACTCCGGCAGGATCCACACCGACGCCAGTGGTGGTCAATCGCAAACCGGTGCCACCAGTCCCCTGGGCATGGGGGGTACAACGGGTCATTGATCGGCAGTGGTTGGCCCGGCAATTGCGGGGTTTGCCGCCTGGGACAGCGGTGTATGCAGCCCAGATTGAACCGGGGGTAGGGGGAAGGCCAGCCTATCGTTTTTATGAAGCCGGGTTGGGGGCGTTTAGTCAGCAATTTTGGCCCGCTTCGACAGTGAACATTCTCCCTGCGGTGGCGGCGTTGGAGTGGGTGCATGCCCAGGGGTTTAGCTATCAGGTCATGGTGACATTACCGAGGGTGCGGGATCGGCTGGAACGGATGATTGACCGTTCGATTCGGGAAAGTTCCAATTGGGATTACGACCTGACGGTGCAATTGGTGGGGCTGGATTGGTTGAACCAACAGTTTCTTTCTCCAGAGCGGGGCTTCCCCACCACCCAACTGCAACGCGGCTATAGCGGGGTATTGAATATCCACCACAGCCCAGGGCTGATGCTGCAAGAGGGCAACCGGCAAAAGTATGTGCCACCCCGCACGGCGCAAGGACGTGAGCAGTGTCCAGCCCAGGGCAATTGCACCAATTTATTTGAAATAACCGAAGCCATACGGCGGGTGGTTTTGCATAGGGAGTTGGATGAGGCAGAGCAATTTCGCATTCCGGCTGCGGCGGCTGCTTGGCTGCGGGAATCGCTTTGTCGGGCCGAGCCTTCGTTTTTTGCTGCGGGAGCTCAGTCGGCCTTGGGGGTTGCGCCCCGCATTTGCCATCAATCAGGGTGGGTTCTCAACCGACACTGCGTTGAAAGTGGGGTGGTGCTGGCCGGTCGGGAACGCTATCTGTTGGCGGTGGCCATGCCGACCCGGCGGGCAGGGGACCATTGTCAGGGGTTGTCCCAAGTGGCCTACCAGGTCCTGCAGGCCCTACGCACCCATCTGCCGACCGGGATGCTCCACCAGCCCAATCAAGGGGTGCCGGTGTGGGCACAACTGATTCCCCGCAAAGGGGTGTATGAGGTCATCGTTCAGGTCAGGGGCGCCAACCGGGTGACCGTGTGGCTGGATCGGGAATCCTTAGGCGAGCAAACCGGGCCAGGGCCAGAATACCGCTGGTTGACCCGTATCCGCACCGGTGGAGAACGGTTACTCCGGGTGCAGGCATGGCAGGGGGAGCAGCCGGTGGCCTACCACAGCCAAAAAGTGACGTTGACCCGGCCGCTTGCCGCCTGTACCGACCCCCCATCTCCCCTTCCAGGGCGGGTGATCTACCAGGGGCCCAGTCATCGTCCCCAGGTGGCAATCTCTTTTGACGACGGCCCGGATGCCCAACAAACCCCACGGATTCTCGACATTCTGCGGCAAGAGGGAGTATCGGCCACGTTTTTTGTCCAGGGGCGGATGGCGCGCCGCAGTCCCCACTTGATCAGGCGGATGCAGGCAGAAACCCACGAAATTGCCAACCACAGCACCACGCATCCTTCCTTGATCACCCTTAGCCCCGCCGAGGTACGCCAGGAAATACGTACCACCCAAGCGCTGGTCTGCCAAAAAGCAGGCGTGCGTCCCCGGTACTTCCGGCCCCCCTACGGCAAATTCGACCGCACGACGATAGATGTGGCCGCAGAATTGGGTCTATCGTTGGTGCTCTGGGATGTGGACACCCGCGACTGGCAGCACCGCAACTCGCAACGGATCATCCAAACGGTGCAAAGCCAGGCACGTGCCGGTTCGATTATTCTCATGCATGACACTTACAGCAGTACCGTCGCGGCGCTACCGGGGGTGATTGCCGCTTTGCGAGCCAAGGGCCTCGAGTTGGTCACTGTCAGCGAATTGTTGCATTCCCAGCCCCCTGAGGGAGAGCGCCCCAAGGAGAGTCATGGTTCCAGGCGGTGGGACGGCCCCAAATAACGGCTCAACCGGGAGGACAACACTTCATAAATCAAGGTCAATGGCCGCCCTTGGTGCCAAAACAGGTAATGCCGCCCCCAAAACGGGCCACTACTGGCAAACGCCTGCGCCAATTCCCCACAGTTTCCGTAATACAAACGACGAATGTCCCGGTACAATTCCAGACGCAACTGCCGCAAACTGGTCCAAATCGGCCAATCGCGGTTTTGCAAATACTGATCCACCAACGCCGCTGGCCACCAGGACGTAGCATAGACCAACCGCTCCCCCGTAGCCGTCTGCAACCACACCTGCCGCCGCACCCACGGCCCCTCAACCTGCCGCAATTCTGCCGGTGCCCCATCCATCACCCAACCCACCGGCGACATATCCACCACCTGCACCCCAATATCCTGCCCGGTGATAAATTGCAAATGCCGGGTCAAAGAACCGTCACTCAACAACAGCAACCGCCACCAAGGCGACACCATCCCCACCGGCAACGCCGTCTCCTCCCCCTCCCACACACAATCCAACCGAAACCAGGGCGCAACAGAAACCAAAGCCATATCCACACGGGCAGCGCAACTATTAAAAAATCTTAACACTTTGGTCAGGGGAATGCCTGTTGCCGTACCGCTTGGGCGTAGGCCGTCACCGCTTGGGTAACGTCTTGGCGTAACTGGGCAAAAGGTCGCACAAAAGGGGGAGGCTGGGCCGTCAACCCCAGTAAATCCGCCGTGACCAAAATTTGCCCATCACAGTCGCCGCCCGCTCCGATCCCAATCGTCGGAATGGTCAATTTCTGGGTAATCGTTCGTGCCACCGCATCGGGAATGTGTTCCAGTACCAGGGCAAAAATACCCGCTTCCTGGAGTTGCAGCGCTTGCGTAAGCAGGGTTGCGGCTGTTTGCGGAGTACGTCCCTGTTGTCGGTAGCCCCCCAACTGATGCACCGCCTGCGGCAAAAGACCCAGATGCCCCATCACCGGAATCCCCGCCTGCACCAACCGGGTCACTGTCTGTACGATGTGCGGCGAACCCCCTTCCAATTTCACCGCCTGTACCCCCGTCGTCTTCAGGACGTGCCCGGCGTTGTAGAGAGCCTGGGCTGCGCTGACGTGGTAGCTCAAAAACGGCAAATCACAGACCAACAAGGCTTCTTTGACCGCCCGGCGCACCGCTTTGGCATGATGGATCATTTCCGCCAGGGTCACCGGCAGCGTGGTCTCGTACCCCAGTGCCACCATACCCAGGGAATCGCCCACCAAAATCACATCCACGCCCGCCTGATCCAAAAGTTCCGCCAGTAGATAATCCCAGGCGGTCACCCCCACGATTTTGCGCCCCTGTTGTTTGTACTGCTGCAACGTCCGTATGGTGCGGCCCATGCCCTCTGGGGGAACCTCGCTGGCTCCAGTGTACGCTATGACCACAGGTGGGCTGACCTGATCCCAAATTGTATTCTTAACACAACCTTTACCCCTAGCGATTACGCTAAAACTAAGGGCATTAACATACACTTTTTCACATCATTGCTTTGATCCCCTCCCCAAACAACCCTGTGTCTTTTCGCCGTCAGGTGCGTCACCTAGAACAAAACGTCCTACGGATGGGCGCTTTGGTCGAACATTCCTTTCGTCTGTCCCACCAAGCCCTTTTTGAGCGCAACCTAGCTGCTGCCGAGGAAATTCCGCTGTTGGATCAGCAGATTGACCGTTTCTACCGGCACATCGAGGTGGAATGTCTGCGCATGATGACCCCCTCTCCGGTGGAACCCCAGGATATGCGGCTGTTGGGGGCATGGATGCAGTTGGTGCGGGATTTGGAGCGCATTGGGGACTACGCCGAGGACCTAGGCGAGATTGCCATCCGGCTGTTTCCCTACCCTACCCATGCCTGCCTAGCGGATATGCAAACCATGTCCACCCATGCCCAGCGGATGTTGGCGACCAGTTTGGTGGCGCTGGCGGATTTGGATGCCGCAGTCGGGAAACAGGTGAAAGAAATGGATGAGGTGGTGGATC
>Ga0272447_1000580_pt1 | contig 26948 bp, 27 predicted proteins | sample YNPCB0133_FD_194589 | JGI IMG/M metagenome (GOLD analysis project Ga0272447, IMG submission 194589) | Hot spring microbial mat communities from Yellowstone National Park, WY, United States - YNP-CB-013-3 | ecosystem: Environmental > Aquatic > Thermal springs > Hot (42-90C) > Sediment | place... | reverse complement strand
CCACATGGCCCTGGAGGGCTTGGCCCCCCTGGAGTTCCTGGCTAAACTACAGGCGGAGTCGGTTCCCCAAGAGTCTCAGATGTGTTGACCGATTACAAGCGATTGACAATACCGCAGCCTGTGTGCATACTGGCTGAGGGGAAAACCCAAACTTCCTTGAAAGGAGTACCTCTGCACCCGCATGGAAGACTCTGGTAGTTACAGTCCCAAACCGAGTCCCCACGGGGGCGCTTTGCAAGGCTGATGAACGCCAACGCCGCCTCCTTGGGGACCTAGCTGAACCCAAGGAGGTTTCTTATGCTTGCTATACCGAAGCAAGGCCCTTTCGATTCCATCCAGTGCCATTATGACCAACGGGTAGCGTGCACAGGGCCGCAAAGCCCACGCGGGCCGGGTGCCTTTTTGTACCTGCCCCGCAGCCATCAGGCAATGCCTTGGAAAGACCACTTTAGGCAGGTCTACGCAATCGCGCCACTAAGCGGGTTGCCTGGCACCACGTGGAAAGTTGGATCCTTGTTGCTCAACGGCTCTCACCAAACCCTACACACACCGTAAGCGATAATACCCGTCGTCTAATCCTACTGGACGGGTGAACTGCGCTGAAAAAACCCTCTTAGACTCCTACAAAGAGAGCTCTCCTAGCAGGGCTCTTCCAGCCAAGGAGGGACGGCCATGTTGCTGCAATCCATTGAAAAAATGCTTCAGGAAAAAGACTTGGGCGCGCTGAAGGCACTGCTTGGCGAAGCCGAGCTGGTTGAGATCGTATCGGCATTGCGTGAGCTACAACCGAGCGAGCAGGTACTGGTCTTCCGCTTGTTAGACAAAGAACGGGCTCTAGAGCTGTTTGAATCGCTGAGCCGCAGCGAGCAGAGCGATCTCGTGCGTGCCATGGAAGACCCTGACTTGATTAAGCTGGTTGAGGCTTTGGAACCGGACAAAGGGGTAGAGTTGTTTGGGGAGCTGCCTGCAAAGGTTGCCAAGCGGGTTCTGGCGGAACTCAGCCTCGAGGCGCGCCAGTCCATCAACTTGCTGCTGGGGTACCCCGAAAACTCAGCCGGGCGCATCATGAACCCCAACTACCTGGCTCTGCCCGAGCACACCACGGCCAGACAGGCCTTGCAGCAGCTGACTGAGTCGCCTCTGAAACCGGAGCATCTGGAGGTGGTGCTGGTCATCGGTGAGGGCCGCCAGTATCTGGGCTATGTGACTGCGTCGCAGCTACTGAAGGCCCCAGCGGATGCTACCCTCGGTGCTCTTTGCGGGGAAAAGCCAGCCGCCGTTTCCGCCTACAACAGCCAGGATCGGGTAGCGGAGATGTTCCTGCGCCAGCAGCTCCCCCTCATAGCAGTGGTGGACAAAGAAGGACGCCTGGTTGGTGCCATTGACGCAGAAAAGGGACTAGAGCTGGCCGAGGAGCGTGAAGCGCAACGAATGACCGTTTTCGGCGGAACTGTGGCCGTGGGTGGGCCTGATGTGGATATTGTGACATCCCCGTTTAGGCGTGTTTTTGGAGCCCGCGTGTTCTGGCTTATCCTGCTGACGGTTTTCGGCATCTTCACCTCCAACTTCGTGGCCCAGCAGGAGGAACTTCTCTCCAGCGTGCTTATACTGGCCGCTTTCATCGCGCCCATTATTGATATGGGCGGCAACACCGGCAGCCAGACGGCCACCCTGGTGATCCGCGCCATGGCGCTGGGACAGACCCGCCCGCGCCTGCGCGATTTCCTGCACATCCTCAAGCGCGACATCCCCGTTGCTCTTGCTATGGGGGTCACCATCGCTGTTCTCGAGGCGATCCTGGCGTATTTTTCCAAAGGCGTGGGCGGCGACGTTCTCCTGGTGGTGGGCCTATCCATGCTTGCGGTTACCGTTGTGGGCAGTCTGGTCGGCGTTGCACTGCCCTTCATAGCGCGGCGGCTCGGTTTCGATCCGGCCACGCTCAGCAGCCCCGTCATCACCTCAGTTATGGACCTACTGGGCGTCTTGATTTACTTTGGCTTCGCCTATTACTTCCTGAGCGACCTCATTAAATAAGAGGCTCTGGCTCTTGCCTCGACTGGGAGGGCGTATTTTATGGCGGTGGATTTATCGACTTTCCTAAATCTGTTGGTTGCGCTGGGCCTGGGTGTGCTCATCGGCCTCGAGCGCCAATGGCGCCAACGCTCGGCAGGCCTGCGCACGAATGCCCTGGTAGCGCTGGGCTCAGCTACCTTCGTAGCGCTCGCAACCCTCGTAGAGGGCGAGACCAGCCCGACCCGAATTGCGGCCCAGGTTGCTTCGGGAATCGGTTTTCTAGGCACGGGAGTGATCTTACGCGATGGCAGCGGTGTGCGCGGGTTGAATACCGCAGCAACCCTCTGGGGCACAGCCTCCGTCGGCACGTTGGCAGGCTCGGGCTACCACCTGGTCGCAGCGTTGGCAGCCATACTGGTTATGCTGAGCAACATCCTCCTGCGCCCTATCGCGCAGGTGATTGACCGCACCAGCACAGGTGCCAGCGAGCTCGAGCTGCACTACACCCTGCGCCTGGTATGTCTGCAATCGAATGAGCAGCACATCCGTCATCTGCTGATTCAGATGCTGAGCAAGGGCTCCCTCATCCTGCAAAGCCTGAACAGCAGCGATATTGAGAACAGCGAAAAAACACGTGTGGAGGCTGAGGTTGTCGCCCAAGCACCGGCCTACAGTGCTTTGGAAGAGGTCGTCACGCGCCTCAGCCTGGAAAAAGGGGTCTCGGAGGTGAGCTGGAGGGCTGCTGGGGTTGGCAGCCGGGGCTCCTCCGGGTAGTCTCGCACCATAACGGCAATGGCCTACCCAAGGATCGGCATCTGCGTACCACAGCACTGCAAAAGCCGGGCTTGAGCCCGGCTTACGTGCTACTATGGTTATATGTTTTGGCCGATGCCGCTAGCGCCAACCTAAGGGGAGGTTTGCGTCTAGCTGGCCCCCCTTCCACCTTGGAGGGGGTTTTTTCCAGCCCCCTCACCGGGGCTATCCGCAATACCCTGCTGAAAACAGGAGAAACGAAGATGCTGACCACCGACAAATACAACCCCCACGCGCTCGAGCCCAAATGGCAGAAATACTGGGATGAGATAGGGCTCCTCAAGGCCAGCGAGAACCGGGAGGGCAAGAAAGCCTACATCTTGGTAATGTTCCCCTATCCCTCAGGCGATTTGCACATGGGCCACCTCAAGAACTACACCATGGGCGATGCCTTGGCCCGCTTCCGGCTGCAGCAGGGTTACAACGTGCTGCATCCGTTCGGATGGGACGCCTTTGGGCTTCCGGCGGAAAACGCCGCCTTGAAGTTTGGCGTCAGCCCCGCCGACTGGACCTTCGGCAACATCCAGCAGTCCAAGGAATCCCTGGCCCTGATGGGCATCCGCTACGACTGGAGCCGCGAGGTCACCACCTGTACCCCTGAGTACTACAAGTGGAACCAGTGGATCTTCCTCAAAATGTACGAGCGTGGCCTGGTCTACCGCAAAAAGAGCCTGGTCAACTGGGATCCCGTCGAGCAAAGCGTGCTGGCCAACGAGCAGGTCATTGACGGGCGCGGATGGCGCAGCGGGGCCCTGGTCGAGAAGCGCGAGCTGGAACAGTGGTACCTCAAGATCACCGACTACGCCGAGCGACTTCTGAACGACCTGGACAAGCTCCCGCGTTGGCCTGAAAAGGTCAAGGCCATGCAGCGTGCCTGGATTGGCAAAAGCCAGGGCGCCGAGTTCGACTTTCAGGTCAAGGACCACGAGGCCAGGATCCGGGTCTTCTCTACCCGGCCCGATACCATCTTTGGTGCGACCTTTCTGGTACTGGCCCCCGAGCACGAGCTGGTCTCCCAAATCACCACCCCTGCGCAGAAGGCCCAGGTGGAAGCCTATGTGGCCGCTTCCCGCATGAAGAGCGAGGTCGAGCGGCAGATGGAAGACCGCGAGAAAACCGGGGTTTTCACCGGGGCCTACGCCATCAATCCGGCTAATGGCAAGGAGATCCCTATCTGGATTGCTGATTACGTGCTGGCGGGCTACGGTACCGGGGCCATCATGGCTGTACCCGGCCAGGACGAGCGCGACTGGGAGTTTGCTGAAAAGTTTGGGCTGGAAATCGTCCGCACTGTGCAACCTCCCGCAGGCTGGCAGGGCAAGGCTTACACCGAGGACGGCCCAGCCATCAACTCTGGTTTCCTAAATGGCCTTTACGTGGAGGAAGCCAAAAAGAAGGTCATCGAGTGGATGGAGCAAAAGGGCATCGGCAAGGGCAAGATCAACTACCGCCTGCGCGACTGGCTCATCAGCCGCCAGCGCTACTGGGGCACCCCCATCCCCATGATCCACTGCGATAGCTGCGGCATCGTACCGGTGCCCTACGAGCAATTGCCTGTGCTGCTCCCCACGCTCAAGGACGTGGAGGATATCCGGCCCAAAGGCAAAAGCCCCCTGGCTGCCCATCCCGAGTTTTACGAGTGCACATGCCCCCAGTGCGGCGGCAAAGCCCGGCGCGACACCGATACCATGGACACCTTTTTCGACTCGTCCTGGTACTTCTTGCGCTACACCGACGCCCAAAACCCCCACCAGCCCTTCGACCCCCAGAAAGTCAACTACTGGATGCCAGTGGACCAGTACATCGGCGGGGTAGAGCACGCTATCCTGCACCTCCTGTACGCCCGCTTCTTCACCAAGTTTTTGCACGACCTGGGCCTGGTAGAAGCCGATGAGCCCTTCGAGGGCCTCTTTACCCAGGGCATGGTGATGGGCTGGACCAATGTGGGCGAGGTGGAAATACGTGAGGGGCGCATCTACTTCAAGGACGATGCCCAGCGCAGCAAGCTCGAGCTCGAGCAAGGCCTCACCCTGGAGGAGGCTCGAAAAAGCGGGGCCGAGCTGCGCCAGGAAGGGGGTAAAACCTATTTCTGGAAGCCCGCGGTGATGAGCAAAAGCCTGGGCAACGGGGTTATGGTGGGGCCTTTCGTCAAGGAGCAAGGGGCTGACATCGCCCGCATTACCATTCTGTTCGCCGCCCCGCCGGAAAACGAGATGGTCTGGACCGAAGAGGGTGTGCAAGGGGCCTGGCGCTACCTGAACCGGGTTTACCGCCTGGTCGCCGAGCAGCTGACCGAGTTGAAGGCCCAGGCCGATCTGGAGGAGCCTGCTACCCTGGAAGGCCCGCACAAAACCCTGTACCAGAAGCTGCACCAGACCATCAAGAAGGTGACCGAAGACCTCGAGGCCCTGCGCTTCAACACCGCCATCGCCGCTTTGATGGAGCTGCTCAACGCCCTAAGCGACTACCGCAAGGAGCACGGCGTGACCCCGGTCTTCCGCGAAGCGGTGCTGCGCTACATCCAGATGCTGGCTCCCTTCGCCCCCCACCTAGCCGAAGAGCTGTGGCACGAGTTTCACACCCACTCGGTCTTCAGCGCCCCCTGGCCTACCGTGGACCCAGCCGCCCTGGTGAGCGACAGCTTTGAGTTGGTGGTGCAGGTCAACGGCAAGCTGCGCGGCAAAGTTAGCGTCAGCACCCAAGCTAGTGAAGCGGAAATCCGGCGCATCGCCAAGGAAATTCCCAACGTACAGCAGCACATCGCTGGAAAAGAAGTGGTGAAGGAGATCTATGTACCCGGCAAGCTGCTGAACATTGTGGTTAGGGAATAAGAAAAACCAGCCCCTACACAAGACCCATGGCACTAGAAACCCACGGCTCAGGTACATAATAGAAGTCATGATCACGCTCAACAAAATCAACAACTTGGCCGAGCACCAGGTGCTCGAGTGCGTGGGAGAGGATTCGGGCGACACCTTCCGTATCATCGTTAAGCACACCTCGCCCAGCCACTACGAGGCCCTGGGCAAGGTAACGCTCAAGGACGCCAGCGTGAACTACCAGTCTTCTGGTTCCATGACCCCCGACCTCCTATTGCGGTGGCTCGATACCCTGTTGGAGCGCTGGCCGGAGGCCAAAAACATCCCCTGGGTCCTACACGACCTCGACGAAAAGACCCAGCAGTTTGTGCGCGAGGTTCGGCAGGCCACAGGAACGATTTAATACACGACAATTGGCCCAGCACCCCCACGCAGCCTACCCCAATGTAGTAGGAAGGCGCATTTCCTCAAGAATGCAGGGGCTTTGAGGGTACAACGGGCCTTTGGCCCTAAAGGTGCAGAATGCCCCTTTCCAGCGCAACCGTTACCGCTGCGGTGCGGTCGTCTACCCCTAGCTTTTCAAAGGTGTGCAGCAGGTGGGTTTTGACCGTGGCTTCGCTGATTTTAAGCTTGCGGGCGATTTCCTTGTTCGAGAGGCCCTTGGCTACCAAAGCCAGCACCTCGAGCTCGCGCACCGATAGGTTCTCCTGGCTGGAGCCGCGCATCCGGCCCAATAGGCGAGCTGCCACCGGGGGCGAGAGTACGGCTTCCCCCTTGGCGCAAAGCCGCACTGCCCGAAAGAGCTCCTCGCGCGGGACATCCTTGAGCAAGTAGCCCGTAGCCCCGGCCTCCACCGCGCGCACAATCTCGGAGTCGGTGTCGTAGGTGGTAAGCACCAGCACCTGCACTTTGGGGAAGCGGGCCCGCACCTGCCGGGTGGCGGCTACCCCGTCCATCTGGGGCATACGCAGGTCCATAAGCACTACGTCAGCCCCTATTCGCTCGAGCATATCCAGGGCCTCGAGGCCGTTGGAGGCCTCCCCCACTACCACGAAGTCGGGCTGGGAAGAAAGCAGCCCCGAAAGGCCGGCCCGTACCACGGGGTGGTCGTCCACCAAAAGAATCCGAATGGCGGTTGAGGTGGTCATAGCGATTTCTCCTCCCTAGAGGGGCTGTATAGGGGCAGGCTAAAGGCCAGCGTAGTACCCAGGCCAGGTTCGCTCTCCACGGTCATCTGTCCTCCCAGCGCCTCTACCCGCTCGCGCATCGAGCGCAAACCAAAGCTCCCCGAGATGGGCGCTTGCAGGCCCACCCCATCATCCTGTATATCCATCAACACCAGGTCGTCCAAGTAAGAGAGGGTGAGGGTGGCGTGACGGGCTTTGGCGTGCTTGCGGATGTTAGCCAGGGCCTCCTGGGCGATGCGCAGTAAACCCACTTCGAGCTCTGGGTGCAGCGGGCGGGGCTCACCGGTTAGGGTGAACTGGGCCTGGACCCCGCTCTCCTGCTGCCACCGTGCGAGCAGGCGCTGCAGCGCCTCGGGCAGCGAGGTGTTCTCGAGAATCTCAGGCCGCAAAGCCCAGACCATCCGGCGGGCCTCCGACAGCCCCTCACGGGCCGCATTGCGGGCTTGCTCCAGGTAGCGCGCCGCCGAGGTCTCCTTCTGCCAGGCCATCTCGGCGGCCTCGAGCTGCACCACAATGCTGGCAAAGCCCTGGGCCAGGGTATCGTGGATCTCACGGGCCAGCCGCTGGCGCTCCTCCAGCATTCCGGCCTGGCGCGAGGCCTGCTCGAGCTCGCGGCGGGTGCGCTCGAGCTCCTCACGGGCCCTGATCTCCCGTACCAAAAGCTCGAGGGTAAACAGCGCATACCCCGAGTACAAAAAGGCGATGAAGATGAAAAAGGCCAGGCTCAAGTTGGGGTACTCGGCTGGGGTGGGCAGGGCACCCCAGGAGGTGGTTCCTTGCGGCCCCTGGCTCAGGACAATCTCAAAGGTAACCTGCAGAGGCTCCCGCTGGGCCCACCAGACCGACCAAGCACCCAGCCCCAGCACGATCAAGCACACCGCCCACAGTGGCAACCAGTAGCGGGCCACCACCGGGACCAGGCCCAAGGCTAGAAAAGGCAGGTAGTTCTGGCTCAGCCAGGCCACCACCCCCACCCCGATCAGAATCAGGATGGCGAACTCCCAGACCCGGCGTTGCCCTGGCCGCACCGCCCAGACCACCACCCCCAACAAAGCCGCCGCCGCACCCACGCGCCAAGCAGCCTGAGCAGGGTCCTGCCAGGGCAGCAAGGTGGGCACCTCGAGCGGGCGGGCCGGCACCAGCAGGGTAAAGGCCAGCACGGTAAGCAGGTTGAGGGCGGTCAGGAGCACCACCACCTGCGCTACCGGGCGGCCTGCAAAAAGGCGCTGCTGGAGCTCGAACATAAGAGAATTGTAGCCTCGCACGCTTGGCTGGTCTGCGCGGGAAGTCCCATTTGCTGTCCTGCGCCAGAACTTGCAAAAATACCTCTGTCCTAAGGTGCCCGTCCCTTTAGCGGGCACACAGGAGGTTGCATGAAAAAAATCACCTTGCCCCACCGCTATTCGGCCAGCGGCGCGCGTTTTCGTGAAGCCTCCATCGAGGCCGGCTGGCTGTGCTTCAAAAACGCTGCCGTCTCGATCCGCATCTGCCTTCCGTGGGTAACGCGCCTGGAACGCTCCTACCAGATGCGTGACTGGCTGATGGCCGTAGCGTTTGTGGGATTGTTTGTGGGATTGACCAGCCTGGGGCTGCGCTGGCTGGGCTGGCTCAACCTGCCCCAGCTGCTAAGGACCAACCCCGCGTTGCTGGAGTACGGCGCGCTTGCCCTGGCTTTGGTCGCTTTTGTCCTGTACTTTCTGTTTCCCATCCGGGTACTCTACCTCTACCACGGCAGTGCCACACCGCTTTTGGTGGCAGGCAGCAAAAAGGCCATCGAGGAGATGGAAAGCACCCTCTGGCCCTTGCTGGAAACCCTGCACAAAAAGCAAGCCTAGGGCTCGCACAGGGCAAGCAAAACCCGTTGGCCTCCGGGTGAGACCTCGCTCGCCCTGCTTGCCCGAAGAACGGGCCGACCGTCCAAACAGTTTACAAAAGTTATCATTTTTGATAGCCTAACCCACATGGGCTGGACAAAGCACAAGCATCCGGAAGAAGCTGTGTCGCTGTTGCGTAAAGCTTCACAGAACCGATCAGACACGCCCCTCCTGCCCGAGAGCACGCGGCCCCAGTACGCCCTTCTGGCTCTGGGGCTGTTGGGGGCAGCCTGGCTCTACGCCCAGCTACCCGCAGTCCAAGGCCTGCTGCTTTTGCTGGGGGTGGGGCTGGGCTTTAGCCTGTTTCATGCTCGGTTCGGCTTCAGCTCGGCCTTCCGCCAGCTTCTAAGCGTGGGGCAGGGGCGGGCCTTACAGGCTCATATGCTTCTGCTGGCCGTTACTGCCACCCTGTTTGCCCTGCTGTTCGCCCTGGGCCAGGGGCTGGGCGGCCAGCCCCTGACGGGATACCTGGCCCCTATTGGGCCGGGGCTTTTGCTGGGGGCTTTTTTGTTTGGGGTAGGGATGCAACTGGCCGGGGGCTGTGCCTCGGGCACCCTCTATGCCACTGGCAGCGGCAGCCTGCTGGGCCTGGTCGCCCTGGTGAGCTTTATGGCGGGCTCGGTGCTGGGAGCTTGGAACTTCGAGTTCTGGAGCTCAGGGCCAGGGGCGGTGGGCAGCCTGCCGCCCATCTCGCTGGCCGAGCGCTTTGGGCTGTGGGGGGCCCTGGCGCTGACGCTTGGAGTGGTCGGGGGATTGGCCCTCCTGGCCGAGTGGGTCATCCGCAAACGACGGCCCCCACCGCTGTTCCAGCCCCAGGGGTCTAAGGGCTGGGCCCGGGTGCTGCGCGGTACCTGGCCGCTGTGGGTAGCTGCCTTGGTACTGGGCGTGCTTAATGCAGCGGTGCTCTACGTAAGCGGGCGCCCCTGGGGCGTCACTTACAGCCTGACCCTGTGGGGTTCGCAGGCAGTGGAGTTCCTGGGGCTGGCCCAGCCCGCGTTCTGGGCTTTCTGGAACGGTCAGTCACCTCTGGGGCTCTCACCCCTAAGCCACCCCACCGCGCTGACCAACCTGGGCATCTTACTGGGGGCTTTGCTAAGCGCAGCCGCTGCCGGGGTGTTCGGCAAAAACCCCCCCCTTGGCTGGAGGCCGTTTCTAGCAGCGGTGGTTGGCGGCGTACTGATGGGCTACGGGGCGCGGCTGGCTTATGGCTGCAACATCGGCGCTTACATCGGCGGGGTGGCCTCCTTCAGCCTGCACGGCTGGGTTTGGCTAGCAATGGCCCTGCTGGGCAGCGGGGCTGGGTTGTGGCTGCGCCCTTGGTTTAGGCTGTCGAATCCCAAACCCAGCGACTCGGTCTGCTAGACGGGTCCCGAGGACCTAAAAGCTCTTTAAGTCGCCATCAACCGATTCGCACTGCCAAGTGGTTTGAGGCAGGGCCTGGGGGTTGGGCTAGGGCAGCCGAGCCAGGTGCTGGAATACAGCAGCAAAGCGAGCCTATGGCCTCTTTTTCCAGGCGCTTATGGGGCCTGGATTATTCCAGGCTATAGCCCGAACCAGGTGAAGGGGTAGTAGCTCGTCAGCTCATCGCGGTAGGGCTCCACCAGCCGCACGTTGGCCGTGGGGGCTTCGGGTTTGAACAGCTCCAGTTTGGGGTTGAAGTCCCTAGCCTCAATCTGGCGCAGGATCTCCTGAGGGTTTAGGCGGGGCAGGCCATAGCCGAGGGCGGCATACACCTGGGCTTTTACCCAGGCGTACTCCTCGAGGGAGAAGTTATGCTGGTTGAGCGCCTGAACTTGAACCTTTTTAGCCTCGAGCACCAGCGAGCTCCCTTCGCGGAACAGGTCCAAGGCCGCGCGGTAGTCCAGCACTGGTCTTCCAAGCTGCTGGCTGGCTAACTGGTTGAGCCGGGCCTCCAACCGCTGGTAGCGCTCCCCGAGCTGCCGCTTTACATCGCGCTGCACCTGTAAGAAGCGCTGCAGCTGTTCAGGGCTTAGCTGTGCCTGGGCAGGGGGTGTGTATGCCTCCTGTCGCTCAACGCTTTTGTCCAAGGCGATGATCTGCTGAAACTCGCTGACCAGGGCCTGGGCCGGACGGATCAGAAAAGCATAGGCCACCCAGCCAGCCAGTCCCAAAAACACCAAAAAAGCCAGAAGGGCCAGCATGAGCCATCGCGCCATAGGGGCAGGATGGCATACCCAAGAAAAACCGACTGGGGTTTCCGGTGCAATTCGCTTACCCGCTTGGAAGGGACCCGCCCGGCCACCAGCAAACCAACCAAGGCCCGGCTTCCTACCTCTGCCTTATGCTGTTGGCATGCGCGTACACCCCGATGTCGCCCAAGCCTTGCAAACCCGCCAGGCCGTGGTGGCTCTGGAGTCCACCGTCATCACCCATGGCCTGCCCCGCCCCGTAAACCTCGAGCTCGCCCGCAGGCTCGAGGACACCGTACGGCAAGCAGGGGGCATCCCTGCGACCATCGCCATCTTGAAAGGGGAAGTAGTGGTGGGCCTAACCCCGGATGAACTAGAGGCCATCGCCAACGCCGAAAACGCTGAAAAGGCCAGCCTCTGGAATCTGGGGGCACTTGTGGCCCAGGGTAAAAACGCTGGTACCACCGTGGCTGCCACTGCCTTTCTGGCCCATAAGGTGGGCATCCAGGTGTTCGCCACTGGCGGGATTGGCGGGGTACACCCTCACCCCTACGACGAGTCGGCGGATCTGCTGGTGCTCTCCCGCACCCCCATTATGCTGGTCTCAGCAGGCCCTAAAAGCATCCTCGACCTGGCTGCCACTTTAGAACGGCTCGAGTCACTAGGGGTAGCCCTGCTGGGCTACAAAACCCACTACCTTCCCGCCTTTCACAGCCCTACCAGCCCCTACCTGCTGCCGGTTCGGGTTGAGTCCCCCCAGGAGGCTGCCCGTGTCTTTCGGGCTGCCCGGGAACTGGAGCTGCCAGGGGCCAACCTGGTGCTCAACCCCGTCTCTGAAGGTCTGGACTTTGCCCAGGTACAGCGCTGGGTAGAGCAAGCCACCCAGGAGGCCGCCCGGCTAGGGGTAACTGGCAAGGCCCTGACGCCCTTCCTACTCCGGCGCATATCCGAGCTGAGCGGAGGCCAGAGCGATAAGGTAAATCTGCGCTTGTTGGTGGAAAACGCCCGTCTAGCAACCCAGATTGCCCTGGCCCTTTCCCATGGCTAGCCTGCGAGCACCAGTATCCACTTCATACCTAGTGGCATAGAATGAAGCTAGATGTGCGAGCTGGGCAGGCGCCTAAAAGAAGCCCGCGAGGCTAGGGGTTTAGAAATTTCCCAGGCGGCAGAGTTCCTCAAGGTACGCCGGGCTATCCTGGAGGCCCTGGAAGACTGTCGTTTTGATGCACTCCCTGAAGCTCCACTGGCTCGAGGCTATCTCAGGCGCTACGCCCAGCTGCTGGGTCTAGACCCTGCTCCTCTGCTGGCCCTGTACCCCACCGATATGCCCCCATCTGCCCCAACCCAAACCGCCCCTGGCTATGTACGCGCCAGGCGGCCTTGGCTCTGGGTCATCCCCACGGCCTTACTGCTGGGACTGCTGGGCTGGTGGGGGTACCTGGCCCTGAACCGCCCTGCCGCCACACCCGCACCCACCCCCTCAGCCCCGCCTGTGCCTCCTCCGCGACAGGTGAGCCTACGCATAGCCACCCAACCCGCCGGGGCAAGGGTCTACCTGGACGGCTTCTTGCTGGGACAGGCCCCCCTCGAGGCCCGCGTAGAGGGCGGTGAGCGCACCCTCCGCATCGAAGCGCCCGGTTACCTAACGTACGAGCAGGTGGTCACATTGCAAAGCGACCGTAACCTGAGCCTCGCCCTCACCCCGGCCCCCCAGCCCACCCCTCCCGCCGATCCAGCCAGCCCCAGCAGCGGACTGGTGCTAAGGTTTGAGGGCACCAGCTGGATACGCGTGACCGATGCCCGCACGGGTCGGCAGCTCTACGAAGGCACCGTACCCAGCGGAACCCAGCTCAGCTATCCCCTCCCGGTGGTGGTGCGGGTCGGCAACGCCGGCGCGGTGCGGGCATTTGTGAACGGCCAGGATCAAGGTCGCATGGGCAATGTGGGCCAGGTGGTCACCCAGCGCTTCGAGCAATAGCAATAACAACCAGACTGTTGCAAACCTGCTATACTCGACACTGTTGTCGCTAAACGCGCACGGGAGAGCGAATGTCAGGTAAGGTTGGGTTTGTAAGTCTAGGCTGTCCGAAGGCCCTGGTTGATTCAGAGCAGATCCTCTCCCGCCTGCGGGCGCAGGGGTACGAGACTGTCCCCACCTATCAGGAGGCCGATGTGGTGGTGGTGAACACCTGCGGCTTCATCACCCCTGCGGTAGAGGAGTCGCTTTCGGCCATCGGCGAAGCCCTCGCGGAAAACGGCAAGGTGATTGTAACCGGTTGCCTGGGGGCGCGGCCCGAGCTCATCCAGCAGGCCCACCCACAGGTGCTCGAGGTCACCGGCCCCGGCGAAGTAGACCGAGTGCTGGCCGCGGTACAGCGGGTGATTCCGGTGGACCAGAACCCCTTCACGGCCTTGCTTCCTCCACAGGTCAAGCTTACCCCCCGCCACTATGCTTACTTGAAGATCGCTGAGGGCTGCAACCATAAGTGCAGTTTCTGCATCATTCCCAAGTTGCGCGGCCCGCAAAAAAGTCGCGACGCCGCCGATATCCTCTTCGAGGCTGCCCGCTTGGTGGCTACCGGCAGCAAAGAGCTGCTTATCATCGCACAAGATACCTCCGCCTATGGGGTGGACATTCGCCACCGCACGAGTGAGTACGCGGGCAGGCCGGTGCGGGCCCACCTGGTAGATCTGGTGAACGAGCTGGCCGGCCTGGGGGCCTGGCTGCGGCTGCACTATGTGTATCCCTATCCTCACGTGCGCGAACTTATCCCACTCATGGCCGAGGGCAAGCTGTTGCCCTACCTGGATGTACCCCTTCAGCACGCCAGCCCTAGGATTTTGCGGGCCATGCGCCGCCCTGGCGGCGCCGAGAGCCACCTCAAAACCCTGCAGGAATGGCGCTCCGTAGCACCTGATCTGGCCATCCGCTCGAGCTTTATCGTAGGCTTCCCCGGCGAAACCGAGGAAGATTTTGCCCTGCTGCTGGACTTCATCGCCGAAGCTAAGCTGGACCGGGTGGGTTGCTTTACCTACTCTGAAGTCGAAGGGGCCGAGGCCAACGCCCTGCCGGGAGCTGTACCCCAGGAAGTCAAGGAAGAGCGCCGGGAGCGCCTAATGGCTTTGCAGCAGCAGATTAGCCTGGAGAAAAACCAAGCCCGCCTGGGGCAGACCCTCGAGGTCATCGTGGACGAGTACGGCGAGCTGCCCGGCCAGGTGGTGGGGCGCTCCAAATACGACGCCCCCGGGATTGACGGGCTGGTGTATGTCGAGACCGACGGCACCGTCAAAATCGGCGAGATCATCCGGGTTCGGATTACCCAGGCCGAAGCCTATGACCTGCACGGCGAGATGGTGGGGCGGGTGGCCTGGAAACCGGGGGTTCCACCGGTGGGGAACATAGCTACAGAAACCCTGCGGGTGTAAGCTAAACCAAGTCAGGGATATGAAACCTTCGCAACTCGGTTCGGGTTTGGACAAGCAGCACAAAGACAACCCCATCGCTTCTCCCATCTTCAGCGCCCTTGCCTTGAGGGCAGCACACAATCCCTCAGCCTTTAGGGTGCACGATTGCAGCGAGACAGGCCTCCTGAGGGGTCTTCTGCAGGCAGCCGGCGCCCGTTGCGCGGAAAGGAACCGGCCATGTACATCGTGATTGCTGGCGGCGGCGAGATCGGCTCGCAGATCGCCAAAGCCCTACACACCCAGCACGACCTGGTGGTGGTAGACACCAATCCCGAGGCCAAAGAGCGGCTGGGGGGCTTGGACGTGCAGGTGGTGATCGGCAGCGTCACCGATCCAGAGATTCTGCGCGAAGCCAAGGTAGACCTGTGCGACACCTTTATCGCAAGCACCAACTGGGATGAGGTCAACCTGATTGCCTGCATGCTGGCCAAGGGTTTGGGGGCCAGGGAAACCCTGTGTTTTGTGGGGAAGCAATCCTACGTAGACATCCTGACCGATCCGCGCACGGTAGAAATTTTGGGCACCCGCATTGACCAGGTCTTCTGGCCCCAGCGCTCGCTGGCCAAGGAAATTGTGGAGGTGATTCGAATCCCCGGTGCTGTGGACACCGAGCTGCTGGCAGGAGGTCGGCTGCGCTTCGTGGAGTACCAGGTGCGGGAGGGTGGCCCCTACATTGGCAAGCAGCTGGTCTTGCTGGACTGGCCCCCCGGCAGCCTGCTGGCAGGCATCCTGCGTAGAGGTCGTTTTGTTGCCGCCACCGATCCCGAGTTCAATCAGCTGGCCCTCGAGCCCGAGGACCGTATCTTCTTTATGGCCACCCCCCAGGGCTTCGATGCCATCCAGGCCTGCTTTGCCCCCCGTGAGCGGGTGCGGCGGGTGATGGTGGTGGGGGGCGGTAGTGTGGGCTTCATGGTCGCACAGGAGCTGCTGAAGCACCGCCTCGAGGTCACCGTCATCGATCAAAACCCTGACCGCTGCGCCTGGCTGGCCGAGCACCTGCCGGGGGCGCTGGTGCTCGAGGGGGATGGCACCGACCTCGCACTCTTGGAGTCGGAGGGCCTCGACCGCATGGACGTGATGGTGGCGGTGACCGAAAACGACGAGAAAAACCTGCTGGTCTCGCTCCTGGCCAAGCAGGTAGGGGTAGCCAAGGTCATCACCCGGGTCAACCGGGGCGAGAATCGACGCCTGTTCGAGTATGTGGGCATTGACATCCCCCTTACCCCCCGCGCAGCAGCGGTGCGCGAGGTAATAGACTGGATAGCCCCCGACAACGTGGACCACCTGGCCTTGTTTGAAGACAAGGTGGAGCTGCTGGAGTTTGAGCTTCCGTCTGGATTCCGCGAAATCCCTTTCGAAAAATTATCGCTTCCCAAAGGAGCTATTGCAGTGGCCCTCGAGCGCGGTAAAAAGGTTTACCTGCGAGCCCCAACGCTGGCGGTCACCGGCGGCGACAAACTTCTGGTTCTTACCGACCGGCAGGTTGCCGATGAAGTCCTGGCCCAGGTTCGCTAAAGCACAATCGGTCAACCCCATCCCGGTCGCTACCTACATGACCGGAACCGTTTACATCGCGCTGGGGGCCATGATGGGGCTGCTGGGGCTGACCGACTGGCTGCTGGGAGAAGATGCCCTGGGCTTTTTTGTGGGGGCGGCTGTCGGGCTGGGTCTGGGCCTGGTGCTACGCCAGCTGGGAAGCCCCCAGGCCGAACCCCGCCGGGCCGAGGCCCTGCTGACGGTGGCCGGGCTGTGGATGATGGTTCCCATCCTGGGCGCCATCCCGTTCTGGATTTCGGGGGGCCTGAGCTACCTGGATGCCCTGTTCGAGGCCACCTCGGGCTTCAGCACCACCGGGGCCACCATCCTGGCAAACTTCGACCAGTTCAGCTACGGGCTTTTTTTCTGGCGCAGCCTGAGCCAATGGTTTGGCGGGATGGGCATTCTGCTGCTGTTTATCGTGGTGCTACCCCACCTGGCGCTGGCCGGGCGGCAGATGTTTTTTGCCGAGACCACCGGGGTACAAAAACAGCAGCTCACCCCCAAGCTGCGCCAGACCGCCTACTACATTCTGCGGGTCTACCTGCTGCTCACCCTGCTCACCCTGACCGCGTACCTGCTGACCGGAGTACCGGTCTTCGAGGCCATTGCCAACACCTTCTCCAGCGTCTCCGCCGGTGGTTTTAGTCCCAACCCGCAAAGCTTTGCTGGCTACGCCCCCCTCACCCAGTGGATTGCAGCGGGGGTGATGTTCCTCACCGGGGTTAACCTACTGTTGCAATACCGGGCCATTTTTGGCCGTGAGTACAGCGCCCCCCTGCGCGACCCCGAGTTTCGGGCCTATGCCCTGATTGTGCTCACGGTGGGGCTGGTCATGGCCGGTGTGCTTTTCTTGCGGCACGACTACGCCCTCGAGCCCGCCCTGCGCCACGCCTTCTTTCAGACCACCTCCATCATCACCGGCACCGGCTTTGCCTCCGCCGACTTTGCCCAGTGGGTCATCCCGGCCCAAACCCTGCTGGTCATGCTGATGTTCATTGGCGGCAGTGCAGGCAGCGTGGGGGGCAGCATTAAGGTGATCCGCTGGCTGATTGTTGCTGCCCTGGTGCGGCGGGAGCTGCAGCGCGCCCTGCACCCCCAGGCAGTGCTGCCTTTGCGGGTGGGCAACAAAAACATCGCTGAGGATGTGGTGCGCTCGGTAGCAGCCTTCATCACCCTGTATGCGGGCCTTTTTGCCCTAGGAGCGCTGGTGATGGGCATACTGGAAGAAGACTTCGTGGTGGCCTTCACCGCCTCGGCAGCCGCTATCGGCAACGTGGGGCCAGGCCTTGGTGAGGTGGGGCCCATGGCCCACTACGGTAACCTGCACCCCATCTCCAAGGCGGTGATGATTTTTCAGATGTGGGCAGGCCGCATCGAGCTGATCGCGGTATTTTCACTGTTTACCCCCGAGCTCTGGCGCCGCTTGCGGGCCTGATATCGGTTTTGTATGAATGCAAGAGCGAAACCCTGGCCGCTGGAAAACCTGCGCTTTGCCTACTATTTTCTGGGCGTGGTGTACCTGACCCTGGGCGTGGTCATGCTGGGGCTCGAGGCCCTTTCGCTGGTTCTGCGCAAGTCGCCCTGGGGGTTCCTGACCGGCGCGGCGGTAGGGCTGGGGCTGGGCTAGAGGTTCCATCGACTGGGCGACCCCAGGCATGAGCCAGGCCGGGCCGAAGCCCTGCTCTCCATAGCCCTGATCTGGCTGCTGGTACCTGCCCTGGGCGCCATACCCTTCTGGATTTCAGGGAACATGTCCTACCTGGATGCCTTATTTGAGGCCATGTCGGGCTTCACCACCGGGGCTACCGCCCTGTCCGACTTCTCCCAGTTTGGCTACAGCCTGTTCTTCTGGCGCAGCCTCATGCAATGGTTTGGCGGGGTGGGCTTTCTGGTGCTGGTAGTGGCTTTGCTGGCCCATCTGGCGGTGGCCGGACGACAACTTTTCATCACCGAGAGTACCGGGGTGCAAAAGGAGCCCTTCACCCCGCGGCTACGCACCGCAGCACAAAGCATCCTCAAGGTCTACGCCGCCCTCACCTTAGCGGCGGCTTTGTGTTACTGGATTGCGGGCATCCCACCCTTCGAAGCCATCTGCAATGCCCTCACCACCCTGCCTGCGGCTGGGTTTAGCCCCAACCCCCGCAGTTTTGAACAGTACACCCCGCTGGCCCAGTGGTTCGGCACCCTGTTCATGTTTTTGGGTGGCGCAGGGTTTGTGTTGCAATACAAGCTTTTTTCACGCGTGACCCCCGGCCCCTTTTGAAGGACGTGAAACTGCGGGTCTATGCGCTAATTGTGCTGGCCTTTAGCGCTGTGCTGGCCGTTTTCCTTATGACCCACCACAGCCAAAACATGGACTACGCCTGGGGCGATGCCATCCGGCATGCCTTCTTTAACGTAACCTCCATCCTCACCACCACCGGCTACGCCAGCGCCGACTTTGCCCGGTGGGTTCCGGCAGCCCAGGCCATTCTGGTTGCAGCCATGTTTGTGGGGGGTTGTGCAGGCTCGGGCGCAGGCGGCATCAAGGTGGTTCGCTTGCTGGTGGTGGGCGCTATTGTGCAGCGGGAACAGATACGTTCGTTGCACCCCCAGGCCATCATCACCCTTCGGCTGGGCAGCAAAGGCCTGGGTGAGGGGGTAATGCGCTCGGTGGCGGCCTTCATTACCCTCTATGTGACCCTGGTAACTGCTGGAGCCCTGCTGATTTCCTTGCTCGAGAACAACTTTGTGGTTGGTTTTACCGCCAGCGCCCAGGCGGTAGGCAACATCGGGCCGGGGCTGGGCGAGGTGGGGCCGATGGGCAGTTACGCCGGGCTGGAACCGCTCTCCAAGGTAATCCTGATTGTGCAGATGTGGGCGGGGCGCCTCGAGCTGATCCCGGTGTTCTTGCTGCTGACCCGGAACTGTGGAAAAAGCTAAAGAGTTAAAACAGGCCCCCAACGCAGTAAACTATCCTCATGTCCAGACCCCTGGTTGTGCCTGAGTCTTTTCGCCTTGACCACCAAAAAGTGAAGGCCCCTTACGTGCGTTTGGCGGGGGTGAAGGAAACCCCCAAAGGCGACCGAATCGAAAAATACGACCTGCGGCTGGCCCAGCCCAACCAGGAGGCCCTGAGCACCGGGGCCATCCATACCCTCGAGCACCTCCTGGCTACGTACATTCGTTCTCACCTGGAGGGGGTGGTGGATATCTCGCCCATGGGCTGCCGCACCGGGTTTTACCTGGTGGTGCTGGGCGAACCGGGGCCGCAAAAGGTACTGGAAGCCTTCCAGGCCACCCTACAGGACGTGGTTAACCACGCCGAGCCCATACCGGGGGTGAGCGAGCTCGAGTGCGGCAACTACCGTGATCATGACCTCCAAGGTGCGAAAGCCTGGGCCAAGCGGGTGTTGAGCAGCCATCTGCACGTTCAGGAGACCGTCGAGATCGCTGGATAAAACCTCTAGTACGCCCTTGTTGTGCGCATAAGCCAGCCTAACTATGTCCACAGTCGCACTCTTTGCCGCTGAAGGCGCCGAAGCCCGGGTGCTGCGCCGCAAGCTCAGGCTACACGAGGCCTTAGATGGCCCCTGGGCCATCCACCAGGGCCAGCTGGGGGGCCACCCGGTGGTGCTCATCGAGGCCGGGGTGGGCAAGGCCGCAGCAGCAGCTGTAGTTGCTTATGCCTGGGTGCGCTTCAAACCCGTGCAGGCCTTCTGGTTAGGCTCGGCTGGAGCCTTAAACCCTAGCCTCAAAACCTTGGATCTAGTGCTGGCCCAAGACGCCGTGCAGTACGACGTAGACATCACTGCTTTTGGGCGCGCACCGGGCGAGCTGGCCACCGGCGAGCGCTTCATCCCTGCCGATCCAGGGCTTACTTCCAAGGTCCTGCGCACAGCCCAGGCCCTGAAGCTACCCATTTACCTGGGCCGTATCGCCAGTGCCGACCGCTTTCTGGCCCATCGTGGCGAGGCCGAAGAGGTGCGCCGGATATTCGCTGCCGACGCCGTGGAGATGGAAGGGGCCGCTGCTTTGTGGACAGCTAAACGTATAGGTATGCCTATGGCCCTGCTCAGGGCTATTACTGACCAAGCAGGCCACGACGCGCCCCTGGCCTTCGAAGCGTTTTTGGAGAGCGCCTCAGAACGCCTGGCCACACTCGTAGAACTGGTTATCCAAAGCTAGACTGCACCTTGGGAAGCCCCTGATTTTAGCATGCACAAGCCCCCACAACACTTATGAGGCCCCGCCATGTGGCCATCCGGGTATACTAAGGTGGTCGGTAGGAGGAGGTCGCATGGGGGGCATTTCTGTGACTGAGCAGCGCGCCGCAGCATCAGAGGAACTGCAGCGCAGCAGTGGTGGGCAGGTTAAACTCTTTTGTGGCAACGCCAACCGCCCTCTGGCCGAGGCGGTGGCTAAAGCCCTGGGTGTCAAACTCGGAAAGGCCACCGTAGAGCGCTTCCCCGACGGTGAGGTGCGGGTACGGCTTTTGGAGAGCATCCGTGGTGACGACGTTTACCTAATCCAGCCCACTGCCCCCCCCGTCAACGACAACCTTATGGAGCTCCTGGTCCTGGCCGACGCTGTACGTCGCAGCAGTGCAGGACGCATTAACGCGGTGATTCCTTACTTTGGCTATGCCCGCCAGGACAAGCAAACCCTGGGCCGCGAGCCTATTACAGCCCGCCTGGTGGCAGGTCTGCTGGAACACGTGGGCATCCACCGGGTCATCACTGTAGACCTGCATGCCCCGCAGATCCAAGGGTTTTTTTATCAGCCGGTAGACGAGCTTTCGGCAGTTCGGCTTTTTGCTGAGTACCTGGAAAACCAGCGCCTAACAGATAACGCTGTGGTGGTCTCACCCGACTCAGGGAGGGCCGAGCAAGCCCGACGGCTCTCGGAGCGGCTGAACCTGCCGCTGGCCATCCTGGCTAAACGCCGCACGGGCCCCCAAGAAACCCAGGTCAGCTATGTGATTGGCGACGTGGCAGGCAAACGCCCCCTCATTATCGATGACATCATCTCCACCGGAGGCACCATTCGGCGCGGAGTAGAAGCTCTGGTGGCCGCAGGAGCGGCTCCTGAAGTAGTGGTAATGGCTTCTCACGCCGTGCTGGTGGGCAATGCCCACGAAAACCTGGCCCACCCAGCCATCCGCGAGGTGATCTTTACCGATACCATCGCGCTTAGCCCAGCCCTGGGCTATACCATCCTGCCCACCGCACCCCTTCTGGCCCAAGCCATCCGGCGGGTGCATACCAATCAGTCGGTGAGCGTGCTCATCTAGGGGCCTCGTCGCATATCCAGCAAGCCCTGGCCAGAAGCCTCGGTCTCCCCCAGCGCGCTGGGGTCGGTATAGTTGGCCAAGAAAGCCGACTCGAGGGCCTCTGGGGTGGGGCACCAGGGCCTCGCCCTGACGGATAATCGCCACCACACCGCTTATAGGAAGTAGGGGCCACCAGGTCTACAAAGTCGCCTTGTTCGCTGAAGCCGCTTAGGGCCACAAAACCCGCTCAAACTTGGCTCGCACCCACAAAAAATAGCCGAGGAGGCATATCCTCCCCGGCCTTCATGATGAAGCGCTATTCCTTGCTCTCTGCTTCGCTGGCCTGAGCCGCAGCCTCGGCCTCCAGCTTAGCAGCGGCCTTGGCCTCGGCTGCTTCCTTTGCGGCAGCAGCGCGGGCTTCCACGTCCTCGTTGAGGCGCTTGCGGTCACCTTTGATGCGGGCCGCCTTACCGCGCAGCTCACGCAGGTAGTACAGTTTGGCCCGGCGTACCTTGCCCCGGCTCACCACCTGCACGCTTTCAATGAGGGGCGAGTTGAAGGGGAAAATACGCTCCACCCCTTCGTTGAAGGAGATTTTGCGTACCGTAAAGGTGCTGTTGAAGCCGTTGCGCTTGACTTTGATCACCACGCCTTCGTAGGCCTGCACACGGGTACGGTTGCCCTCGACCACCTTGTAGTTGACCCGCACGGTATCGCCCGGTTTGAACTGGGGGATGTCGGTACGGGTGTACTTTTTCTCTACCACTTTCAGCAGCGCGCCGCGGTTCATGGTCTCTCTCCTCGCTCCAGCGGAACCCGCACCTGCGCCCGTTGCCTTGCCAGCAAGCATGCGGGTTCATGGATTGTTGCCCTCGAGCGTATCCACTAAGTGCAGATACTCGGGACTGTCAGCAAGTTGTGATTCTAGCAGCCGGGATAGCCGTTGTCAAAGTTTTTTTGACGCGCTATCTCCACATCTCAAGTCTCGTTTTCCTCGAGCCAGGCCAGATCCTTTGGGGTCAGCTCGGCCTTTTCCAGCAGGTCGGGCCGGCGCGCTCTAGTTCGCTTCAGGGCTTGCTTGCGCCGCCATTCGGCAATTTTGGCGTGATGGCCCGAGGTGAGAATTTCGGGCACCGCCAGGCCACGAAACACCGGGGGGCGGGTGTAGTGGGGGTAGTCCAGTAGCCCAGTAGCAAAGGAGTCCTGCTGGTGGCTCTGGGCCTCCTTGATCACCCCCGGCAGCAGGCGGGCGGTGGCTTCTAGGATCACCAGCGCGCCCAGCTCCCCACCCATCAGCACGTAGTCGCCAATCGAGACCTCGCGGGTCACGAACTGCTCCACGCGGGCGTCGATCCCTTCGTACCGCCCACAAACCAGCACCAGGTGCGACTTTTGGGCAAGTTCCTCTACCAGCCGCTGGTTGAGGGGTTGGCCGGCAGGGGTGAGCAGGATGACCTCGTCGGCGGGCCCAGTGGCCTCGATGGCCCGTACCACCACGTCCACCCGCATCACCATACCAGCCCCGCCGCCATAAGGGGTGTCGTCTACGGTTTTGTGTTTGTCTTCGGCGTAGGCCCGGATGTCGCGGATATCTACATCAATCAAGCCCTTCTGGATGGCCTTCTGCAGGATAGATTCCTCCGTCCAGGGGCGGATTAGGTCAGGAAACAGCGTCAGGATAGTGTATTTCATGACAGGTCTACTCGAGCAGACCCGGTATAGCCTCGATGTGGATGCCGTCGGGCTCGACCCTGACGTAGGGGGCCTGAAAGGGTACCATGTAGGTCTTGCTCTGAGCCCGCAGGGAAGTGCCCCTGGCTTTGATGATGAGCCGCTCCTGGGCCCCATCTTCTACGTCAACCACCTCCCCAAAGGGCTGGCCATCCACAAAAACCGGCCTGCCGATCAGCTCGAAGTAGTAGTACTCGCCCTCCTCTAGCGCAGGCAGGTCTTCCCGGTCGGCGTAAACCCGCAGGCCAACCAGCCGCTCAGCCTCCTGACGGCTTCCCACCCCCACCAAGTACAGCACTATCTCTTTGCCCTGCTCCTCAACCGCCTCTACCGCACGGTAACCTAGGCCCTCGAGATAGACCCGCTCGAGGTCAAAAATCACCGTCTCGCCTCGAAACTTGAGGCCCCCTGCCATGCCATAGGCTTTTCCAATACGTCCAATTTCGATGCGTCGCATAGGTGGAGGGGGTTCTACCAGAAGCCCTGCGTTCAACGCACTTCTACCGAAACGCGGCCCTTGGCAAACGAGCGCACCACTGTACGGATGCTTTCGATGACCCGACCGTGCCGCCCGATGATCCGACCCTTGTCCTCGGGGTGGGTCTCGATGTAGTAGACCAGGCCCTCGCGGCCCCGACGCTCGTCCACGCGAATAGAGGCCGGATGGTCTACAACCGCCTTGGCCAGGTACTCAACCAGGTCTTTCATACCTACTAGCCTAAGGGCAGAAGCTCAAAGCCGAAAGCCCGGTTTCCGAGCCTTCGGCTTTGCGGGACATCAGGCCTGCGAGCTGGCCTGCTTGATGAGCTTCTTGACGGTATCGGTGGGCTGGGCACCCACCCCCAACCAGTACTGCAAGCGCTCCTGGTCGAGCTTGAGCCAGTCTTTGGTGGTCTTGCGGGGGTCGTAGTAGCCGATGCGCTCGATGTAGCCCCCATCGCGCTTGGTGCGGCTATCCACCACCACGATGCGGTAGTGGGGGTTTCCTTTGGAACCGAAACGAGACAGACGAATCTTGGTCATGTTTTACTCCTTTCATACAGCGGCACTTCCAGCACCGCATTGTCAGCCGCAGGCCAGGGGTCTCCCCTCCTGCGACGCAAGACCTACCTCCTGAACAAACCCCGTCCCCCTCTGGCCTGTTGTTTGGCCAGGGCTTTCAGCATCTGCTTGGCGTCTTCAAAGGTTTTGATGAGGCGGTTGACCTCCTGCACCGTAGTGCCCGAACCCGCGGCAATGCGCTTCCGGCGCGAGGCATTCAAGATACGGGGGTCACGGCGCTCCTTGGGGGTCATGGAGAGCACGATGGCCTCCATGCGGTTGATCTGCTTTTCATCCACCGAGAAGCCCGGGGGCAGCATCCTGGACATACCCGGAATCATGCTCAGAATTTCGCTGAAGCTGCCCATCTTGCGCAGCTGGCGCATCTGGCTGATGAGGTCCTCGAGGGTGATCTCCTTGAGGTCTTTCTGGGGCGCCTCGAGCTCGGCCTGCTTGGCCCGCTCCAGAAGGGTCTGGAGGTCGCCCATGCCCAGGATGCGCTGGGCCAGCCGGTCGGGGTAGAAGGGCTCGAGGCCCTCGAGCTTCTCCGAAACCCCCGCGAAGTAGATGGGCTTGCCGGTCACATAGCGGGCCGAAAGCGCCGCACCACCCCGGCTGTCGCCATCGAGCTTGGTAAGAACCAGGCCCGTAACCCCGATGCGCTCATCAAAGGCTTTGGAGACATTCAGGGCCTCCTGGCCGGTCATGCTGTCCACCACCAGCAGGGTTTCGGAAGGTTCCAGCACCTGCTTGAGCTGGGCCAGTTCGTCCATCAGGGCCTGGTCTATCTGCAGACGACCGGCGGTGTCCACGATCACCAGGTCGCGGTAGTCGAAGGTCAGGTGCTGCTGCAGGCGGGTGCGGGTGGTTTGGGGGGGCTCACCATCGGCCACTTCCAGCACCGGAACCCCAATTTTCTCGCCCAGGATACGAAGCTGCTCGCGGGCCGCAGGCCGCTGGGTGTCGGCGGCCACCAGCAGGGGGCGTCGTCCTTTGGACTTATAAAAATGGGCCAGCTTGCCCGAGGTGGTGGTCTTACCCGAGCCTTGCAACCCCACCATGAACCACAGGTTGCCCTCGCTTTTGAGCAGGGGCTGTTTGGCCTCTCCTCCCAGCATCTCCACCAGTTCCTCGTAAACCACGCTGAGGATCTGCTCTGCCGGGGTCAGGCTCTCCAGCACGGCCTGTCCTAGGGCTTTTTCCTGCACCCTGTTTGCGAAGTTTTTCGCCACCTCGAAGTTGACGTCGGCATCCAGCAGCGAAATGCGGATTTCGCGCAAGGTGGCTTTGAGGTCGGCTTCCGTGATACGACCCCGCCCACGCAGCTTATCTACTGCGGCACGGATGCGCTGGGAGAGGTTTTCAAACATATGTTTTAGTTTAGCGAACTGCCCAAGAAACCACTAAAGGCACTTTTGCGATTTTTGGCCCACGTCTTGCAGGCCGCCCGCTAGGGTAGCAGAAAAGGTTGAGCGTGTCAATATCAAGTTGGAGCGACCCCCCTGCAGCAAAAGCAGGGCCTATTCCTCTGTCTCGCTTTCCAGCTCGCCTTCCTCGGGGTTTCTTTTCATCAGCTCGCGCAGCACAGCGGTGGCGTAGGCCCCTTTGGGCAGGAAGAAGCGCACCCATAGCCCCTCTGGCGCTTCCTCCACCCCCCAGTCCGTCAGCGGGAAGCGGATCAGGCGACGATCCCCCCGGCGTGAGGCAAAGTGGCTGCGCTCGAGCCGATATTTTTGCAGAATCCGATCCTCGAAGGCCCGGGCCAACCCTTGGGCTTCGCGGTACTTTTTGCCGAACAGGGGGCCGGTTGCGCTTATTTCGAAGCGCAGGGCGCGGGGGTTTTCCCGCGCGGCCTCCCGCACCACAAACTCCCCGCCGGTATCGTGCTTTTTAGCCACATCCCCTTCAATCACCTGGGCAAAGAGCCCTTCTTCCAGCCGAAGGGCCAGCCAGTCGTTGAACAAAAGGCTTTGTAGGCTCGAGAGCAGAAACTTCTTTAGCCAGGAGGGGCTATGCACCTTGCCCTTCTTGGCCAGCTCGTAGCCTTTGACGGGGTTCAGCCCGCCAAGGCCAAACCGCTGTGGCCCAAAGTAGTTGGGCACTCCCTGCTGCTCCAGCTCGCGCATGATGGCCTCGGCGGCCGGTCTGGGCAGGGTAGCCTGGCCCGTAGCACGAATCAGAATGCGGAAGCGGTTGCCCCGCAAGTGCCCTACCTTTAGCTTGTGCGGGTGCAAAGCCTGCTCTAAAACCCGCACCCCCTCGAGCTCAGCCAGGCTTTCCAGGCGCGAGGCGTGCCGGGCAGGAATGCTGAACCACTGGCGGGTCAGGGCGTGTTTGTCCTTGAGGCCCGCGACCCCGATGTGGGCTTCGTTGATGTGCAGGCGGTCGCGCAAAAACTCAAAAACGGCCCGGGTGGTCAGGCCTTGCTTTTCGATGAGCACAAACAGGTGTTCACCGCTGCCCAGCGGGCTGTAAGCGGGCACCTCTTCGACCTGAAAGTCCTGCGGCAGGTGGCGGATCACCCCCTCTATACCCGGCAGGTGGGGGGTCAGGTAGGGGTAGGCATTGAAGTCGAAGTGCAGGTTGGGCAGATCCGGCATACCCTATAGCATATAGGGGTGGATTTGCTGGAGGCCAGCCAACTTGAAGCCCAGTTCGCCACCCGTCTGACCCGCATGGTGCCCGAAGGGGGCTTGGTTGCTGCGGTGTCGGGCGGCAGCGACTCGGTGGCATTGCTGCTGCTGCTCACCTCCACCCCCCGCAAGGTGGTGGTGGCCCATCTCGACCACGGGCTCAGGCCCGATTCGGCCCAGGACGCCCGGTGGGTCAGGGCCCTGGCCGAGCGCCTGGGCTACCCCTTTGAGTCGGAAAGGCTCGAGGTGGCCAGACTCGCCGAAGAACGTGGGGGGAACCTCGAGGCCACCGCGCGGGAGTTGCGTTATGGTTTTCTGGCCAAAGTAGCCAAAAAGCACCAGGCCCAGGCCATTCTGACCGCCCACACCGAGGACGACCAGGCCGAAACAGTATTGCTCCAGCTCTTGCAGGGCACCGGTCGCGGCCTGGGC